>Ga0209429_10000094_pt1 | contig 58399 bp, 58 predicted proteins | sample BarGraNGADG00212_3_FD_184493 | JGI IMG/M metagenome (GOLD analysis project Ga0209429, IMG submission 184493) | Arctic peat soil microbial communities from Barrow, Alaska - Barrow Graham LP Ref core NGADG0004-212 (SPAdes) (version 2) | ecosystem: Environmental > Terrestrial > Soil > Wetlands >... | reverse complement strand
CGGGTCTTTTCCGCCTTCTCATCGTCTCCCTCAGTCGTCGCAGGCTTCGACTGCGCCTTCTTCACTCAACTTCGAGAAGCCGAAAAATCCCTCTTCGCATCGGTGCATTACTGCTTTCAACTGGTATCACGCTCCCGTGCGGAAACTCAAGGGAAATTATGTTGACAGATCATCCATCATCATGCTAACATGGCTTATAACCGTTGATGGCAGAAAGATGCTGTCACACTATATTAAAGGAGGCCTCCCTATGAAGAAACTTGTGGTTCTTCTCCTGTCCGCCCTGCTTGTGCTTGCGCTGATCACCAGTGCCAGCGCACAGACCGTGCTGAAGCTTGCTGAAGTGCACGCCGTTGGGTATCCCACCGCCCTGGCAGATGTGGAATTTGCCCGCCTGGTCGAGGAAAAGACAAACGGCCGCATCAAGGTTGAGACCTACCTGGGCGCTACGCTGTACCCCACTGAGCCCGCCGCCATCGAAGCCCTGCAACTGGGTGACCTGGCATTTACCCGCGTTTCAGCTTCGCCTGTCGCGCAGTTTGTGCCCGCCATCAACGCCATCCAGATGCCCTACCTGTACAAGAGCGCCGCTCATATGTGGGCCGTGCTCAATGGTGAGATCGGGCAGAACTTCCTCAAGAGCATTGAAGAGCATCCCACTGCCGGCCTGATTGGTCTGTGCTATTACGATGCTGGTTCCCGCAGCTTCTACCTCACCAAAGCCGTGAATACCATTGCTGACATGGCGGGGCTGAAGATCCGCGTGCAGGACAACCAGATGATGAAGCGCATGGTCGAATTGCTGGGCGCCACCCCGGTCACCGGCATCGGCCCGTCTGAAGTGCTTCAGAACATCACTACAGGCGTCATCAACGGCGCTGAGAACAACTGGCCGACCTACCAGAACATGGGCGACTACGAGGCCGCCAAGTTCTACATCCTTGACCAGCACACCCGTGTGCCTGAGATCCTGCTGGCATCCAAGGCCGCCATGGCAACGCTGAGCCCTGAAGATTTCGCCATCATCCGTGAGTGCGCGGTCGCCGTGCAGCAGTATGAGATCGACGAGTGGGCCAAGAAGGAAGCATCCGCTGAGAAGATCGTGCGTGACGCAGGTACTACCGTGATCGAGCTGACCCCTGAAGCCCGCGCCGAGTTTGAAAAGGCGATGCTCCCGCTGTATGCCGAGTTTGGCGCCGACTGGACGGACCTTATCAATCAGATCAAGGACATGGGCAAGGATTTCTAAATAGTACTTTTCGGGCATGGGAGAGACCCGCAAGGGTTTCTCCCAAATCTTTATCAGGGAGGCGATGTCTGTTGGCAGAAATTCTTAGGTCGATCGACCGTGTCATCCACAGGATCCTATTGATCATCGCGCAAGTGTCACTGATCGCGATGGTGTTGATCCTGACGTATACGGTTTTGCTGCGCTACGCGTTCAACACGGGCCTCGCCTGGGCGGAGGAAGTGCCGCGGCTGCTGGTGACGGTTTTTGTATTCCTTGCCTGCGCGATGGGTGTGCGCGACCATTTGCATATCAGTGTCAACGTAGTCTATAACCTCTTCAGGAAAGATGGCAAGATGCGCAGGGCGATGGAGATCCTGGGTGAAGTCGCAGTGCTCGCCTGCGGGTTGTTCATGTTTGTTATCGGCGGACAGCGGGTGATCAAGATGATGTCGCTGTCCGGCATACAGCCCATGACAGGCTTGCCCAACTGGGTGCAGTATATCTCTGTCCCCATCGCGGGCTTTATCATGGTCTATGATTGCATCCTTTTCCTTACCGGCGTACTTAAACCCAATGACCTCCTCTTTTCTGAACCGGAGATCGATTATGCGGACCAACTCATCCAGGAAAAAAGAGAACACGAGAAGGAGGCTGCGCAATAATGGACAGCTCCACCTTGGCAACCATTGTCCTCATCGGCGGCTTCTTCTTCCTTATGTTTCTGCGCATCCCGGTCACTTTTTCGCTGCTGATCGCCACGCTTGTCAGCGCCCTCATCGGCGGCACCAATCTCTCGGTGATGGTCAACTCCATGGTGCTTGGCTCCAACAATGTGCAGCTGCTGGCCATTCCGTTTTTCATCATCATGGGCGACATCATGGGGGCCGGGGGCATGAGCGATAAAATCGTTGCGCTGGCCAACTTGGCTGTAGGCCGCCTGCGCGGCGGACTGGCCTATGTCAATGTGCTTGACTCGATGTTCTTTGGCGGGATCTCCGGATCCGCTGTCGCGGACGTTTCCTCACTGGGTTCCATCGTGATCCCTATGATGAAGAAACAAGGCTACAAGCCTGAGTTCGCCGTTGGGCTGACCGTTGTAACGGCCTGCCAGGGCGTCCTGATCCCACCCAGTCACAATATGGTCATCTATGCTGTCTCAGCCGGCGGCGCGGTTACGGTGGGCAGCATGCTTATCGGCGGGCTGCTGCCGGGCCTTCTGTTGGGAGCGACCCTGATCATTATGTGCGCCCTCATGGCCAATCATTACAATTTCCCCGGCGGCGTCAAGGTGGATTATAAAGGCCGCCGTGCGAAGATCATTATCGATGCGGTAGCACCGATGATGATCTTTGTCATCATCATGGGCGGCATCGCAGCCGGTATCTTTACAGCCACAGAGTCTTCCGCGATCGCCTGCGTGTACACCTTCATCATCACCTACTTCTTGTTCCGCTCTGCGAAGCTGCGGGACATTGGCTCTGTGCTCAAGAAGTCCCTAAGAACTCTTGCAGTGGTCATGACGCTTATCGCAACTGCCAAGGCATTTGCCTACATGATGACGGACCTTCGCATCCCCGAGCAGATCACCGCCGCGCTGCTTAGCTTGACGCACAACAAAATCCTCCTGCTGCTCATCATCAACCTGATGCTGCTGATCCTGGGCTGCTTCATGGACATGGCGCCGCTGATCATGATTATGACGCCTATCCTGCTGCCTGTGGTGACCAGCCCTGCCATCGGCATGAACCCTGTCCACTTTGGCGTGATGCTGATCTTCAACCTTGCTGTGGGTCTGTGTACACCGCCTGTTGGCAGCGCGCTCTATGTGGGGTGCGCGGTTGGGAAAACGACGTTGGAAAAAACGTCGCTGGCTATGCTCCCCATGTATGCCACCATGATCATCGCCCTGATGCTGGTCACTTTCATCCCCGCCATCTCCCTGTGGCTGCCCGGTCTTTTGTAAGGAGCTTCAAGAATGATTGTAGAGGGACGCTCTGCAGCCAGTGTCGCCTGTGAAGAAGGTGTCCGTCGCAAGGTGCTGGCATGGAATGACGATCTGATGATGTGTGAGATCAGCTTCCAGGCAGGGGCAGTCGGCAATATCCATGCCCACCCTCATACGCAGGTCAGCTATGTAGGCCGCGGAAGCTTGCGTTTTCAGGTGGGAAGTGAGAGCAGAGTCGTCCGCCAGGGTGACTCTGTCCTCATCCCGCCTAATACCCTCCATGGCGTGGAAGCGCTTGAAGAAGCGATGCTTGTGGATGTCTTCACCCCCGCCCGGCAGGATTTTGTCCAGAGCGGGCATATGTGATATAATATAATAGATAGGTTGCATGACGCGCTTTTCGAGAAGACTGGCGCGTCATGCGAAATACCCATGGAAAGGATGCAGCTACCTTGTTTGATCTCTTAGCATTAGCCGGTCTGATCCCTGTCATTAAGGTTGACCGCGCGCAGGACGCCCTGCCGCTGTGCAGCGCCCTGGCCAAAGGCGGTCTGCCTGTGGCTGAGATCACTTTCAGGACTCAGGCCGCGGAGGAAGCGATCAGGCTGGTGCACGAAGCCCTGCCCGATATCCTGCTGGGCGCGGGCACGGTGCTGACAACAGAGCAGGCCGACAGGGCTTGGGCGGCAGGCGCCAGGTACATCGTCTCACCCGGGATGAATCCGAAGCTTGTCCGGCATTGCCTGGATAAAGGCTACGCCGTATTGCCCGGCTGCGCGGGGCCTTCCGATATTGAGGCGGCGCTTGACTTGGGCCTGGATACCGTTAAGTTCTTCCCTGCCGAAGCTTCGGGTGGCGTCGGCATGATCAAAGCTCTGCTGGGGCCCTATCATCACGTGAAGTTCGTCCCGACCGGCGGCATCAATGAGCAGAATTTACTGGATTACCTGAGCATTCCAAGCGTCATCGCCTGCGGCGGCAGCTGGATGCTGCCCGCAGATGCCATAGCCAAAGGTGATTGGGGCCGCATCGAACAGTTGGCAGCGGATGCGGTCAAGCTCCTCTTGGGTTTTGAAGTAAGACACGTGGGCATGAACCATACTGATGCAGCCCTGGCCGCTGATTCAGCGGAAAAGCTCAGCATCCTAACCGGCTGGAAGGTTCAGGCGGACACACCCACCAGTTGTTTTGTCGGTGATGGTTTTGAAGTCATGAAGAAGCAGGGCCGTGGCCAACATGGGCACATCGCCATCGTCACCAACAGCCTGGCGCGGGCCAGATGGCATATGCAAAGGCGCGGCTTCGCCTTTGATGAAAGCAGCATCGCCCTGGACGCGAAAGGCAAGCCGCGCCTGATCTACTTCAAGGATGAGATCGCGGGCTTTGCCTTCCATCTGGTGCAAAAGTAGAAAGGCGCAACGATGATAAAGACCGTATGCTTTGGCGAGATCATGCTCCGGCTCAAGCCGCCGGGCTTCGACCGCCTGATGCAGACCCATCTGATGGAGGCAACCTTTGGCGGCGGCGAGGCCAACGTGGCCGTGACGCTGGCCAACTTTGGCATGCCTTCCTCCTTTGTGACAGTGCTGCCCCGCAACGATCTGGCCGAGGCTTGCATCCGTGAGCTGCGCGGCTTTGGTGTGGACACCTCCTCCATCGTCAGGGGAGGCAGCCGCCTGGGCATCTATTTTCTGGAAACAGGTTCCAACCAACGTGCCAGCAAAGTCATCTATGACCGCATGAACAGCGCCATTGCCCAGGCAAAGCCGGGCGACATTGACTGGTCACAGGCTCTGGCAGGGGCTGGCTGGCTGCACATCACGGGCATCACGCCGGCCATCAGCCAAAGCGCGGCCGAGCTGTCACTGGAAGCTGTCAAAGCTGCCCGGGCACTGGGGCTGCAGGTGAGCTGTGACCTCAACTACCGCAAGAACCTATGGCAATACGGTAAGAAGGCTTCTGAAGTGATGATGGAGCTGGCAGGCTATGTGGACACCCTCATTGCCAACGAAGAGGACTTTGAAAAGAGTCTGGGCATCGTCAGCGAAGACCACGATGTGGAAAAGGGGCAGGTTGATCCTCAAGCCTATCTGCCCGTTGCAAGGACGGCCATGGAGCGCTTCTCCAATGTGAAGCGGGTGGCGGTCACGCTGCGCCAATCCCAATCCGCCGACCGCAATTTGTGGCAGGCCTGCCTGTATGACGGCAGGGATTTCCTGGTGAGCCGCCAATATGAGATCACGGATATCGTCGACCGCGTGGGCGGCGGCGATAGCTTCTGCGGGGGTCTGATCTACGGTCTGAACGCCTACAACAAACCTCAGGACGCGCTGGAGTTCGCGGTGGCGGCCAGTTGCCTCAAACACACCATCAATGGCGATTTTAACCGCGTTTCTGTCGCTGAGGTGGAGAGTTTGATGAAGGGCAGCGGCTCCGGCCGTGTGCAGCGCTGAGCCCGGGAGGACAGCAATAGATTGGAGGATATCATGGAAGTCAGATTTGCGGCATCACCCCAGGCGGTTGGAGCCATGGATACGCAGCAGCTGCGCCGGGAGTTCTTGATCGAAGGCCTTTTCGCGCTCAATGAGGTCAAGATGGTCTACAGTCACATTGACCGCATCATCACCGGCAGCGCCGTGCCAAAGACTAAAGAGCTGAAGCTTGACGCGGGCGACGCTCTGCACGCAGCATATTTTCTGGAGCGCAGGGAGCTGGGCATCATCAACATCGGCGGGCCGGGCAAGGTCACGGTGGATGGCACGGTCTACGCCCTGCGCAACAGGGATGGCCTGTATGTTGGACGGGAAAGCCGGGATATTGCCTTTTCAAGCGATGACCCGGACGATTCGGCGATGTTTTACCTCAATTGCGCTCCGGCGCACAAGGCCTATCCTACCGTGTTGATCAAGCCTGAAAACTGCCAGCAGGTGGAGCTGGGTACCCTGGAAAACAGCAACCACCGCGTCATCACCAAGTATATTTTGCCCGGCCAGGTGGAGAGCTGCCAGTTGGTGATGGGGATGACCAGCCTGAAACCCGGCAGTGTGTGGAATACGATGCCCTGCCATACGCACGACCGCAGGATGGAGGTCTACCTCTACTTTGACCTGCCTGAAGACGCGCTGGTGATGCACTACATGGGGCAGCCCCATGAGACCAGGCATGTCGTCATGCGCAACAGACAGGCCATCATCTCCCCAAGCTGGAGCATCCATGCCGCCAGCGGCACGCGCGCCTACACTTTCATCTGGGGCATGGTGGGCGAGAATCAGGCCTTTGACGACATGGATCCTGTCGCCATGGCTGACATCCTGTAAGGAGGGGAAATCATGGAAATCTTCTCATTGAAAGGTAAAGTCGCCTGGGTCACGGGTGGCAGCTACGGCATCGGCTTCGCCATGGCCTGCGGTCTGCATGAGGCCGGCGCTTCAATCGTCTTTAATGACATCAATCAGGGTCTGGTGGACAAAGGCCTGGCTGCGTATCATGAGAAGGGCATCGAGGCCAAGGGTTATGTCTGCGATGTGACCGATGAGGCCGCCGTGCTGACGCTTGTCAAACAAGTGGAGGAGGAAGTCGGCATCATCGATATCCTCATCAACAATGCCGGCATCATCAAGCGCATCCCCATGACAGAGATGTCCGCCAAGGACTTCCGCCAGGTCATCGATGTGGACCTCAACGCGCCCTTCATCTGCGCCAAGACTGTCATCCCCTCCATGATCAGGAAGGGATCGGGCAAGATCATCAACATCTGCTCCATGATGAGCGAGCTGGGCCGCGAAACCGTCAGCGCCTACGCCGCGGCAAAAGGCGGCCTGAAGATGCTGACCCGCAACATCGCCAGCGAGTACGGACAATACAATATTCAGTGCAATGGCATTGGACCCGGCTATATTGCCACCCCGCAGACAGCGCCTCTGCGTGAAAAGCAGCCCGATGGCAGCCCACATCCCTTTGACAGCTTCATCACCGCCAGGACGCCCGCCGCCCGCTGGGGCACCACAGATGACCTGATTGGGCCGGCAGTTTTCCTGGCAAGCGCGGCAAGCGATTTTGTCAACGGCCATATCCTGTATGTGGATGGCGGCATCCTGGCCTACATCGGCAAGCAGCCTTGATACCATTCTCAAACATTAATGCTTTGATGCGGCGGATCTTTTCCGCCCTATCTTTGTCTCATTCAGTCGGCGTAGGCTGCGACTACGCCTTCTTCTCTCGACTTTGATATGACGAAAAATCTCTCTTCGCATCGGTGCATTACTGTTTTCAAATAGTATGAGCGGTTTTAACAAATGCCCTGCAATTATTACGAACAATAGGGGATATTTATGCAAAACCTTCCTTTTCAGGTGGACTTAACCGGCAAAGTGGCAGTGGTCACCGGCGGAGGCGGCGTTTTATGCTCCGCCTTTGCCAAGGCGCTGGGTGCCTGCGGCGCCAAGGTGGCCATCATTAACCGTACCTTGGAAAAAGGCCAAAAGGTGGCAGATGCAATAGGCGAGAACGCCATGGCGCTGCAGGCCAATGTACTTGACATTGAATCACTCAAGGCAGCTCGGGACATCATCCGCGATAAGTGGGGCAAGATCACCATCCTCATCAACGGCGCGGGCGGCAATAAGCCTGCCGCCACTACCGATGATGAGTTTTTTGATGCTCAGGCAAAGCAGGTCAAGGATTTCTTCCAGTTGGATCCCGAAGGCATCCGCTCTGTGTTTGACCTGAACTTCCTGGGCACTCTGCTGCCAACGCAGGTTTTCGCCAGGGAGATGATTGGCATGCCGGGCGCAAATATTGTCAATATTTCCTCCATGGGAGCCTATCTGCCCTTGACAAAGGTATTGGCCTACAGCGCGGCAAAGAGCGCCGTCAGCAATTTCACGCAGGGGTTGGCCACCTATTTTGCCCCAAGCGGCCTGCGCGTCAATGCCATCGCGCCCGGCTTCTTTGTCGGGGAACAAAACAGGGCCATGCTCTTTGACAGCGATGGCAAGCCTACCAAGCGTACGGAAAAGATCCTGGCGGGGACCCCCATGGGCCGCTTTGGTGAGCCGGAGGAACTCCTGGGCACTCTGCTTTATCTTGTCAGTCCGCAGGCGGCCAGCTTTGTCACCGGCGTGGTCATTCCCGTCGATGGCGGCTATACGGCCTTTTCGGGCGTTTGAAACGCCGCGATATTCAAGCGAAGAGGTATTAAGGCAATGTATGATCTGATCACTGCTACCAGCATGGGCGTGCGCATCACGCCCCTTGACCGCCAGCCGGTTGGGATAGGGAGCGCCTTCATCATGCAGTCCACCAGCGCTGAGAGCAACGTGCTAAACGTGTCAGCTTCCCTGGGTTTGAAAACCAAGGTGCTGACTGCATTTGTCGAGGGCAGCTCCATCGCTGCCTTCATCAAGCGCGAACTGGGGCGGCGCTTCATCAGCTTTGAGGGGCCTGAGATCCCACAGGGTGGTCCCTGGGGATACCGCCATCAGTTTAACATCGCCGATTCGGGCTATGGCCTGCGCGGACCGCGGGTGCACAACGACCGCGCCGGCGAAGTAGGCAGACTGATCAGCGCCAGGCACTTTGACCTGGACCGCGTCTTTGTCAAGGACGGCGCGCGGATGATCCATTTCTCCGGCCTGTTCGCGGCCTTGTCGCAGGAGACTGCGGCGTTTTGCCTGGCGCTGGCGGAGAAAGCCAAGGAAAACGGCACCCTGATCAGCTTTGACCTCAACTATCGCGCCTCCTTCTGGAAAGGCCGAGTGCCTGAGCTGCGCGATGCCTTCCACCGCATTGCCTCCGTATCAGATGTGCTGATCGGCAATGAAGAGGATTATCAGCTGGCCCTTGGCATCAAAGGCCCCGCGGCCGGCGGGCAAAACCTGTTGGACCAAACTGAGGAGTTCAAGGGCATGATCGGGGAGGCGATGAAGGCCTATCCCAATGTCAAGGTCTTCGCCACAACGCTGCGGCAGGTCTTGAGTGCCAACGAGCACCTCTGGGGGGCCATCCTCTACAAGGACGGCGCCTGGCATTTGGCGCCGCCCAGGGAAATACAGGTGCTTGACCGCATAGGCGGCGGCGACGGCTTTGTGGGGGGCCTGCTGTATGCCCTGCTCAAGGGCTGGGATGGGGACAAATGCGTACAGTTCGGCTGGGCAACAGGCGCGCTGGCCACAACGATGCTGGAGGATTACGCTTCCCCCGCTGATGAAGAACAGGTCTGGAGTGTCTGGGAAGGCAATGCGCGCGTCAAGCGCTGAATAGTGGAGGCATTATGAAGAAGGCGGATATCGGCCTGGTGGGTTTGGCAGTGATGGGCGAAAACCTGGTGATGAACATGGAAAGCAAGGGCTTTACGGTGGCGGTCTATAACCGCACCGTTCAGCGTGTGAAAGATTTTATGGAAGGCCGCGCTCAGGGCAAGAACATTATTGGCACCTATTCCCTCAAAGAACTGGTGAACGCTCTGGCCAAGCCGCGCAAGGTAATGCTGATGGTGAAAGCCGGTCAGCCTGTGGACGACTTCATTGAGGCGCTGCTCCTCCTGATGGAACCAGGCGACATCATCATCGATGGCGGCAATAGCCACTTTCCCGACACTGCCAGGCGCTGCGCCTATGTGGAAAGCAAGGGCCTGCTTTACATCGGCACGGGCGTTTCAGGCGGCGAGGAAGGCGCGCTAAAGGGGCCTAGTCTCATGCCCGGCGGCTCTCCTGAGGCCTGGCCTCATGTGAAGCTCATCTTGCAGGGGATCGCTGCCCAGGTGGACGGCCAGCCTTGCTGTGATTGGGTGGGCGAAGGCGGCGCAGGGCACTTCGTCAAGATGGTGCACAACGGCATCGAGTATGGCGATATGCAGTTGATCGTAGAAGCCTATCTGCTGATGCGTGATATGCTGCACATGACGCCGGAGGCCATGGTCAAGGTCTTTGCGGAGTGGAATAAGGGAGAGCTTGACAGTTACCTGATCGAGATCACTGCTGATATCCTGGCCGTCAAGGACGAGGACGGCAGCCCCCTGGTGGATAAGATACTCGACACCGCCGGCCAAAAAGGCACCGGCAAGTGGACGGCCACGGCAGCCCTGGATGAGGGCGTGGCGCTGACCCTGATAGGTGAGGCGGTTTTCGCACGCTATTTGTCAGCCGATAAGGATGGACGCGTGAAGGCGTCCCAGATGCTGAAGGGTCCAAAGGCTGCGTTTGATGGCAATCAAGAGGCCTTTGTGGAGAGCATCCGCAAGGCGCTGTTCGCGTCCAAGATCATCTCCTACACGCAGGGCTATCTGCTGTTGAAAGCTGCCGCAAAGACCTACCATTGGAACCTCAATTTTGGCGGTATCGCCTTGATGTGGCGCGGTGGCTGCATCATCCGCAGCATCTTCCTGGGGAAGATCAAGGATGCGTTTGACAAGGAATCGGAGTTGGAGAACCTGCTGCTGGCGCCTTATTTTAACCAAGCGATCGAAAACGCCTTGGGCAGTTGGCGGGAAGTCTGTGCCAAGGCCATTGAGCAAGGCATCCCCCTGCCGGCGATGACCAGCGCGCTGAGCTACTATGACGGCTTGCGCGCCGGGCGCAGCGGCGCCAACCTTCTGCAGGCGCAGCGCGATTACTTTGGCGCCCATACCTATGAGCGCGTGGACAAGCCCAGGGGCCAGTTCTTTCACACCAACTGGACAGGCGAGGGAGGCAATACGGCGTCGGGAGTCTACAATGCCTGAAACCAGCCTCCTTCATCAGCAGACTCTCTATGCCGCGACGGACAGCGGCCTAAGCCGGGAGGACATCCGGCTGGCACTGGAGAGCGCCTTGGCGCCCCTGCGCGGCAGCCTGCGAAAGGTCTTGTTGATACCGCCTGACTACACGCGCCTTCACTCCAATGCCGGGCTGATCACGCAATTGCTCTATCAGATGCTCTCTCCCGCCTGCCGGGTGGACATCCTGCCGGCCTTGGGGACGCACATCCCGGTGAGCAAGAGTGAGTGGCAAAGCATGTACGGCACTGTCCCATACGAGCGGATGATCGTGCACAATTGGCGGACCCAGGTGGTCAGGATCGGTGAAGTGCCCGCTGATTTCGTCAAACAGGTCTCGGAAGGCCTGATGGACCAGGTCATTTCCGTAGAGGTCAATCAGCAATTGCTTGATAAAAGCTATGACCTGATCCTCTCCATCGGCCAGGTGGTGCCCCACGAGGTCGTGGGCATGGCCAACCAGAGCAAGAACGTATTCATCGGCTGCGGGGGCTCCCGCATGATCAACGCCTCTCACATGCTGGGCGCCTTCTATGGCCTGGAGCGCATCATGGGCAAGGATCATACGCCGGTACGAGATGTGCTGGACTATGCCGCTGAGCACTTTATCCTGGATTTGCCGCTTGCCTACATTCTTACCGTGACCGACGCGCCCGCGGGTCTCATCCGCACGCATGGGCTTTTTGTCGGGCGGGACCGCAGCCTCTTTGAGGATGCGGTCAAGCTGGCCCAGAATAAAAACATGACTCTCGTGGACAGACCCCTGAAGAAGGTTGTTGTACTTTTGGATGAACAGGAGTTCAAGTCTACCTGGCTGGGCAACAAAGCCATCTACCGCACGCGCATGGCCATCGCAGATGGTGGCGAGCTGATCGTGCTGGCACCAGGCGTGGATAAGTTCGGTGAGGATCAGGCGGTAGACAGGCTGGTCCGCAAGTATGGTTACAAGGGTCGTGCCTATGTGCTGGAGGCCCTTGAAAAGAACGCAGATCTTGGCGAAAACCTTTCCGCTGCCGCCCATCTCATCCACGGCAGCAGCGATGGGCGGTTCACCATCACCTATTGCACCCGATATCTTAACAAAGACGATGTGGAGGGCGTAGGGTACAGCTACCTCCCCTATGATGAAGCCCTCGGAAGGTACCCCGTGGATACGCTGCAGGCCGGTTTGAATACCTTGCCTGATGGCGAAGAAGTTTACTACATTCCCAACCCCGCCCTGGGCCTTTGGATGGCAAAAGACTGCCTGAACTGAGGCGTTTTCATCTGAGCACAATCGATCAACAATCCCTCTCAGGCTTCTGAATACATCGTTTCGGGAGCCTTTCTCAAATCCTTATCGATTATACGTGTATTGGCGGGAAGGTGAAAATTGTGAGATTTGAAGGCCTGAACATCTACACCGGCGAATCCATTGCCATTCAAACAAGAAGAGGTTTGATCTGTCGTATTGACAAACTGGAGACGCCGCTCGGCAGTTTGAACCTGCCTATACTCAGCAGGGGCTTTGTGGATATTCAGGTCAATGGGTATCAAGGTGTTGATTATAGTGGAGACAACCTCACCCTTGAACAGCTCCCGGATATGATCAAAGTTCTCGCGCGAACGGGAACCTTAAGGCACATGCCAACGATTATCACCGGAAGCTTTGAGAGGACCAGGGACAATCTGGTGACCATCCGCAAGGCGGTTGAAAGCGATCCTGCCATTAAAGCCGCCATTGCAGGGATCCACCTGGAAGGTCCCTACATATCAGGCGTTGATGGAGCCAGAGGCGCGCATGATTTGAAATATGTTCGCGATCCTGACAAAGATGAACTTCGCCGATGGCAGGAGGCCGCGGGCGGGCTGATCAGGCTGGTGACCTTAGCTCCCGAGCGGGAAGGGGCAATCCCCTTTATACGGTCAGCTGTCGGTATGGGCATCTCAGCAGCCATCGGACACAGCCTTGCCACAGAGGAGCAGATCAAACAGGCAGTTGAGGCAGGAGCAAGCTTAAGCACACATCTGGGAAACGGCAGTCCGGCACTGCTGCCAAGGCTGAAGAACCATATATGGGCGCAACTTGCCGATGATACGCTGTATGCGAGCATCATTGCTGATGGATTCCATGTGCCGAAAAGCACGCTGAAAGTATTTACCAGAGCCAAAGGCTTTGACAAACTCATTCTGATAAGTGATGTCGGACCCATGGGCGGACTTGTGCCAGGCCGTTATAAATGGGGAGATACTGATGTGGATGTGTTTCCTGACGGTCACCTGGGCTTATCCAGGACGGAATATTTGGCTGGCGCAGGTCATCTATTGGACCGCGCGATCCCGGTATTTCGTAAAGCAAGCGGTTGTACGCTAAGGCAGGCCATATCTTTGGCAACGGACAGCCCTGTAAAACTCCTGAAGCTTGATGGCAATGTTTCTGATTTTAGGCTGGGAGAACCTGCGGATATCATATGCTTCCGAGAGACAGATGAGCAGCTAAGCGTCATGTCCTATGCCCTGGGTCTTCGCGAAGGGCATACCCGCAATAAATAAGGCTGGAGCGAATATAAGGGAACATCGTAAACATTTGTTGCGGAACTGGGAGCTCAGAGTATCAGGAGCTACACTACTGATGATCTCAGCAAGGCGGCTGCTTCTTCATCCAGGAACATAACTGCCGAGGGATGCCGGCGCAAAACGGAAGCCGGGCAACTCTCCGTGATGGGACCCTCCAGCATCACCTGAACAGCCCTTGCCTTGTTGAGACCAGGGACAGTGCATATCAGATGACGGCTGCGCATCAGCGTGGGGATCGTCAGTGTCAGCGCATGGGTCGGCACCTCTGAAAGCGCCTGAAAATTGCCTTCGTTTACCTGTTGCGTTCGGCATTGAAGGTCAAGCGCGACCTGTTTGGCGATCTCGGGATCGTCAAAGAGCGCGTTGACGGGATCGTTGAAGGCAATGTGCCCGTTTTCCCCGATTCCCATGAAACATACGTCTATTAGGCGCTGATCAAGCAGCGCGGCATAGGTTTCTTCCTGCCCGGCTTGTGTTCCCATGCAGTGCACAGATTTGAACGGAAGCACAGAGAAGAGGCGCGTGCGCAGAAAAGTTGAGAATTGCTGCGGCGCGCTCTCATCCAATCCGACATAGTTGTCCATATGGAAGGCGTTGACGCGCGTCCAATCCACCTCTTGGGCAGTCTGCAGGTTTTCAAGTACTTCCGCCTGGGATGGCGCCGCGGCAAAAATCAGGTTGATCTCCGCCTTTTCTCTCAGCGCTTCACGGATCTTCTTCAGCCCAACGGCCGCCGCAGCTTCACCCATTTTCTGGCGGGTCTGATGGATTTCCACCGTTAGGTTGTCCACCTTCATTGCTCTCATCTGCGCAGCGTCTCCATGTCAATGCTTTTGCCGTTGGCGGACGACTGATAGACAGCCAGGATGATCTCAAGCGGCAGCCGGCCCGCCGCGGTATCCTGCAGCAAAGGCTCGTCGCGCAGAATGGCACCCACGATGTTGGCATAGTGGCGGACATGGCCGTCAATGGAGATTGCCATGGGATCATGCGAGGCAACGTCCTTGGGCGGCTGCCCCACAGGGAGTCTGCAGAGGATATCGAGGTCCCAGCGGATGATCGAATCCTCTTCCAGCACAATGCTGCCCTTGTCGCCGCAGATCTCCAAACGCCGCGGGTATCCGGGATAACAGGCGGTAGAGCCTTCGATCGTGCCCAGGGCGCCGCCCTCAAACTCCAGGATGGCGACCGCTGAATCCTCCACCTCAATGGCATGGATTTGCGTGCGCGCATAGCCTGTGAGTGTCTTGGGCGCCCCCATCAGGGAACGGAATATATCCACACCGTGGATCCCCTGGTTCATCAGCGCGCCGCCGCCATCAAGCTTCCATGTGCCCCGCCACGGGCCGGACGCGTAATATGCCGGGGATCGATAATACTTCATTTGCAGGCTGCCTGATGTGATCCTGCCCAGCGCCCCCGCTTTGATGGCTCGGTTTATTTCAAGCACAGCCGGGGAAAAGCGGTACTGCGACACGATGCCGACCTTCACCTGACTGTGCTTTGCAGCGTTGATCAGGCTGTCCGCTTCCTCCAGCGTCAAGCTCATTGGCTTTTCCATCAGCACATGTTTACCATGCTTGATGGCCGCTATCGCCTGGGGCGTGTGCAGGCCGCTTGGCGTGCAGATGCTGACAGCGTCAATATTATCGGAATTCAAAAGCGCGTCATAGCTGTAATACGCATTGATGCCCCAAGCCTGCGCGAATCTCTCAGCGCTTTCCATTGGGTCGCTGTAGCAGGCTACAAGCTGCGCCTCCGGCGTTTGCTGTATTGCCATCGCGTGCTTTTCCGAGATGCTACCGCAGCCAATGATAGCGAACCGAACTGTTTCCATACACATCTCCCCTTGCTCAAAAGTATTCGCAAGATTGCCCATTCAAAAGTATGCCTGATGCGCCGATCAGGTCTTTTCGCGCCAATGCCAGCGCTGCTCCAGCCTGTCCAGATAGACCCTGGTCGCTTCATAGCCGCCCTCGGAGAAAGAGCTGCCCTGCGGGTGGACGATGTCTTCCTCAGAGAGCGAACTCTTGATGCGGTAATGCGTTTCGATGGAGCAATAGCCATCATAATCCATCTTCAGCCGGGGGATCAGGCGGTCAAAGTCCACGGAGCCTTCACCGATCAGCGCGGGTGAGAAGGCTTTGGTGCCGCCCTTGATGTCCTTGATGTGCACATGGCGGATCCATTTTCTGATGCGCTCATAGCCATCCGGAAATGCCGGCGGCGCGCTGAAGTCGGAAGCCTCATTGCCCGGATCGTACAATGCCATCACCCGTGGGTCATTGACCAGCCGCAGGAAGCGCTCCAACAGGAGAATATTGCCCGTCCTGACGCTGGGTTCCGATTCGATCACGAAAGTCAGATCCGCATCTTCAGCGATGCGGATCGGTATATCATAAGCATCCGCCGCTTCCTTCAGATTTGGCTCGCCCACGCCTTCACTCATGAAAGCAAAGCCGCGGATCAGTTTGCAGTCCCACAAGTGCATATACTCGGCGCAGCGGCGCAAGGCATCCAAATGCTCTTTGCGCGCTTTATGGTCCGCGGAGCTGATCTTATATAATGGCGAGGCGATGCAGCAGATCCCCAGTCCGTGTTCATCGGCGACGCGTTTGATGTCCCTTGCGTCCTCCAAGCTCATCTGAAAGGGGTTGCGCTCGTTGACCGAACGGATTTCGATCGCGTCCAGGTGATACTCCTTGGCCAGCCCAGCCGCGACGCGGATGTCCTGTGAAATCTCATCGGTGATGACAGCGGTTTTATACATCGTTTTCTTCCCCCGCGTATTCCATCAACTCAACGATCGCGCCGTCCTGCGTCTGGAAGAAGCCGACCCGATGCCCCGCAACCGAGTCAAAGGGCGGCAGGATGACCTTGAGCCCGGCTGACTCCACTAAAATGTCGTCTACATGCCAGGCAACATGACAGGCATTTCTTAACAGATCAGGTACCGGGCTGTCCTCTTCATATCGCAACCACTCGACGCGGAAGGGATGAAGTTTGGGATCGGTGACCCATACCTTGGTTCTGGCGACATAGCGCTCACTGGGCTGCCGGACTGCGGTCGGCAATCCGATATGGTCAAACTCGCGCATTCAGGCTTTCTTCTTTCTGGCGAACAGCTTCTTGACCGGCGCCATCATGTTTTTGAAGAAGGCGAACTGGGGAAGCACCAGGACCAGGATGAAGATGATAAAGAAGAGGCTGATCGGCCTTGTAAAGAAGGGGATAATGCTGCCGTTATGCAGTATCAATGCGCGGCGCAGGTTTTCATCCGCCATGTTGCCCAGGATGACGCCCAGAAGGAAAGGCGCCGAGGGGTACTTCATGTAGCTTAGCGCGACGCCCAGCAGGCCGAACACATACATGAGCTTGACGTCGAACACGCGGTTGCTGACCACGAAGGCTCCAATGACGCAGGTGACGAAGATGGCGGGCATCAGGATGCGCTGGTCAATTTGCAGCAGGCGCACGGTGAGCTTGGCCATATTGTTGGCGATAAACAGCATGAGGAAGGAGGAAACGACCATGAACACGACAATGTAGTAGAGGAACTCCGGTGTGTAGGTCATCAGCAGCGGGCCCGGGCGGTACCCGTGCATCCAGAAGGCGGCCAGCAGCACGGCCGCCGGCGCGCTGCCCGGGATGGCCAGCGAGAGCACCGGGATGATGGCCCCGCCGATGGCCGCGTTGTTGCCGGTTTCGCTCGACACAACGCCGTCAATGCAGCCCCTGCCGTACATCTCGGGGTTCTTGGAGGATTTCTTCTGCGCCCAGTAACTCAGCCACCCGCCGGTGTCCTCGCCGACTCCCGGGATGGCCCCCATAAGGGCGCCCAGGACGCTGGAGCGCAGCACGTTGAACCAGTTCCGGCGGAATATCGCGAAACCTTCCTTCATCTTGTACTTCTGGTCCTTCGCCAGCGCACGCTTGGCGGCGGAGAAGGAATTGACGATCTCGGGAAAGCCGAACAGACCGATCATGACCGGCAGCAGGGAAATGCCGCCCGTCAGGTTCATGTTGCCAAAGGTAAATCTTGCGAATGAACCGACCGTGTCACGGCCAATCTGAGAAATCAGCAGCCCGATGAAGCCCGATATCCATCCCTTGACAGGGCGCCCGCCGCCGGTGAGGTTGCCGCAGATGACGATACCAAAGACCGCCAGCAGGAACATCTCGTGCGAATTGAATTTGAGTGCGGCGCTGGTCAGCAGCGGTGTAAAGAGGATCAGATAAATCACGCTGAGTAGCGTGCCTGAAAAGGAGGAGAGGTTGGACACGAAGATGGCTAGGCCGCCTTTGCCCTGACGCGCCAGGGGGTAGCCGTCGACCGCGGTCGCGGCGGAAGCCGGAGTGCCGGGGATGTTGATCAGGATGGCGGACTGGCACCCGCCCGATATCGCCCCGATATAAACGCCGATCAGCACCATCACGGCCAGCGGGCCGCTGAAAGAATAGGTAAGACCCGTCAGCAGCGCCACCGCCATCGTGGCCGTCAGGCCAGGCAGCATGCCGAAGATAAGACCCAGAAGCACCGAGATTGTCAGCGCGATGAACCCGTAGGGCGTAAATACGACCGAAAACGCCGTTTGGATGTATTCCCAGACCATACTCATTCCTCCTTAGGGCATCGGGACGTTGAACGTGAACTGGAACAGGCCGACGATCCCGGCCACGCACAGCGCGGCGATCACCACCATCTTCAGTGCCGTCTGCCATTTCCCGTCGTAGCGCACGAATACGAGGACCGCCCCAAGCGCGAGGAAGGAAGCGAGCCAGAACTCCATCCTGCCCAGCATGAAAAACACGTAGACGCCGAAAATGGCCAGCCCGACGAGCGCTTTATGCACGTTGCTGCTGCGCGCGGTCTCCACCAGGCTGGCGTTCAGGCGCTTCACAAAGCTTTTCACGCTGTCATGCTTCAGGGATTCTTTGAGTAGGCCCAGCGACATAACGCCGAGGCCCGCCGCGATGATGAAGGGCATGAACCCCGCGGATTCGTAAAATACTACGTCCTGCTGCTGCCAGTATACGACGCCGCTGATTGCAACGAACACGGAAACGGCCAGCAGGATAACCGCCGTCAGGAAGTCGAGGTGGGCCTTTTTCGCCTCGTCGACGATTTCATAACCGTAGGCGTCGCGCTCCACCCCGGTGTTATCGGCAAGCAACGGATCCTGCGGGCCGGCGCCGGGATTCTCAGGTACTTTTTTGCCCTCTGCCAATGTAATCGCATCCTTTCAATAGAGGGCGGGGATGGCGGACCGCTTCCGCCCATCCCCGCCCGGGTTATATTCCCGTATACTTTACTTCTGCGGACGGGGGATACCGAACTCCTCGGGGGATTTTTTGGCGGCTCCATTGTCATACAGGATCCAGGTGACTTTGGAGGAGGTGTCGTCGCGCAGTTTATTGGATTGTTCCAGGTTGAAAGCCTGCAGGATGACGCCCTTCTGATTGGCGAAATTCTTAGCCGCCTCAGTCTCGCAGGCCTTCAAATAAGCGGCCTCAAGCGCGGTTTTGGCTTCTACGGGAACATCCGAAGGGAACATCAGCCCGAATGCGTCGCCCAAGGGCAGTACTTTTTCCACGTCGGGCAAGAAGTTCTTGATGGAGGGGATAACGTAATCCAGGCCATCAAATTTGAGGTCTTCCGCTGTCAGCGCAGCCAGGGCGACCAAGTCGCCGGAGCGCAGCAGGTCGATCATCTCATTTGAGAGCTGGGGCGTGAAAACCACTTCGCCCGCAAGCGTCGCAGTTACCGCGGCGGCGCCGCCTGTGTAGGCGATGTGCTTGTAGTTGCCAAACACGGGATCAACGGACTTGAGGATTTCCATATTTACGAAGCCCGTGGATCCGATGCCGGCAGTGCCGCCCGTGATTTCGCCGGGCTTGTCCTTCATCGCTTTGTACAGGTCGTCAAAGGTTTTGTATTGGCTGTCCTTGTTGACGGCGATGATACCGGGTACATAGTAGGCTGCCAGGTAATCCCAATCATAGGGAGACCAGTCTGCCAGGCCCATCACGCCGTGTCCATAGGGCGTGGCGTTGGCGATGAGCGTATAGCCGTCGTGCGGAGCCAGGATGGCGTCGTTCATGCCGATGGTGCCGGCGGCGCCGGGCGTATTGACGACAGAGATTCTGACTCCCATCGTCTGTTCCATGTCCGCTGTCAGCAAACGGCCGATCAGGTCGGATGAACCGCCGGCATTCCATGGCACGATGAGCGTGATGCCTTTGGTGGGATAGCTTTCCGCTAGCACGGGCAGAACCAGCATGGATACGACAAGCAAGATGACAAGGATCCTTTTCATGGGCGCCCTCCTTTATACCGTTTCGTGCATTTTCTGCACCAAGATGATTGTAGTATATGGGAACATTATCTCCATATCAAGATAAATTTCGTGAGCTGGATCAGAAGGAAGTTTGTATTGCGCAGGCAATGACCTGTATGATATAATTTACGATTGAATTATAGGTCTCACTTGTGCTGATGATCAGCCGCGTCCAAGAGTGTCTGGCTTGTCAGATAGGGAATAAGCAGCTGGGTCAGCAATCGCTTGTTCCCAACGCCGGTTAAGCTATACAGCTTCTTCAGGCGATAGTTTATTGTGCCAGGTGAAACGAACACCTTTTCCGCCGTTTTGTTGATGCTTTCGCCGTCCAGCAGCCCGGCAAGGATACGCAGGTCCAGGGCGTCACATGCCATCAGCCAGGCTTCAAGATCCATGAGAATGGAGGAAGCCTTATCATCCTTTTTCGGATCATCCCAATTCATGGCGTCTCTGGGCTCCTCCGCAGGCTGCGGAGGAGCTGATAAGGCTGTGCTTTGCCGAATGATCAGTTCGCAAGGAAGCGTGATCTGCATGTGAGCTATCTTAGGGTTGCTTTGCAGGAGGATCCAAATATCCGTGGCCAAGCGTCCCATTTGATCATAATCCAGCGTAGAGGTCGTCAGGGAAGGCTGAACAATCTGTCCGATCCGGTAGTTACCGGAACCTGCCACAAAAAGCTGTTCAGGGATGCGTATTCCCCTTGCCTTGGCCTGCGTTATCAGCTCAACCGCTACCAGGTCATTGACACAGATAGCGCCGTCATAGCTTTCCGCATGGTCAAGAAAACGGCGAACACAGTTTTCAAGGCCGTCATCCCCCGTGAATACATCCCTGTCATTGATGGATAATCCCTGCGCGATGGCAGTGCTTAAAAACACCTGACGCCTCAACATATCATTGATATCACTGGACTCATTGCCAACACTGGCCAAGTGCCTTCGGCCTGCGTGGATGAAGTAGAGAACCTGCTGCCTGACCAGTTCCCTGCGGCCAAGCGTAGGGCCTGACTGCGGATCATCAAAATCCTCAGGGGGGACTCCGACCAAAATTGACTTGATTCCTCTTGCTTTCAACGTTTGCAATGCCAAACGTGTCCACAGCGCGCTTGCGCTGATGATCACGACAAGGCTTTCCCCAGGCAGTTCCCGCGCAGCCGCCGGATCTGTCATGACGCGCAGCTTCAAGCCCCGCTGCCCCGCGGCGTCCTCCAGGCCTTTTAAACTGCGAATATACAGCGCTGATGTTCGGCAGGCAGGCTCGATGTATACTTGGATGATATGGTTGCGCATCTCAACACCTCCGCCCGATTGTATCACGGCGGTACCCGCCAGGCAAGCAGGCCTGACTTCCGGGCGCGGGAGGTGTTGCGAAGCGGGATAGGCTGGGCTATACTGGGCACCACATAAGGAGGGCGCTATGCGATACGGTTATGCGACTGGTTTTGCTTCCCCCATAAAGACTGGCATCGATTACCCCTTGCTCAATAGCATCAAGGCAGCCGGCTATGACTTTGTAGAATTTCCGCTTGCCCTGCTTTCCACCCTTGCCCTGGATGAATGTGAGAGGCTCGCGGGAACGCTGCAAACGCTTGGCCTGGGGGCTGACAGCTGCTGCAACATGTTCCCGGCTAACTTGCGCATTACGGGGCCCAGCCACGACTGGGCAGCCTGCTTGAGCTATCTGGATACTGCCTTCCTGCGCATGCGGCTGCTTGGAGCGAAAAAAGTGGTGTTCGGCAGTACCGGCGCCCGAAATATTCCGACAGGAACCACTCAGCAAGAGGGTTTTGATCAGGTCGCGGAGTTTGTGTCAACTTGCATCGTTCCGCTGCTTAAACGTTTTGACATGGTGCTTGCCATGGAGCCTATAGGCACTTATGAGGCGAATTTTCTCAATACCCTGGATGATGGCATGCGTATCGTGGACAGTGTCCGGGATCCGCGCGTACGCCTGCTGGCCGACAGTGTGCACATGCTTTACGAGCATGAAGACCCTCAGCGCCTGAGGACATACGCGGACAAGCTTGAGCACATCCATATCTGTGAGAACGACCGCGCTTTACCGCTTGGAGAAGTCAGCCCCGGACTAAAGCAGATCCTGCTGACGCTTGCTGACATTGGATATGACAAGACCCTCAGCTTTGAACCGATGCCCTATCCTATGGGCGATATGATGAGCGCGCTGCGGACCGTCAAGGCATTTTTCCATTGATCATATCGTGCAAAATCCGCCTCTGATGACCATCAAGGGCGGCTTTTGCAGGCGAAACCGACAGTATTTATCTTTACACGTTGAAGAGCAGTGCCAAGTGCCTGCCAATATGCTTTTCAAGAAGGGCGGCATATTCCTGGGCATACTTGTCCAGCAATGAATACAATTCTCCGCGGAAGCGATAGCTGCCATCGGGCTTGCGGTCAGTCAGGATCAGGCCGTAGGTGATGTGCAGCAGTTGGCGCGCGTCATTCATGTCCATCAAGCCTGGCAGATCCTGGTCGCTCAGGCTGTCCAAAGCCGGGATTTTCGTAAGGTCTGTGGTGACATGGTAGTACTTTGTGGCTTCTGAAAAGTGATCCAGAGCGAATGTATGCAGCCTGCGATAGAAGGCCGGGTCCTTGAGCGCGACAAGCCGCACTGCTTCCAGCCAGTTGGTGCCCGCCGTCTTGATATGGAACTCGCCCCCCGTCACGCGCCCGACCGAGGGGAAGACTCTGAACTTGTCCGATCCTGAATGCACGCTGAGCTTATAGCCAAAGTGTTTGGCAATGGCGTCATGAATGACAAGCTCCCTGTCAAACTGGTCGAGGTCGCCGATGTAGTCGATGCCTTTTTGAAACTCCCCACAAAAGCGCGGCGCCAGCGAGGCAAAATGGATACCCCTGCGCGTCAATTCGCTTGAGACAAAGTAGTGTTCAAGCGGCGTGGTCGGCGTCATGGTTTCATCAATGGATATCTCAAAATCAATCGCCCTGCCTGCGATGTAGTGCGTGTAGATGTCGCCGATGAAGTGGATGGCGTCGCTGTAGATCAGCACTGCGCGCCTGAACGCGTCCCGGCCAAAGCGCAGGCTGACACCCGGGGCAATTTCGAAATCCTTGTCCAGATAGAGATTCTCAAGCGCCTGATCGGCTGCGTAGGTAGCCGCCACTTCCTGAGGATTCATGCCGTTCACGTCCCCGCGGATGTGTTCGCTTGAATCCAGCGTGATCATGGAGAAGCCGCACTTGAGCGCGTATTCCACCTCTTCGGGCTTCTTCAGATGGTCGCCGTCTGCGCCAAAGCCGCTCTTGTAGTCGGCCTTGAATACCGCGAAGCTTGCGCAGTCCAGCACATCCTCATAGCTGCGTTCAGTCAGGTTTAGCTCGCGTATCGATTGCTGCGCCAGCACAGGGAAGACATGGGGATATTGCTTGAACACCCGCAGATGGCCGGCCGTGGCTACGCCCAGGCGGTCCCCAACGCCCATGGAGCAGCCCTTCTCCAGCCCTGGTCTGGGTTGGGTGAAGGGGAAAAGCCGGCGCATGGTCTGCGCGTTTTCATGAGTCAGTTCCGCGATCAGGCAGTCTTTACCTTCGCACTTCAGCCCCTGACCCTCAAACCCCAGGCTGCCGTCTACGATGACCAGCCTGTCGCCAGCATCTGTGCGCGTCATGAAGACGGTCTTGTCTTTATACTGATTGACAGAATCAGTATAGGGTGCGAACCCGCAGATCAAGTTGAGATCATTCATATCATGCCTCTGCTTTCAGGCCAAAATAGCCCAGCGCATTGTTGTAGCTGATGTCTTCTATCATTTTACCCAGCTGCTCCATGTCCTGGGGATACTCACCGTTCTCCACCCAGGTCCCGATCAGGTTGCAGAGGATGCGCCGGAAATATTCATGGCGCGTGTATGATAAGAAGCTGCGCGAGTCGGTCAGCATGCCGACAAAATTGCCCAGCGTGGAGAGGTTGGCCAGGCAGGTCAGATGTTCTGTCATGCCGGTCTTCGTATCATTGAACCACCAGGCGCTGCCGTGCTGGATCTTGCCCGGGTATTCTGACGTCTGAAAGCAGCCGATGATCGCACCGATCTGCGCGTTATCGCAGGGGTTGAGCGAGTAAATGATCGTCTTGGGCAAGTTGCCCTGACCATCCATCACTCCCAACAACTTGCCCAGGTTGGCGCCGCTGCCGCTTGATCCCCAGATAGCGTCATAGCCTGTGTCCGGACCCAGTTGGGCCAGGGCCTGCGGGTTGTTGCTGCGCACTGCGCCATAGTGCAGCTGCATCACAATGGCCTGCTCTTTGTACAGTTGCGCCAGATAGACAAGCACCGTTGTCTTGTAGGCGTCAGTTTCCTGCCGGCTGAGCCTATCGCCATTCAGCGCCTTCCTGAGTACCTGGTCAGCGTCCGGCGACTCTTCAAACATCACATAGTCAAGCCCGTGGTCTGACGCTGCGCAGCCCATGGACTTAAAGTACACAAGCCTGCGGCGGAGGGCTTTCTTGAGGGTATCAAGGTCATGGATCTCAACATCGCTTGATTGGCCCAGCTTTTGGATGTACTGCGCGAATCCGGCCTTGTCGATGTTCATCGCCTTGTCCGGGCGGAAGGCCGGAAGCACCTGACAAGTGAAGCTTTTGTCCTCTTTGATCAACTGATGCCAGCGCAGGTCATCTGTCGGGTCATCCGTCGTGCAGATCGCCCTGACCTGGGATTGCGCGATGATGCGGCGTACTGACATAGACTGCAGCTGTTCATTTGCCCTGTCCCAGATGTCTTTGCTGCTGGCGGGTGTCAAGGGCTCCTGTATCCCAAAATAGCGCTGCAGCTCCAAATGTGTCCAGTGATACAGGGGATTGCCGATCAGGCGGGGCAGGGTCTGCGCCCACTTTTCGAACTTCTCATAGTCAGTGGTGTCTTTGCCTGTGATGTACTTCTCCTCAATGCCGTTTGAGCGCATGGCTCGCCACTTGTAGTGGTCGCCGCTGAGCCAAGCCTCGGTGAGGTTGGCGAAGCTGACATCCTCATAGATCTGTTGGGGGTCGATGTGGCAGTGGTAATCAATGATCGGCATCCTGGCGGCATGCTCATGGTAGAGCGCGCGGGCCGTGTCGTTTGACAGCAGAAAGTTCTGGTTCATAAAGGGTTTCTTCATGGATTGGCCTCCCTCAGCACCGGTTTTCGGGCGTCTGGCCCTCAATTCTCTCTGTCCATTCTGAAGACAAACCGGCTCTATGTCAAGCCTTTTGCCTTAACTGATGCGCGTCTGGACGTGTACTCCTCCGCGGTTTCACTTGATATCTCTGCGCAATGTGATATAGCCTGATTTTTACAGTTGCTGAGCTCAAAAAGCGCTGTATTCCCATATAGATCAGCGGGAATCGGGAGTTGCGTCATGTTTTCCGGACGTTACCGTTCGACCGTTTTTTCATTTCTCTAACCAAATGTCTTATGTCTTTTTCACGGCGGTACTTGCAGGAGAAGTCGATCCCGGTTGCCTTTCCGATCGCCTCAAGCGCTGCGTCATAGTGGTCAAATACACTTGTGTTTGTCAACCGAAAATTGTAGCAAATGCGCACCAAAAAGTGTAGCAGTCGATCAGCACCAGATGAGATGGTAAGATAAGAATGGAATGCGCGCTCATTTGCTACACAGACGCACAAACGCTCTAGTCATGCACAAATGTGCTAATGGTGCGGTACGCCGGTGCTGCCCTTTGACATTGTGCCGCGCGCGTTTGTGATGGAAAAGGGCCTCAGTGTCCGCCGCGCGCGCACAGCCTTTGACCTTATCAACCTGGCTTTATCCGCGTCTGTCAGCTTGATTTTTGTTGGCAGGATCATCGGTATTGGCATCGGCACCCTCGCCAGCGCCTTGCTGATGGGGACCGTCATGGGGAAAGTGACCGGCTGGATGCAAGCCCGATACCTTGTGCGGCCGCATTTCAGAGCGCTGGAGCGGTTGGTGTAGGCAGACCGGCACGCACTGTATGGCAGTGCCAGAGCACAATAAGGGCATCCACCACCTCAGCGCCTGCCTATTTTTCTGGCTTGTCTGCCTGTTGCTGCACGACGCCGATGCCAATCACGTCCGGTTGCCGCCTGGTTTTGGTGTAGCCGTGGTAGGTGCCCGGATCCATCACGATATCGCCCATGAAGATCATCGCCGCGGTCTGGCCGCCATCAAGTGTAAAGGCCTCACTGCAGCCCTCTTCCAGCAGGCGCTGCGCCACGAAGAGCAAGCCCGCGCCAGTGCTGCGCTTATTGCGGCCTTCCACCATGATGCCTATGAAGTGCCCGGGTGACTTGAAACCGATGGCACTGCGGGGTTCCAGTGACCTGAAGTGACTGCCAAGAACGCGCTCATCAAGCTCTCCGTTTTTGAGCAGCAGAGGTCCAAAGGCCAGCACATCCAGCGCGCCCTTTTGCAGATAGTTTTCTGCGCTGAGCTCGCCCGGCGAATGCATCTCCATGTGGCCATCTGGGTAAAGGCTTAGCTCATCAAGCGGCGGGCCGTTGACGGTGGCCTTGTCGTAAGTCTGGTCGCGCACCACCTTGCTGCCCCGGATGATGAGGCCGGGGTAACGTTTCTCTTCGATGCGCCAGGCAAACAGATCCCCATTCTGCGCATAGACCAAATTGTGCTGGCGAGCGATATTCTCCGGCTTATCATAGCCCTTCTCGGGTTGGACAGGGTTCTTGGAGTAGACGCGAAAGAGCTGGTCGCCCCTGAAACACACATCGGCTATAAAGTAGTAGATACGCTGCCTTCTTGGTTCCTTGTAGATACGCCGCTCAATTTCCACCCGCAGGTCCTGGCTTATGTATATCCAGAGCCCCGTTTCAACATCCACATGGATGAAGGCGGGGCTGTCCTGCGCAAGGGGCTCTTTGAGGAATCCCTCGGCATCCAATTGCGGATAGGCCGTGAAGGGCTCAGGCCGCGTTACGGGGGAGGGCAGTGTAGTGGGAATGGCTGTGACTATCGAGTCAGGCGGAGGCGAAATGGGATCCGTTACCAGAAAGTCTTCCGCAGCAGCCGGCAGCAGCATCAAGTGAACAAGCATCAGCCCCAGCAGTCGAACAAGGGGCTTATTCATCTTTACTATGCCTCCCCGGTCAGCGCCTGAAGCTCCGCCTGGACGGCGTCCTCGCTCTGGCGCATGGCCTCCAGGGTCTTTTCCATCAGTTCATCAAGCGGCCACTCCAGCATTTCGGCGCCGCTGGCGATGACATCGCGCGAACAGCCCGCCGCGAAGGTTTTGTCCTTGAACTTCTTTTTGACTGAGGGAAGCTCCATATCTTTGGTTGAACGGGAGGGGCGCATCAAGCTGGCTGAATAGATCAGCCCGGTCAATTCGTCCGCGGCAAAGAGTATCTTCTCCATTTGATGCTCAGGTTTGGGGCTGCCTTCACACAAGCCAAAGCCATGAGAGCACACGGCGTGTATCAGTTGATCCGTCGCGCCGATGCCGGCCAGCAGCTCGGGCGCTTTACGGCAATGCTCTTCGGGGAACATCTCAAAGTCAAGGTCGTGGATTAGGCCCACCAGGCCCCAGAATGCCTGCTCGTCTTCATAGCCCTGATCGGCCGCGAACCAGCGCATCACAGCCTCCACCGTCAGTGCGTGCCTGATGTGATAGACTTCCTTATTGTATTCCTTCAGCAGTTCCAGCGCCTCATCCCGTGTGACCATAGTACCCTCCGCACCTTGCCTCAGCAAAGTCTTTCGTAAAACATTAGCATACGCGGCCGCCTGAAGTCAAGATTTTGTCTCCGAATTGCAGCAGGTACATGAGGAGTGTATGAAGGTGTGGTTTGCGCGGCAAATATACCAACTCACGTTGACTTTGCGGCAGGCTTGTGCTATTTTGCTATTGGATATGCCATCAGAGTCAGGTACATTGCTCGGTATTACCGCACCTGTGTGAGGGTGGGAGCTTATGCAGAGTTGTACCCCAAAATTGTGTTGTGAGATTGATAGGAGGGCGCAATGGACTACAATGCCTTAAGCCTGGATTTGTGTGAGAAGAACCGCGGCAAACTGGAGGTTGTCTCCAAAGTGCCAGTAACAACGCGCGAGGAGCTGTCGGCTGCCTATACGCCCGGCGTGGCCGAGCCCTGCCGCAGGATCCACCAAAACAAGCACGACGTCTACAAGTACACCATCAAAAGTCATACGGTGGCCGTTGTCTCAGACGGCACTGCTGTGCTGGGTTTGGGCGATATCGGACCTGAGGCCGCCATGCCCGTGATGGAGGGTAAAGCCGTGCTGTTCAAGGCATTCGGCGGCGTGGATGCCTTCCCCATCTGCCTGGATACCAAGGATACCGAGGAAATTATCAAGACCGTCAAATATCTGGCCCCTACCTTTGGCGGCATCAACCTTGAGGATATTTCCGCACCCCGCTGCTTTGAAATCGAACGAAGGCTCAAGGCGGAGTTGGACATTCCCGTCTTCCATGACGATCAGCACGGCACGGCCATCGTGGTGACCGCGGGGCTGATTAACGCGCTCAAGGTCGTGGGCAAGGCCTGGAAGGATGTCAGCATCGTCATCAGTGGCGCGGGCGCAGCAGGCATCTCCATCTGCAAACTGCTGATGCAGATGGGCCCCAAGGACATAGTTCTTACTGCGCGCAAGGGAGCCCTGGCGCCGGGCGAGGAGTGGATGAACCCGGTCCAGGCTGAGATGGCCAAACACACCAACAATCAGGCCAAACGCGGACCCCTTGCTGATGTCATCCGGGGCATGGACATCTTCATCGGCGTATCTGCCCCTAACGTGGTCACCACTCAAATGATTGCCACCATGGCAAGCGATGCCATCGTCTTTGCCATGGCCAACCCCACGCCGGAGATCATGCCCGAAGAGGCTAAGGCGGGCGGCGCGCGCATCATCGCCACCGGCCGCAGCGACTATCCCAACCAGATCAACAATGTCCTTGTTTTCCCCGGCATCTTCAAGGGCGCCTTGATGGTGGAGGCGAGCGACATCACTGAGGAAATGAAGATGGGCGCCGCCCGTGCCATCGCTTCCCTATGCGCCGATGAGGAGCTTAATGAGGAGTACATCATCCCCAGCGCTTTTGACCTGCGTGTGGCCGATATTGTGGCCGATCAGGTGGCCCAGGTGGCAGAGCGTCAGGGCATCGCGCGAAAACCGCGTCAACTCTGAGACCAAGCGGGCATGGGCCGGAGCATAGGGCAAGCATGGAATTGTCATCAGCGCCATCCTGCAGAGGGCGGATGACAAGACTCTCATCACAGAATCCTGCCCGGGCGGGGCTGCCTGGCATCCTGATGCTGTCCCTGCCGGGCGGCATACACCGAGGCGTCAACAGTGGCGTCAGTATACACACTCCCGCCGGTCGTTTGGCAGTCGGCGGATGTGTTTTTAGAAGGAGGCATTATGCATGCACTTGAAAAGATCCTGGCAGCCCATGCCGGACTTGATCAGGTCAAAACAGGCGAGATCGTCAATTGCCGGATAGACATCGCCGGTATCAATGACTTATATCCTCAGGCTATGTACTCATTTTTTGAGATCGGGGGCAAACAGGTCAGGTACCCCGAAAGTGTATTGATCTTTTTTGATCATTACGCGCCTGCCTCCACCATCCGCCAGGCGGATAACCAAAGGCAGTTCCGGGATTTCGCCAAGGCACAGGGGATCACGGGTCTGCAGGAGGTCAATGAGGGTGTCTGCCACCAGGTGATAGCGGACAAGGGGGTTTCCGTCCCTGGCAAGCTGATTGTGGTGACGGACAGCCACACCACCACGCACGGCGCATTCGGCGCCTTTTCGACTGGCGTGGGGGCGACCGACATCGCCTGTATTTTGAAAACAGGCGAACTTTGGTTCCGGGTGCCGGAGATCATGGACATCCGCCTGGAGGGCAGCCTGCAGCCTGGCGTGTTTGCCAAGGATGTCATCCTCCATATCATCGGCCAGCTGGGGGCTGATTACGGGGTTTACCGCGGTGTGAGCTTTTCGGGCAGCTTGATCGGCCAACTTTCAATGGCTGAGCGCATGACCCTGTGCAACATGACCACCGAGATGGGGGCCAAGGCCTCCTACATCCAGCCGGACGCCGTGACGCTTGACTACATCCGGGGCACCGGCGCCAGGGATTACACCATCTATGAGACGGACCCGAACTATGCGTACTGCGCCAGGCATCTTTTTGATGTCAGTCAGATAACACCGCAGGTTGCCGCCCCTTTCAGTGTGGATAATGTTGCCCCGGTAGCAGACCATGCCGGGATGCCCGTTCAGCAGGCCTATCTGGGTACCTGCACAGGGGGACGGCTGGAGGATTTCGCGGTGGCTGCCAGGATACTGACCGGACAGCGGATCGCGCCGGGTACCAGGATGCTGATCGTACCGGCTTCCAAAAAAGTTCTCAAGGACGCCATAAAGGCGGGCTACATAGACACTCTTCTGGACGCGGGATGCACGCTGGTAAGCCCAGGCTGCGCTGCCTGTCTGGGTACGCATGAAGGTCTTATCGCCGAAAGCGAAACCTGCGTCACCTCCTCCAGCCGTAATTTTCCGGGCCGTATGGGCCATCGCAACGGCCGCATCTATATCGCTTCACCCGCCACCGTGGCGGCTTCCGCCCGCTTTGGGGTGCTGACAGACCCGCGCCCCTGTCTGGAATAGAGAGGTATACATGAAGGAAAGAGTATTTGAAGGCAGGATGCATGTCTTTGGGAACAATATCGATACCGATCAGATCTATCCCGGCCAGTACCTGGATGTGACCGATCATCAGGAGATGGCCGGCCATTGCATGCAGGGCGCTTCCGAGCACTTTGGCAGTGAGTTTGTACCGGGCGATATCGTGGTGGCGGGCACAAACTTTGGCTGCGGCAGCAGCCGGGAAAACGCCGCTATCGCGCTTAAGGTGCGCGGGGTCAGCTGCATCGTGGCCAGGTCCTACGCGCGCATCTTCTACCGCAATGCCATCAACCTGGGCTTGCCGCTGATCGTCTGCGCTGACATTGACCAGGTCAAAGCCCATGGTGAGACGCTGCGTGTGCAGCTGGATGAGGGGACTGTGACCAATCTGGCATCAGGCGCAAGCGCCGGCATTGAGCCCATCAGTGAATACGCGCTGCGTATCCTGGACGCCGGTGGCATCAAGCCACTGATGAAAGCTCAGGAGGAATAACACGCTTGAACATATTGCTTCCCGTTGCGACGGTTTTTCCCATCTTTTTGTACATGGCTGCCGGCGCCTTCCTCAAGCGCATCAAGCGCTTGTCAGATGGTACTGTCACCCAGATGAACAAAATCATCTTTAGTTACTTTTTCCCCTTCGTGATGTTCAACAACATATACAAGACCCAGCTGAACCAAGTGCTCAATGCCCGATTTCTGGGCACAGTGGTGACGTTGGTACTGCTGATATCGCTGGCTCTGGTGCTGCTTATTCCACGTTTGTTCGCCGGCAAGCCCGTACAGGGCAGCATGATACAGGCTCTTATCCGTGGCAACACCATCCTGTTTGCCCTGCCGGTGGTATCCACTATTGCCGGGCCCGAGAATACTGGCTTGGCTTCGCTTTGCATAGCCATCGTGGTGCCTATGTACAATGTCATCTGCACAGTTATCCTTGAAGCGCTGCGCGGTAAAAGCCTGCGGCCGCTGTCCCTGCTAACAAGCCTGATCAAAAATCCCTTGATTCTTGGCGCTTTGTTTGGATTGGGGGCAAAGCTCATCGGCCTGCGCCTGCCCCTTGTGCTGTCGGATGTCGTCTCCGACATCGCAAGGCTTGTGACCCCCCTGGCGCTCATCATGCTTGGCGCGGCGCTCAGATTCTCTGATACCATCACCTACCGGCGGGAACTGGTCTGGGTCAGCGTGGCCAAGCTGATCGTTATCCCCTTTATCTACATAGTGGTGATAAAGTTAATGGGATTTGACAAGGTAGCGGTCGCTACTGCCCTTGCCCTGGGCGCTGTGCCCACGGCGGTCTCAACCTATGTGATGGCGCAGGAGATGGACGCTGACGGCGTTCTGGCTGGGCAGTTGGTTGCCGTTACCTCTGTGCTTTCCGTCGCCACAGTCTTCCTGTGGGTGCTGCTGCTGTCCTCCATTGGCTGGATAGGGTAGTGAAAGTGACCAAAGGATGAAAACCTTGACAATACTCAGTCCGTAACGGTAGACTGAATCCAGCAAGTACCCTGGTCAATTGACAAGCGAATAACGCCACAAGCGCGAAGGACAGGAGGTCAAACGTGAAAATTACAGCAAACGCGATCGCAGGCTCCCTTGAGTCCAATGACGTGCTGGTACGGGTAAGCCCGGCTGAGGGGCTGAGCGTGGAGATAGAGTCGATCGTTCTGCAGCAGTTTGGCCGGCAGATCAGGCAGGCGGTGCTGGAAACCGCCCAGGCCCTGCAGGTAGAGGACGCCGCCATTTTCCTGCAGGACAAGGGCGCCATTGAGTGCACCATCAAGGCCAGGGTAGAAACAGCGCTGCTGCGCGCGAAGGGAGAAACAGCATGAGACGTACCATGCTCTTCGTGCCGGGCAACAGCCCGGCCATGCTGCTCAACGCCGATATCCATGGGGCGGACGCGCTGATCTTTGACCTGGAGGACGCCGTCACCCCGGCGGAGAAAGACGCCGCCCGCGTGCTTGTGCGAAAGGCTGTGCAGGCATTGGGCTACAGCGGCTGTGAGATCATCATCCGTATCAACCCGCTGGATAGTGCCTATATCAAACAAGATATTGATGCGATGGTGCCGCTGCGTCCTGCGCTGTTCATGCCCACCAAGGTGGCCTCTGCGGAGGAGGTGAAACAGATCTCCGCCATGGTCGCAGCCGCAGAAATTGCATATGGTATAGCTTCGGGCAGCATTGGCCTCATCCCGCTGCTTGAGACCGCCGCGGGCATCGAACACGCTTATGAGATCGCGCGGTCCGATCCGCGGGTCAAGGCCATCTTCCTGGGCGCTGAGGACTTGACTAGCGATTTACAGGCCATCCGCAGCAAGCAGGGCGATGAGATACTTTACGCCCGCGGCCGTGTGGTCATCGCCGCCCGCGCTGCCGGCATTGACGCCTATGATACGCCTTTCACCGACGTCAATGACGAGGAAGGTCTTGAGAAGGACGCGCGCTTTGCCCGCAGCCTGGGTTTTTCTGGTAAGGCTGTCATATCCCCCCGCCATGTGACAGCTGTCAACGTGGTTTTCAGCCCTTCGCAGATAGAGATCGAATATGCCCGCCAGGTGATGGCCGCCATCGAGGAAGGTGAGCGCTTGGGCAAAGGGGCCGTTTCCCTCAATGGCAAGATGGTGGACAAACCCATTGTGGACAGGGCAAGACGCGTGTTGGACGCCGCGCGCGCTCTGGGACTGGGAGGGATTGAAGATGCCTAAGCTGGTCACTTCACTTTCGGAAGCCATTCAGCGCTGCAGCCTCAGGGACGGCATGACACTGTCTTTCCATCATCACCTGCGCAACGGTGACCAGGTGCTCAACATGGTGCTGGCGCAGGCCGCTCAAATGGGCCTGAAGAATTTGTGTATCCAGGCCAGTTCCCTGTTTGACGTCCATTCGCCCCTCATAGACCACATCGCAAGCGGCGTGGTTACCGGTATTGAGACCGGCTACATGAGCGGCCGTCTATGCCAGGCCATCTCAGAAGGGGCGATGATAAAGCCCGTGCGCTTCCGAAGCCATGGCGGCAGGCCTGACGCCATCGCCAGCGGCCGCGTGCATATCGATGTTGCTTTTATCGGGGCGCCGGCGGCGGATCCCATGGGCAATGCCAACGGCGTTGACGGTACCGCTGCCTGCGGCTCGCTTGGATATGCCTATTCCGATGCACAATACGCCGACAAGGTGGTGGTGGTGACTGACCATGTGATGCCCTATCCCCTGGTGCCTGCTTCCATTCAGGAGATAGATGTTGATTTTGTAGCACTGGTGGATTCCATCGGCGACCCCAAGGGCATCGTGTCGGGCACCACCCGCATCACGCGCGATCCGGTTGGCTTGGTTATGGCCAAATACGCGGCGCAGGTGATCGCTGCAAGCGGTCTGCTCAAGGATGGTTTCTCCTTCCAGACAGGCGCAGGAGGGGCCTCGCTTGCGGTGACGCAATACCTGAAGCCTCTCATGAAGCAGGCAAAGGTGACCGGCAGCTTCGGCCTGGGCGGCATCACAGGCTATCTGGTGGATATGCTGGAGGAGGGTTACTTTGAGAAGCTGCTGGATGTGCAGTGTTTTGATCTGCGCGCGGTGCAGTCCATCCGCGATAACCCCCGTCATCAGGAGATCTCTGCTGCCCGTTACGCAAGTCCCAGCGTCAAATCAGCCGTCGTCAACTCGCTTGACGCGGTCGTGCTGGGCGCCACCGAGATCGATACTGATTTCAATGTCAATGTGCATACGGATTCAAACGGCCTGATCATGGGCGGCTCAGGCGGGCATTCGGATACGGCGGCCGGGGCTAAATTGGCCATTATCCTGGCGCCGCTTTTCCGCGCCCGCCTGCCCCTTGTGGTGGATAAGGTGCTTTGCGTGACTACGCCGGGCAATACCGTGGATGTGCTGGTTACCCAGCGCGGCGTCGCCGTCAACCCCAAACGGCCGGATCTGGCCGACAGGCTGCGCGGGGCTGGCCTGCCTATCTATCCGATCGGGGAGCTGAAGGAAATGGCCCAGCGCGTTACCGGCGTGCCCGAGCTTATCAGGCCAAATGGTCGCGTGGTGGCAGAAGTTGAGTACCGCGACGGGCGCATCATTGATCGGATCAGGAGCATCCAGGCGCCGTGACCAGCCCAGTATTGTCTGCCCGCGAGCTGCGCTGGCAGACGCGCATGGCGCTTTCCCGCGGACGAGGCAGCGATCTCGTGACTGTCACCTTGCGCGCGCCGCAGGCCCTGCGGCAGGGGGCAGCCTTTAGCCAGGCCTTTGAGCGGCTCTGCCGGAAGCTGGAGTTGTTTTTCGCCGCACAGGGGGAAAAGCTTGAACTGATCTTATCCACGCTGGATGCCGAAGGTCCCGCCCGCCACTATCGTGTTCTTAACGCTGATCAAGCCAAGGCACTGGCTCTCCGCTTTGAAGAGGAAGCGCCAGACGGCGCGCTGCTGGATATCGATGTGATGGACGCGCAGGGAGCGCCGATCTCGCGCGGCAGTCTTGACTTGCCGCCCCGCGCCTGCGTGGTATGTGGCGTGTGCCCGGCTTCGCAATGCATCAGAGGCAACTGCCACAGCAAGGAAGAGACACAGGAGGCCTTTTACAGGCTCTTGGCCCTGACGAACGAGAGGAAGCACGCGCCACTCATAGGACGCCTGGCGCTCAAAGCCCTGCTTTACGAGGTCAGTGTCACACCCAAACCCGGGCTGGTGGATCGCCTGCGCGCCGGCGCCCACGATGACATGGACTATTACAGCTTTCTGGACAGCGCGTTGGTCCTGGGCCCCTATTTTGAGGCCTGCGCCGCGATCGGCGAAGAAAGCGACACGCCGCCCGACTTGCTGCTGAAAAGCCTGAGGCCCCTGGGCATCCAGGCAGAGCGCAGCATGATGCAGGCAACACGTGGCGCCAACACCCACAAAGGCCTGATCTTTTCCCTGGGCATACTCTGCGCCGCGGCGGGCAGGCTGGGGGCGCAGGCCGCGGATAGCCGGGCGCTGTGTTCCCTGGCAGGCAGCATCGCTGCTCCCGCGCTTAAGGACGCCGCATCTGACACACCCAGCCATGGCCAGGTTGTCATGGCGTGCCATGGTGATCTGGGCGCTCGGGGCGAGGCGGCCAGCGGCTTCCCCTCAGTTATGAACATTGCGTTGCCGGCGCTGCGTCAGCAGCTTGGGGCAGGGGAGGGGCCGGACAGGGCCGGCAGTTTGGCGCTGCTTAAGTTAATGGCCGCCCTGCGGGACACCAATGTGCTGCATCGTGCGGGCGAAGAGGGGTTGGCCTTTATGAAGCAGGAAGCAAAACGCTTGCTTGACACAAGCGCGTCCAGGGAAGCGCTGCTTGCCTTTGCAGACCAAATGGAAGCCCGTCATCTCAGCCCCGGCGGCTGCGCAGATTTGTTGGCGCTGGCTTTCTTTCTGCAGATAATAGAGGCGGCACTTGTCCCATCCTTGCCGCAATGATATAATGACGTCATTCAAGCGGCACGGAGGATCAGATGAAGGACGGCCCCTGGGACTCGTTTATAGATACGCTTCCTGTTGACGCGGTGCGACTGAACGCGCCTTTGGCACAGTACACCACCATCAAGGTAGGCGGACCGGCCAGCATATTGCTGGAAGCAAGGGATCAGGAGGAAGTCGCCCAAGCCATCAAGAATGCCAGATTTTATGGCATTCCCGTGTTGTTGATCGGCAGGGGATCCAATTTGCTCATTGAGGACGCCGGCTGGGAAGGCTTGGTCATCCACTTTGGCGAACAGTTTGAGGATGTCCGGCTGGAGGGCAATACCATCACTGCGCAGGCGGGCGCCTGGCTGCCGGGCCTTGCCCGGATGGCCGCGGACAAGGGGCTTTCCGGCCTTGAGTTCGCCGCAGGTATCCCCGCGTCCGTTGGCGGGGCAGCCCTGATGAACTCAGGCGCCTACGGCAGTGAGATATCACGTGTGATCACATCGGTCGAATGCCTGGATGCCAATGGGGAACTGCGCTATTTGGATCGTGAGGACATCGGCTATAGCTACCGCTCAAGCCGCCTGATGCATGAGGGCTTCACGGTGCTGAAGGTCATGATGACTCTCAGCCCTGCCAATGGCGAGGATATCTGGCAGCGCATCAACGAAAACATGGCACAGCGGCGGGCCAAGCAGCCCCTCACAATCCCCAGTGCAGGCTCATTTTTCAAGCGGCCGGAGGGTCATTTTGCCGGTGCCCTGATCGAGCAGGCCGGCCTCAAGGGTTACCACGTGGGAGACGCGGAGGTCAGCCAGTTGCACGCGGGCTTCCTGTTGAATCATGGCAAGGCCAGCGCGAGTGATTTCTTTGAACTGGTAGAACATATTCAGCGGACCGTGGATGAGGTTTTTGGCATCAAACTTGAGCCGGAGGTCCGTATCGTCCGCCAGAGCAAGGCATGAGTTTTTCTGCCGCAGTCAAGCAGGAGCTGGCTGCCCTCCCCCTGGAGAAGCCCTGCTGCATGGCGGCGGAGTTCAATGCCCTGACTGCCTGTTGTGCCAGCCTCAGCCTGCAAGGGGGCGGGCGCGCTCAGGTGCAGTATCGCACCCTGTCCGCCAGCGTCCTCAAGCGCATCTTTACCCTGCTCAGGCGGCGCTATAATCTGCGGGGCTTACCCCGACAGTCCAGCCTCAGCCGCTTTGGCGGGCAAAAACAGTACGCTTTGCAGCTGAGCGTACAGGACAGCCGCATCTTGCTGCAGAAGCTATTCCCCGGAAAATCCGCTCAGGATCTGGGCGCCTTTCGTGGTGTGCCAAAGCGTGTCGCGCGCAGGATCTGCTGCAGAAGGGCCTGGATACGCGGCGCTTTTCTGGGATGCGGGTCTCTGTCCGACCCCGAGCTGGGTTACCGGGCGGAGTTCGTGCTCCAGGATGCCTCCCGCGCAGTCTATCTGCTCCGCCTGCTGGCTCTGTGTGATGTGCAGGCCAGCCTGGCGCAGCGCCGGGGTTCCCAGGTGGTCTATGTGCGCCAGGGGGATGCCCTGGTGACACTGATGGGTTTGATGGGCGCTACGCGCGCGGTGCTCGACATTGAGAATATCCGCGCCTCCGGCAGCCTGAATGCCGCCATCAACCGCATCACCAATTGCGACAGCGCCAATGTTTCCAAGCAGCTCAGCGCGGCCCAGCGGCAGGTCGCCCAGATCACCCATATTTCACTTGCACAGGGGCTCAACGCCCTGCCTCAAGAGCTGGAGCAACTTGCCCGGCTGCGCCTAATTAATCCTGACGCAAACCTTGCGCAGTTGGGTGAGTTATTGAATCCCCCGCTGAGCAAGTCCGGTGTACAACACCGCATGGAGCGTATCTTGCGGTATTCGGAAGGCATTCAGGAGGATAATCAGTAGAATAGGAGCCTGCTATGCAAAGGAGAAGCGTCCGTATTGCCGGCACCCTGCCCATGACGCGCGACCGGGTGATCCGCCTGGTCAGCGCCAGCAATCTATTCAGCTGCCATGTGCTGCTGGAAGGGGACAATCTGACCATCAATGGCAAGTCCATGCTGGGGTTATTGTCCATAAACCGCTCAACGGGCCGTGACTTTGATTTGGTCTGCGAGGGGGAAGATGAGGTGGAGGCACTGGAAAGCCTCACCCGGCTGCTTGATGAGGCCTAAGTAGATTGGGTTGCCGTTCCTTTGCTGAATGTAGCGATGGAGCGGCATGTACGGACAAGTTTCCTGGCCCAAATATATACGCAAGTCAATTAAGTGGGTACAATATTGTTGACAACACAAAGTGAAGGAACGTTTGACAAAAAGTCACATTTCTGTTATAAATTGTAAGGAAGTATACCCTCTGGGGCGGGCGGCAGGTCCGCGCGCCGCGCACGGAAAGGACGAAGGATATGTCAAACGCAAAGAAGGCTGATCCCTACCGCAAGCTGCTCAGGGTCATGATCATTCTTTTGGTGCTCTTTGTGCTCTTTCTGACAGGCTATCTGCTGCTGGATTCCTATCAAAAGGGCCAGCACACTGATCAGCAGCGCAAGGTCGTTGAGGCCAATAACCTGATGATCGAGGAATACAACACGAAGGTCCTGACCCGGGAAGCGTCACTGGAGCCTGACATCGCGCCCACCTGGCCAGAGCCCAAAGCTACAGGCCTCGATATCGTCAGCCTCAAGGGCTTTGCCGTCAAGGGCGCTGAGACCGTGACCGTCACCAGGGCGGAGGCGCTGATGGGCGGCTTGATGGTTGTCAACCGCTGGCATGAGTTGCCTGCCGATTTCGTCATCGCCGAGGCGCAGCTGGGCAGCATCATGGATGGCTCCAGCCGCCGCGTGCCTACGGAAGCCCGCGTCTTGTCACTGTTCCCCAACGCCATTGCGGCGCTTGACCAGATGGTTCAGGCAGCAGGTGAAGAGGAACTCAAGTTCTTCCTTGTGCGCGATGCGTTCCGCAGCATGCAGACACAAACGGAAAAGTGGAACGTCGAGATCGCCAGGCATACCGCGCGCCTGTCGGGCGACGCCTTGACAGAGGAGGCGCGCAAGGTCGTCAGCTACCCGGGCACCAGTGACTATCAGACCGGTCTGTCTGTGAATATGGATGCCTACTCACCTACTGATCCGGTGCTCAACAGCTCCGCCTTTCAGGACACCCCTCAGGCCAAGTGGCTCAATGAAAACTGCTGGAAGTATGGGTTCGTCTTCCGCTTCCCGATCATGGGCTATCCCAATGCCGATACGGTGGATAAGGGCTACAAGACGGGCATCAACGTCAAGCTGGACACCTACCGCTATGTGGGGATCCCCCACGCGCTGGTGATGCGTGAAAAGGGCATGTGCCTGGAAGAATACATAGAGTACCTGATGGAGAACAAGCACCTGGCCGTCTATGAGGATGGCATCATCAAGTATGAGATCTTCCGCGCGGAGGCCGACACCGCCGATACCCAGGTGTCCATTCCCGCCGGCGGCACCACCTACAGCGTCTCCAGCGATAACATGGGCGGCATCATCTGCGCCATTACTTACTAAGGTCAGGGGAGAGCACAACTCTCGCCAAACCCTTTTGCAGCAGCATCACATGACCAACAAAAGCCGCTCACGCGGCTTTTTTTACTGACAAAAACCCTATGGGAATTGTCTGGGCGTCGGGTTTCACCGACCTTGATCCACCTAAACCATATGCGCGGGCTCCACTTCCCGCATCTGCGCGAACGCGCGTATCACCATGTAGCTATAGGGCGCCAGACCCGGGCTGCCCTCGTCGCGCAAGACCAGAGCGTGGGGGACAGAAATCACCTTGAACAACATCCTGGTGTAGTTTTCGGCGCCATGGGCATTCAGCTGCTCCACCGTCCGGGCAACTAGATCTGTGAGCGACATCTCCTCTATTTGCGCGCCGGCAGCGCTTTCATAGAACTTTCTGGCGCTTCTGCCCATCAGGCGCAGCAGACCGCTGACGGGCTCATCCTGGTTGAGCAGCAGACGCTCCTTTAGGCCATTGTCGGTAAAGACCGACAGCGCCGTGGCTGCCTCCCGGGGCGGCAACAGCTTAAGCGCTTCGATGTAGGCGATATTGAAGCGCAGCGCGTCCTGCGTGCCGCTGAAACCCTTCGCCATCATAAGCATGGACATGAACAGGGGAGAGGTCTGCATGCCCTGATAGCAGAAGTCGCGCATTGGGGCATCGGCCTGATAAACAAAGCAGCGCCCGAGATGACGCAGCAGTCCCACGCGGGTGAAGAGGTCATCGCTGTTGATAAAATGAAAGAGGGGATAGCCCTGCGCATCCTGAGCGAGATCCCCGGCCACGCTGGGTGATGCGAAGCCATATCCCAGGATGTTCCCTGGCAGCACGCCCTGCGTGATCAATTCAAAGACCCACAGCTGCAGGACGGCCGCGCCCTGGCTGTGCCCTGCCGCAAAGAATTGGAAGCGGCTATTCTCCTGCCTGGCCTCCCGGATGATATCGCGCAAGCTCAAGCGTTCCAGCCCCAACTGGTCCGCGGTCTGGTCAAAGAGAATCTTATCCGCATCGTCTATGAACTGCCGGCACAGCGCCAGAAAACCCTCATGGAAGCCCTCCGGGTGCTGGAGGTGAAAGTTGACCTCCCAGTCGATCATGCGCCTGCCGGTGCCCATGAAGCCAACAGCCACCACATAGCGGCCCCCCGGCAGGGCGTGGATCATGGTGATGGCTTTGCCGGTCTTCCGCTCCCTGTTGCGCTGGACCACCATGCCCGTCACGCGGCGGATGATGTGATTGGAGGCGATGTATCGCCGCGCGGAGATGGCCAGATACTCATTGAGTATCCTTTGGCGCAGGGGGGCATCCTCGCCCTCGGGCGCGCGCACACCGGTGAGCACCCTTTCATCGGCCTGTATGGAAATATCCGTCCAAGCTGCCATCAGCCAGCGTTTTACCTCAAAGTCATAGGCAACTGCTGCCAGTTCCAGCGCAAAGCGCGCCGCCTCGCGGTCCAGTTGGGGTACATCCCCGCCCGCTTCGGTCAGGAAAGCCAGGTCCCCCAAATCTATTTGCGTATAGCGTCCGTAGCTTGCCATACCCTACCTCCTGCTTGGCATCATTGTAACATGGCCCCTGCCTGCCCGCAAGGCGAGGATGTTAAGAACGTGTGAAAAGTTGTAATAATTTTGTAATATATATTTACACGCTGTTCACATTGTGCTATCCTATCCGCGCAACGACATGAATGGTGGTGATTTGCATGCACGTGAAACGCGGTACTCGATATCTCGCCCTTCTTTTCTGCCTGGTTCTGTTGCTTCCGGGGTTGGCTCAGGCGGCCTATGCGAGTATCCGGCCAGATGCGCAGGGTCAGCAGGTGCTCTCCCTGCAGCAGGCGCTCACCCACTTGGGTTATCCGGTAGCGGCTGATGGCAAGTACGGCATCAACACGGTGGGCGCGGTGACCGCTTTTCAGCATCGCCAGAACCTAACGCCTGACGGCATCGCGGGAGATAGGACGCTCAGTGCGTTGTATGGCCTGGCTCCCCAATTCGCCCCTGCTGCCGGCACCGATCCCCAACCTATCGCCACCTCTGCGCCCCTCACGCCGCCCAACCAAAGCAGCGGAACAGCTTTTGTCAGGACAGGCAACGTGGGCGGCCTCTATCTGCGCAGCGCAGCCACCACGTCTGACCCCCGCAACATCCTCACCACGCTGCCCAATGGAACGGCTGTAGAGGTGTTGTCCTCAGGCGCCTATTGGTCCAGGGTGCGGGCCGGCACCTTGGAAGGCCATGTGATGAGCAAGTTCCTAACTTCTGATGCCAGCGCCCCAAATTTCCCCAGCGCCGTTCCCAGCGGAACCTCCTCGCCTGTGCCTGCGGGATCCGGGGCGGGCACCGCCACAGTGCAGACGGCCAACAGGGGGGTCCTGCGCCTGCGCAGCAGCGCCGGTACCTCAGGCAACAATGTCCTCCTGAGCATTCCTTATGCCAGCACTGTGCTGGTGCTGTCCCGCGGCGTGCAGTGGTCGCAGGTGCGTTACCGCAATCAGAATGGTTATGTGGTCAGCAGCTTCCTACAGTATGCGGATGGGCAGGCGGCTCCGGTGAACACCCAAACACCCGCGCCCGTAGCGACACCGGCTGCCCAGGCCTCCCCCAGCCCTCTGCCCCAGGATGCCTCCATCTTTGCTCGCACGCTGCGCGCGGGCGACAAGGGCGATGATGTGAGCTTGCTTCAAAGCAGGCTGGCCAATCTGCTTTACGCCGTGGTCGAGACGGGCAGCTATGACGACAGCACAGTATCGGCCGTGCGTAGTTTTCAGACCAATAATGCCTTGACAGCCGATGGTATCTTTGGCGCGGAATCAGCACGGGTGCTGATGTCCTCTTCTGTCAGACCAGGCAACAGCACCAAACCCAGCTACAGGGTGCTGCGCGTGGGTGACAAGGATACGGCAAGTGATCAGGCTGTCAGCGCCATGCAGACCGCGCTGGTGGGCCTCAACTACAAGCTCAGCGTGGATGGCTCCTTTGGCAACAAGACCCATGACGCGGTGGTTGCCTTCCAGATGCAAAATGATCTGGTCGTCTCCGGCATCGCTGACGCGCTGATGCAGCTGCGGTTATTTTCAGGCAGCGCCAAGGCGGCGCCAAGCATTGTCCCCACTGTGGATACCTCCAGTGCCAAGACAGGCGGACCCGCCTCCAGCCAGGTCAAACTGCTGGATTGGTATACACAGGTCAAACCCATCAGCAGGGGCGGTCAGACTGTACAGGTGTATGATCCAAGGACGGGCATCAACTTCTATCTGCAATTCTACTCGCTGGGGGCGCACGCGGATTCTGAGCCCAAGACGCTCAGGGATACCCAGTTGATGAACGCCGCCTTAGGGGAGGCCAGCTGGGCTATTTGTCCGGTCTATGTCAAGTTGGCAGATGGCACCTGGACGCTGGCGACCATGCACAATAACCCGCACCTCTACGGCAGCATCAAGGATAATGGCTTTGGGGGTCACCTGTGCGTGCATTTCAAACGCGAACTTGAGGAGACCCAGAAGGCCGATCCCAACTATGGCATGCAGAATCAGCTGGCTATCCGCAAGGCTTGGGAGAGCCTCACCGGACAAGTGGTCCAATAAAGCGACTTTCAGAAATGCAGGCGTGATCCATCAGGTGATGGCCTGCAAAATCAAGTAAGCGGAAGCCCCTTGCACACAGTTGCAAGGGGCTTCATCTCAGTTGTTTACTTCGCCAGGCTTCCCATTGGATCCCAGGGCTCCAGCACGGTCAACTCGCCCTCGTACTGTTTGCGCTGCTCTTGACTCAAGTACTTTTTATGCACCACGACCTGGTAGGTGTATTCACTGAACCAGTCATCGCTCATCAGGTAATAGCCGTCCTTGCCGCGGTCCTTGCCCCAGCTGTTCTCCACGCGCCAGCGCTGCGGCTTGCCTTGTTCATCCAGGTGCACACCCAGCAGCACCATGGCATGGGTCATCAGGCTCTCGCCGTAGTCCAGGCGCTCCTCCTTGGTGAGAGGGAAGGGTGTGCCAAAGAGCTGGTCAAGCGCCAGTGAAGTCACATCCATGACACCCTGCTCCCGCAAAGAGCGTTGGCCCACATCGCAGCCAAACCAGACGGGCTCTCCGTCCCGCATTTGCGCGATGGCGGCATTTTTCAGCACCTGGATGGGCAGGTTCAGATAGCGCACTGGCCGGGCTTCGTGGACAGAGCCCAAAAAGCGCACCGTGTAGGCTTTGTTGTAGGGCTTGTCAGCGGTTGGCGCGTTGATGAGGCTGACATAGTCATTGAGATCCCAGCCGACATACTTTTTGTAGAATGACTGTGGTGTGAGGCCGTCATCGCGGATGAGCTTGTTATCCTTGTCGTGCGCCAGCAGGTTGACCGTCTCCGGCGGGAAACCCAGGCAGATGGTGAGCATGCGGTAGATGGTGGACAGCATGGCGTCCTTTTGTGCGCGCAGGCGTTCCATGGGTTCGTGTTTGCGGTGATCACCGCGCAGCGAGGCTGCGTACTCGCGCAGCTTGAGGGTGAGGTACTTATCCATCTCATGCGTGTCCATTGAGCAGGCGGTTTCGGGCATGGCGTCCTTGGGAACGACGCCGTACTTCTCCACCAGGCCGGCAAACATATCAAATTGCCCGCCGTCACCCAAAGGCGACATCAGCAGGAAAGCGATCACACGGCTGTTGGTTGCCTCCTCCAGGGTGGAGAGGATGTTCTCCAGAAAGTAGTTGGACTTCTCCAGTTTGTCCCAAAACAGGGGATAAACCTGCGAGAATTCAAAGCTTTCCAGTTTCAGCTTCTTGATCATGCCAAAGCGCATTGTATTGAGCGCGGCGAACATCCAGCAGCGTCCGCTGTGGTGTTGATTGGTGATGGCGCCTGACTTCAGCTGCAACGAGTATTCGTGGACCTGTTTCTTGAGCGCCTCCACATCGGTAGCGGACTTGACAACGCCACTTGAGGTGACGGCATTCATGGCCAGGCGCTGCGCCGGGTCCGACTGGCATTCCTGACGAAAGCGTTTGAGGGTGGATGGATCGATCTGCATACCTTGCCTCCTCTTGTTTTTCGCCCTGATTATACGCCCTGGCGGCCGGGCATGCAAATCAAAAAGGCGCAGGGTGCCGCCAATGGAGGCAGCGCCCTGCGCCATAAACCTGCTTACCTTATACTGCGCCTTGCGCCATCATGGCCTGGGCGACCTTGACGAAGCCAGCGATGTTCGCGCCCAGCGAATAGTCGTCCGCGGCGCCATAGGCTTCCGCTGCCTGTGATATCTGGATGAAGATATTCTCCATGATACCCTTGAGCTTGGCATCCACCTCATCGAAAGTCCACTGCTGGCGCATGGAGTTCTGGCTCATCTCAAGGGCGCTGACGGCCACGCCGCCGGCGTTGGCAGCTTTGCCGGGGGCAAACAGCACGCCCTTCTCGCGCAGGAGGGCTACGGCTTCATGCGTCAGCGGCATGTTGGCGCCTTCGGCAACGGCCTTGACGCCGCCCGCAACCAGAGCCTCGGCGCCCGCGCGGTCCAGCTCATTTTGCGTGGCGCAGGGCAAAGCCAGCTGGCAGGGAACCGTCCAGATGCCCCGGCTGCCCTCGACATAGCGGCTGCCCTTGACGCGTCTGGCATACTCTGAGATGCGTTGCCGTTCTACTTCCTTGATCTGCTTCATCACAGTCAGGTCAATGCCTGCCTCGTCAACGACGAAGCCCACGGAATCGCTCATCGAAACGACCCGGCCGCCCATCTGCTGTGCCTTTTCAGCCGCGTAGGTGGACACATTGCCAGAGCCGGAAACAACCACCCGCTGGCCTGCCACACCCAGGCCATGCTTTTTAAGCATTGCGTCCAGCAGATAGCACAGCCCATACCCCGTCGCCTGCGGCCTGACCAGAGAACCACCGTAGCCCAGGCCCTTGCCCGTCAGCACGCCTTCGTAGAGGCCGCTGATGCGCTTGTACTGCCCATAAAGGAAACCGATCTCACGCCCGCCCACGCCGATATCGCCCGCCGGCACATCCGTGAACTGGCCGATGTGGCGGTAAAGCTCAGTCATCAGGCTTTGGCAGAAACGCATGACCTCCATGTCGCTCTTGCCCTTGGGGTCAAAGTCGCTGCCGCCCTTGCCCCCGCCGATGGCCTGACCGGTCAGGCTGTTCTTGAGCACCTGCTCCAGGCCAAGGAACTTGACCACGCTGAGGTTGACGCTGGGGTGAAAGCGCAGGCCTCCCTTGTAGGGCCCGATGGCGCTGCTGTACTGCACGCGGTAGCCGCGGTTGACCTGCACCTGGCCCCGGTCATCCACCCAGGGGATGCGGAAGATGATCACCCGCTCAGGCTCCACAAAGCGCTCAAGCAGGCCGGCCTGCTCATAGTCAGCGCGCCCCTCCATGACGGGGGAGAGGCTGATCAGAATCTCGCGGGCCGCCTGCAAGAATACCGTTTCATCACTGTAGCGCTGTTCCAAGCCCCGCAACACGCGGGATACATACTCATTCATCCAAATTGCCTCCTTGGTCTCCGGACTGCGGGACTGATGCATAATATTAGCTTTTCAGTTTCTTTACAAGCGGTCGACTGCACTTCCCTTGTATAAAATGCACTGGTACATGCGCCTGATCACTGCGGCGCAGCCTCTGTGCCCGTGTCTGGTCAATAACCGGTCAATAACCCTTAATGTGGAAAGCTACCTGATGTGATATAATGAGCCAACAAATCAATCGCTTCGTGCGTTTTGGGAGGCATCTCAATGAGGAACACACAAGAGTTTTACCGCAGGTGGATGGATTTTGATGCAATGCAGGGGGAACTGAAGACCGAGCTGCAGTCCATTGCGGATGATCCGGAGCAGATCAACGACCGCTTCTATCGCGGCCTCTCCTTTGGTACGGGTGGCCTGCGGGGCAAGATGGGGGCAGGTACCAACCGCATGAATGTATACACCGTTGCCAAGGCGAGCCGTGGGCTGGCCAAATACCTTGCCGCCCTGTCTGACTTGCCCAGCTGTGTCATTGCCTATGACAGCCGCAACAACTCTGCCCTTTTCGCGCGCATCACAGCCGCTGCCCTGGCACAGGGGGGAGTGCGGGTGCACCTGTTTGCCCAGCTTGCCCCCACACCGATGTGCAGCTTTGCCGTGCGCTATTTCAAGTGCGAGGTTGGCGTAGTGATAACAGCCAGCCACAACCCCGCTGAGTACAACGGTTACAAAGTGTATGACAAACACGGCGGCCAAATCACCGATGAGGCGGCGGCCAAACTCTCCGGGCTGATCGCTCAGCAAAAGAACCTTGTGCGGGCGTTCCCTGACTACGAAGCTTTGCTGCGCAAAGGGATGATCCGCCTTATTGACCGCGATGTTTGGGATGCCTATCAGGAGGCAGTGCTGGCCTTGAGCATCCAGGCGCCGACTTTCCCCCTGCACGTGGTCTACAGCCCGCTGCACGGCACAGGCAACCGTCCTGTGCGCCAGATGCTTAGCAATCTGCCGCTGGTTGAGGTCAGTGTGGTGCCCCAGCAGGAGATGCCCGACGGTAACTTTCCCACCTGCAGTAAGCCTAACCCGGAAAATCCGCAGGCCATGGCGCTTGCTGCCCGTTTGATGGAGGATCTTGGGGCTGACATCTGCCTGGCCACCGATCCCGACTGTGATCGCCTGGGCGTGGGCGTGCGCACCAAGGAAGGCACGCGCTTCCTCAGCGGCAACGAGGTGGGGGTGCTGCTGCTGCACTTCATCTGCGAAGGGCGGCTGGCAAAGGGTACAATGCCCGACAATGCCGTGGTCATCAAGACCATCGTTACCGCCCCCATGGCTGACGCCATCGCCAGGCACTACAATGTGCATGTGATCAATGTCCTGACAGGCTTCAAGTACATCGGCGATGCCATGAACCGCCTGAAGCGCGAGGGTCAGCTGGAACGCTTCATCTTTGCCTTTGAGGAGAGCCTGGGTTACCTGTCCGGCACCCATGTGCGCGAGAAGGACGCCGTCAACGCAGCGCTGCTGGTTTGTGAGATGGCCGCGCACTATGCCAGCCAGCGCATGACGCTGCTGGATGCTTATCATGCCTTGGAGGCGCGCTTTGGCGTTTACCTGAACGGCCTGAGCACCTTTGTATTTGAAGGCCAGGAGGGAGCACAGACCATGCGGCGCGTGATGGCGGCCCTGCGCAAGGTAGGCAGCGTGGCTGGCTATGAAGTGCTCAGCCGCGTGGATTATCTTGTTGATACTACCGGGCTGCCTGCATCCGATGTGTTGGCGTTCACACTGGCGGGCGACAGGCAACTGATTGCCCGGCCCTCCGGCACGGAGCCTATCCTCAAGCTATACCTGAGTGTCCAGCAAGGCGAGGGGGAGGACGGCGCGCGCAAGTTGGAGGCACTGGATCAGGCGGCTCGGCAAATGATCGCCGCTATGCAGTAGATTGACTGTTTATTCATTGTTTTTCGATGCCTTTCAATGTTTCTGGTCAATTGTCGACCATATTGCGCATTGTACGACTGAGTAGCCTGCATTAAAGTACAATTCAAACACGAAAGGGGAGACTCTCATGAAAATTAAAAACAGGCTATTCGCCTTGGCGCTCGTGGCGGCGCTGCTCATCCCCGGTTCAGGCGTTTTTGCGCAGGAAAAGCTGCCCGTGGTGGGCATCGTGCAGTTTGTGGAGCATCCCGCCCTGGATGCCGCCTATCAGGGCTTTGTGGATGCCCTCAAGGATCAGGGCTATGAGGACGGCAAGAACATCACCTTTGACTATCAAAACGCGCAGGCCAGCCCGGACATCCTGGCCGCGATCGCCGATCGGTTCATCGCCAACAAGGTGGACCTGATCCTGGCCATTGCCACGCCCGCCGCCCTGACCATGGCCGGCAAGACTGAGACCATCCCGATCCTGGGCACAGCTATCACCGATTATGTTGTTGCCAAGCTGGCCAAGTCAAACGAGGAGCCTGGCTTCAACGTCTCAGGCACCACGGACATGAACCCCATCGAAGATCAAATCCTATTGCTTCAGAAGCTTGCGCCTCAGGCAAAGACCGTGGGCCTGCTCTACACGGGCAGCGAACCCAACTCTGTTCTGCAGGCCAAGATCGCGACCCAGGCTATTGAGGCCGCTGGTATGCAGGTCAAGGAGATCAAGATCAACAACTCAAACGACGTCCAGCAGGCCATCACCAGCCTGGTCGATCAGGTGGATGCCATCTACCTGCCCACGGATAACACGGTCGCAAGCGCCATGCCCATCGTGGGCGAGGTGACCATGGCCAAGAAGATACCCGTTATCTGCGGTGAAGCCGGCATGGTGAGCGGCGGCGGTACGGCCACGCTGGGCATCAGTTACTACAACCTGGGCTGGCAGACCGGCCTGATGGCCATCGATGTGCTGAAGAACGGCGCGGATGTATCCAAGATGCCCATCCAGGCACAGACGACCTTTGAATACGCCTTTAACCTGGAGAACGCGGCGGCTATTGGCCTGGTGATCCCCCAGGAGCTGCTGGACCTGGTACAGAAATAAAGTGAGTGCATAAGCCGGGCGGGGCAGGAGCCCCGCCCGCTTAGCGTGAGGACAGGCATGCAAGACGTGTTGCTGGGCGCGGTTTCTTTAGGGCTGCTGTGGGCAATGATGACCATCGGGGTCTACATCACTTACTCAATTCTGGGTTTTGCCGATATGACCGTAGAGGGTACCATTACGCTGGGCGCCGCGGTCAGCGCGCAGGTGATCTATGGCGGCGGCAACGCTTACCTGGGGTTGCTTTTTTCGCTTGCGGCCGGTATGCTGGCCGGGTGTGTCACCGGCATTTTGCATACCAAGCTCAAGATTCCCGCGCTGCTGAGCGGCATCCTCACCATGATTGCCTTGTTTTCCATCAACCTGCGTGTGATGGGCAAGGCCAATATCTCCCTGCTGCGGATGGAGACCATCTATTCGCCGGTGACCAGGATGTTTGGACTTTCCAAGACCTTATCAGTCATTGCTTTCGGTGGCCTGATGTGCACCGTCATTATTGCCCTGCTGTATTGGTTCTTTGGCACCGAGATCGGCAGCGCCATTCGTGCCACCGGCAACAACCCCAACATGGTGAGGGCGCAGGGCATCCACACGGATACGACGATCATCCTGGGGCTGATGCTGTCCAACTCCTTGGTGGCGGTATCGGGCGCGATGATCGGCCAGGCGCAAAACTACGCCGACCTGCAGATGGGTACGGGCGCCATCGTGATTGGCCTGGCTTCCCTGATCATTGGCGAGGTTCTGTTTGGCAAACGTAATTTCTTCATGCGCCTGCTGTCGATGGTGTTGGGCGCGATCACCTACCGCATCATCATTGCATTGGTGCTCAAGATGGGCATGCCCTCTGACGATCTCAAGCTCTTTACCGCGCTGACGGTCATCTTTGCGCTGTCGCTGCCGCGCTTCAAGAACATGTGGCAGGTGATGAAACGCTCCGCAAAGGGAGCCAGTTAGTCATGCTGAAGGTCATCAACATTACCAGGATATTCAATCCAAACACCGTCAATGAGCGTGTGGCGCTGGATAATGTCAGTTTGACGCTCAACACAGGCGACTTTGTGACTGTCATTGGCGGCAACGGGGCGGGCAAATCTACGCTGCTCAACTGCGTGGCAGGTGTCTACCCGCCCGACGCCGGCAGCATCTTCATTGACGATATCAACGTCACCCGCTTGCCTGAGTATAAGCGCGCCAAGTATATGGGCCGCGTGTTTCAGGACCCGATGATGGGAACCGCATCCGATATGGAGATCCAGGAGAATCTGGCCCTGGCCTACAGGCGCGGTCAGTCGCGCACGCTGCGCTGGGGCATCACCGCGGAGGAAAAGGCGCTTTACAAGCGGATGCTTCAGAGCCTGGATCTGGGGTTGGAGGATCGCATGAGCAGCAAGGTTGGCTTGCTCTCCGGCGGACAGCGCCAAGCCCTGACACTCCTGATGGCCACCCTGCACAAGCCCAGGCTGTTGCTGCTGGATGAGCACAGCGCGGCGCTGGATCCCAAGACCGCCATAAAAGTGCTGGCGCTCAGCGACCGCTTTATCAAGGAGGGTAGGCTGACCACCATGATGGTCACACACAACATGCGCGATGCCATCAAGTACGGCAATCGCCTGATCATGATGTCAGGCGGCAGCATCGTCATTGACGTATCGGGCGAGGAGAAGCAAAAGCTGGATGTTGAGGACCTGCTCAAAATGTTTGAGCGGGTACGCGGAGACGATCAGGATATCCCCGACCGCATGATACTGGGCTGATTGTAGCAATTGCGCAACAAAACGCCGTTTGCTCCCTTGACGGGGCAGGCGGCTTTCAATATACTGCTGAAAAAGGAGAAAGGAGTGCCTATGTATCGCAGACTGCTGATTTTGACCCTTGTTCTCTGCCTCGCGCTGGGCACTGCCACGGCCGCCAATGATCCCTTCATTACCCAATATACCCATGGCGACCGCCAGGTGAAGCGTATCGCGGTTACCATTGACGATTGGTATGAGCCTGAGCTTCTGGAAGCATTCCTTGACGCCGCGGATGCCAATGGCTGCAAGCTGACCCTCTTTCCCATCGGCATCAATCTGCGCCTTGCCCAGCGCGCGCAGTGGCAGCGCGCTATCGACGAAGGCCACGAGATCGGCAACCACTCCAACACACACAAGAGCCTGGAAGATGCCAGCCGCACCACCATTATGGCGCAGTTGGATAACATGGAGAAGCGCCTGGAGGCAGCCCTGGGCCACCCCCACACAATGAACACGGTGCGCTACCCCTTTGGCGAGGGCCGTCACAACGGCACCAGAGGCGCATTCGCCAAGGCTGTCTTTGACGCGGGCTACAGCCATGTGGCGCTGTGGGACATCGATGACAACAAGCCAAAGGATATCATGCGGCAGGTGGAAAATGGCAGCATCATCCTGCTGCACGCCAACAATTATGACCTGCGAACCCTCAAGACCATCCTGCCCCAGCTGCAGGCCGAGGGTTATGCCATGGTGACGGTGTCGGAGCTCTTGGGCATCGCGCCGGCAGTGCAGCTTCAAAATGCAAATCCCTGATCCTGCCGCCTGACAGTCACACGTTGTCTATATATCTAAACGAGATGAGTCTAATCGTGAGTAGATAATATGCTTGTGCAGCATATCCTCTGCCTTTACCAAGTGGACACTATCATCTGCAAGGTGCATCAGCTCTTTTCTGAAGCCTGAGCGGCTGAACAGGTAGCAGCTTTGTTCCTTACCCTTTTGCGTCAGCAGGGATCTGCGCTGTCAAGCCCAATATCATTTTTGCTTCTGCCAGGCTGCTGGCAATTGAAACAGTTCATCAGGCGGGGCGAAGAACTGCAGGCGCTCATTCGTCAAGGGATGCGTAAATGCCAGCGACCAGGCGTGCAGCATCAGGCGCGGGGCCTTGGGTGTGCTGCGGCTTGCATAAAGTGGGTCACCCAGCACGGGATGACCTATGGCCGCCATGTGCACACGGATCTGATGTGTGCGGCCGGTGATCAGGTGCACGTCCAGCAGCGCGCGGTCGCTGCGCTGCTCGATCAGCTGCCATTGAGTTTGCGCGCTTCGGCCATCAGGGCGGGGCGCCATTTTTTTGCGGTCCTTGAGACTGCGGCCGATGGCAAGGTCGATCTGGCCGCTCTCTCCCTTCATATGCCCCGCGACCAGTGCCAGGTAGTGTTTTTCCATCTTGCGCTCCGCCAGTTGCCGGCTGAGTGCCACATGGGCCTGATCGTTCTTGGCTACCAATAATAAGCCGCTGGTGTCCTTGTCCAGGCGGTGCACGATGCCGGGGCGGCGCTCACCTCCGATGCCTGAAAGATTGTCAAGCTTGAAAAGCAGCGCATTGACCAATGTTCCCGTCTGATTGCCGTTGGCGGGGTGCACCACCATGCCGCAGGGCTTGACCACGAGGGCCAGCGCCTCATCTTCGTAGAGCAGGGTCAGGGGGATATCCTCCGCCAAATCCTTGGTTTCCTGCGTTTCCTGATATTGAAGAACCACTTCATCAGCGATTGAAGGCTCAAAAGAAGGTTTAGTCACCACTTCACCGTTTACACTTACCGACCCTTTCTTGATGAGGCCGGCGGCGCGCGAGCGCGTCAAACTGTCGGAGGCCAGCAGCTTGTCCAGGCGCTGCCCATTGCCTATGAGGTGCAGCTCATCCATGGCGGGCCACCTTGCTTCGCAAAACGCCGATAAAGGCCAGCACGCAGCCCAGAGTGATAGCCATATCCGCGACATTGAAAATGGCAAAGCGTACAAACTCAAGCTCGACAAAATCAACCACATAGCCTCGCATGACCCGATCGATCAGGTTGCCAAGCGCGCCTGTCAAGACCAAGGTCAGTCCCGTGCCAAAGAGGCCGCGCGGCTTTTCCTTGCAGAGATACAAGCCCATCAGCAGCACGACCAAGGCGGTTAGAATAGTGAGCGGCAGCGTGCTTCCCCCAAAGATGCCAAAGGCGGCGCCTGTGTTCTGGGTGCCCGTGATGCGCACCAGACCCGGGAGCAGCGGGCTGTGGGTGTCTTTCAGCAGCTGTTTGCTTAATTGGTCCAAGGCAAGCACAGCAAGGGTCATAGGGATGACCAGGCGTTTGGGCATCAGCGCTTCCTCCACTTCCTTTTCATTATAGAAAATGCGCCATCTGAATGCAAGGGCAGACTAAATGAGCCGCTGGCGTGGTATATTGCCATCCAGGAGGATGAAACGATGAAGAAGTTTTTAGCGGCGGCGCTTGCGCTGCTGATGGGTGGATCTGCGGCGCCAGCCAACGCGGGGGAGGGTAACCGTACGATCTATTTTGCCGGAGGGTGTTTTTGGGGCATTGAAAAGCTGATGAGCCTGGTGCCGGGCGTGACCGATGCTGTCAGCGGCTATGCCAATGGGGTGGTGGAGAACCCCAGTTATCAGCAGGTGAGCAGGGGCGACACCGGGCACCGTGAAACCGTCAAGGTGAGCTATGACGCACAGAAGGTCGATCTGAAATCCTTGCTCAAGCTCTACTTTTCCGTCATTGACCCCACGCTCAAGGATCAGCAGGGCAATGACCGCGGCAGCCAGTACCAGACGGGCATCTATTGGGACAATGAAGTGGACAAGGCCATTGTGCTTGACTATGCAAAGCAGGAACAAGCCAAGTACAGCGCCTTCCATGTGGAGTTGGCGCCGCTGTCGGCTTTCTGGCTGGCAGAGGAATACCACCAGGACTACCTAGATAAGAACCCCGGCGGCTACTGCCATATCCCGACCTCCGCCTTTGAACAGGCAAAAAACCTGGCTCCCGTTGTGCAGCGCAAGGCAGAATACCGCAAGATCAGCGCCCAGCAGGCCCAGGAGATGATGGCCGCTGACAAAACGGTGGTGATCGTGGATGTGCGCACGCCAGCCGAGTTTGCCGGAGGACATGTCCCCGGCGCGATCAACGTACCCCTGGATGATATTGCTGCCAAGGCAGCCACGATGCTGCATGATAAGGATGCCACGCTGCTGGTCTATTGCAGATCAGGCGCCCGCTCAAAAAGCGCCTCCACCCAGTTGGTTCAGATGGGATACACAGGTGTTTACGACTTTGGCGGCATCATGGATTGGCCGGGCGAAGTAGTCAAGTAAGGCGCAGCGAAACAACAGATCATACTGTCCCAAACACAAATGAATCCCTGCGCTGATATATGGCGCAGGGATTTGCTTATTCATTTGTTCGCAAGGTCACTCAAGAGAAAGCCACGGCTTCCATTCGCCTTAAAACCGCCTGACGCCTTCTCCGGTACTGCGCGTGACCTTGCGTCGCCGCGAGCGCCTGATAAAAAAGAGCGCCAGGTTGATTGATCCCCCCAGGGTGATCAGCAGCAGGGGAAGCAGTTTGAGCAGGCTCCACAAATCAGGGGAGAAGAGGGTCTTTGCCCCAACCGTGTAGAGTGCCGCCAGCACGCACAAGGGGATGATAAGCAGAGCAAGCAGCGCTTTCTTTCGGCTGAGGAAGGCAAGAAAACCCAGCACCATACAGCCCAACAGGAAGCCTGGGATCCTGAGGATCTCCCAATCCACATATTTGAGTGCCGCAGAAAGGCCGATATTTTCGCCAACTGCCATCTGGTAGTACATTGCCAGCGGGCGGTTCATCGCGTCCAGACGGGTGCTGAACTCATAGCCAGCCCAAGCAATAAGCAGCAGCGCACCCCAGAACAGCATCCTCCTGCCCGCGTTTTGCAGCGTTTCCACAGCCATCACCTCATGAAGACAGTGTAGGAGAGGCAGGGGCTTTTGTCAATTGCCGCCTCTGGGGTATCATATTCAGTTTTCGAAATCCTTCATGCTGACCCGGCGTTCCAGTGCCAACAGCGTTTCCTTCTTGTCAAGCCCGCCGCCATAGCCCACCAGACGGCCACTGGCACCGATGACGCGGTGACAGGCCTGGATGAGCGAGATGGGGTTGCGGTGATTGGCGCCGCCCACAGCGCGTCCTGCCTTGGGGTTTCCCACTTCCGCCGCGATCTGTCCGTAACTGCGCGTTTGGCCATAGGGGATTGTGCGCAGCGCCTGCCAGACCCGCTCCTGAAAGGGTGTTCCCTTGGGGGCCAGCGGCAGATCAAAGCTGCGGCGCTCGCCCGCGAAGTACTCAAGTACCTGTCGTTTTGCTTCCAATAAAAGCGGGGTCTCAGCCAGCACATCATCCGGCCTCGGTCCCTGCACAAAGTCAAGCGCGATGATGGCTCCGTCTTGCTCCTGCGCCATCATCAGGCCCAGGGGACTCTCGAAATAAAGGGTCTGCGTCATGGCATCTGCCCTCGTTTCTTTCCTAATACCCGAATTATGCCCGCCACGGGTGTTGCTGTCAAGTCGTGATTCGCTTCTCTATGCCAAAAGCGCAAATAGCTTGATGACTTCATGCGCCTGTGATAAAATGCAGAAGATTCAAGAAAGGAGGAGTGCCTATGAATAAGACTATCAAGGAGTTTAAGGATTTTGCTCTCAAGGGAAATGTTGTAGACTTGGCAGTTGGCGTTATCATCGGCGCTGCGTTTGGCAAGATCATTGCGAGCTTGGTCAACGATGTCTTCATGCCTGTCCTCAGTTTGCTGACTGGCGGCATGAACGTGTCAAGCCTCTTCGTCCAGCTGTCCAACAAGGAAGTTGCTTACGCCAGTATTGACGCCGCCAAGGAAGCCGGTGTAGCAACACTCAACTACGGCCTGTTCATCCAGACGGTGATCGACTTTGTGCTGATCGCGCTGTGCATTTTCCTGTTCGTCAAGGCCATCAGCAAGATGCACCGCAAGCAGGAAGCCGCGCCCGCGCCCGCACCACGCCTGTGCACCTACTGCCGTCAGCCCGTTGCCAATGACGCGACGCGCTGCCCGCACTGCACCAGTGAGCTGTCTGCCACTAAAAAGACCTGATGCAAAAACCCCAGTACCTCCATTGGCTTTGGGATTTTGATGGTACGCTCTATGACAGCTATCCCCGCGTGGTTCGCGCCTTTCAAAAGGGGCTGCGGGCCAAGGGAATAGCTGTCGATGATATTGAGGTGCTTAAGCTCGTCAAGGTGACGCTAGGCCATGCCGCCCGTCACTTTGCCCAAGGGAGCTATGCAGATGAGCTCTTAGCGCTGTATGACATGAACGCTGAGGCCGAAGGCCCGGCCACTTTGTTACCCTACCCGGATGTGGCGCAAGTGCTGGCCGCCATCGTGCGCGGCGGAGGCAAGAACTATCTCTACACGCACCGTGATCAGTCGGGCGTCAAGGCACTTGAGCGCGATGGCCTGTGGCACTACTTTGCCGATGCCATCACCAGCGATGATGGTTTTGCGCACAAACCATCGCCCGATGCGCTCAACCACCTGATCGCCAAGCATGGCCTGGATAAAAGCGCCTGCGCCATGGTGGGCGATCGATCCATTGATTTGGACGCAGCCAGAAACGCAGGCATCGATGGCGTCTTGTTTGATCCCGATGGTTTCTACCCAAAGTATCCCGCCAAATATCGCTACGCAAGCTATCTGCAGATGCTAAAAGACCTGCAGCCATAGGGCAAGTCAGCATGTTTTTTCCGGCGTGGGTGTGCGCAATTTTGCGCTTGCAATCCACGGTGAGCCGTGCTAATATGATGCCCGACCCCGTGGGACTATAGCTCAGTTGGTTAGAGCGCCACGTTGACATCGTGGAGGTCGATGGTTCGAGCCCATTTAGTCCCACCAGCAGAGAACCCTTGAAATCATTGAGAGTTTCAAGGGCTCTTCTTTATTGCTTCCCGATTCGAGAATGGCTAATACCTTTATTTTTACCCTTACAAGCTTTCTTTATACCCTAAATCATGCTTTCGACTTTCCGGATGAAGCCAGCGATTTCTTCATGGCGGCTATCTTTCCAAGAGAAACCGCCGGGCAATATCACCATTGCCAAGACATCGGTGATCTGATATTCCGCCACAGCGTAATCAATGCCGACGCGAATACCACCGATTGATGTTTTGGAACTCCTGTCCACCGCGATTGTTCTTACAACGTACTGCGGAACGGAATTGACTTTCGCAATGGCAAAGCTGGCTTCCCAATCCGCCCAGCGATCAGTCAAAACAAGCAATACTTCTTTCGGCCGCAAGCTTACATCTCTGCACAAATTCGAATTTATCAGGCAAGTATGAATTCATACTCTTTTACAATAAGACCGTCGGAAAACTCAAAGATATCACAAGATTGTTCACCCAGATTGTTCATCAAAATAGCTACAATGCGATTTCCATCGCTGCTTTGATGTAAGGCTTCGCAGACAAAGGTATTGTCGCAAACTTTGTATGCTTCCACCATTGCGGTATGATAATCGTCTATTCCCTCAATGGTCTTCGTCTGCCTTGAATACAGAACCCAGACAACATCCAGAGAAAGAAACTTTCGGTACGTTGACCAGTCTCGCTTGTTTTCCGCTTCAAAAAAGGCTAAAAGGCGATCCTTATTTGTCATATTCCTCACCCCGATAAATTCCTGTTTGTCTCAATGGCAAAATGATTGTACCACGAGTGCGTCACCTGAACAAGCATGGTGACATCATTACCTCTGAAATTTACCTTAAACTGCACCCCACAGGAGGGCTTTTCATTTTGCCGTGAAAGCAGTGAACAGAGTATGCGCTCAACGCGCATATAGGGAATGGAATAACAAATGGAAACGTGCTATACTGCTGGCAAAAGCATGAGGGGAGCGCGCAAAGGATATAGCTATAAGTGAGCAATATCAAGCGGATGCAGACGCCATCCTGGCAAGACGTCATGATCAAGGCGGTGATCTGTGGGCTACCCCTGACAAGCGGCTCAGCAAGGGCAGCCCTTTTTCCACCCTTGGCAGCGCGCTTCTGCTCTTGGAGCTGGGCATGGATCCCAGCAATCCTGTGCTGAAGGAAGTCGCCGACCTCATTTTCAGCGCGTGGCGTGAGGACGGGAGGTTCAAATTGTCCCCGCAAGGCGCAATCTATCCCTGCCATACGATCAATGCTGCCAATGTTTTGTGCCATCTGGGTTATGCCGGGGACAAGAGGCTGCAGAAGACCTTTGAACACCTGCTTGCCGCGTAGCACAGCGATGGCGGATGGTGCTGTAACAAGTTCAGCTTCGGGCGTGGGCCTGAAACGGCGTTTTCCAATCCCGGGCCAACCTTAAGCGCTCTTGATGCGTTCCGCTTTACGCAAATGCTCAACAACGAACCAGCCCTGGACAAGGCTGTCGACTTTCTCCTGGATCACTGGACGACACGAAAGCCGCTTGGTCCCTGTCACTACGGGATGGGCACTTTGTTCATGCAGGTAGAATATCCCTTTGGAAACTACAACCTGTTCCTGTACCTCTATGTGCTGTCGTTTTACCGGAAGGCAAAGAAGGACCACCGGTTTTTGGACGTCTTGGCCCATCTGGAATCCAAATTGGTGGATGGCCAGATGGTGGTGGAGCGGGTCAATGCAAA
>Ga0209429_10000093_pt1 | contig 60013 bp, 59 predicted proteins | sample BarGraNGADG00212_3_FD_184493 | JGI IMG/M metagenome (GOLD analysis project Ga0209429, IMG submission 184493) | Arctic peat soil microbial communities from Barrow, Alaska - Barrow Graham LP Ref core NGADG0004-212 (SPAdes) (version 2) | ecosystem: Environmental > Terrestrial > Soil > Wetlands >... | reverse complement strand
AGTCGCCAAGCCGCCGGTGCGCTCTTACCACACCTTTCCACCCTTACCGAATATTCGGCGGTATCTCTCTGTTGCACTCGCCTTGGAGTCGCCTCCACCAGCCGTTAGCTGGCACCCTGCCCTGCGATGCTCGGACTTTCCTCATGCTTTACGCATGCGACCACTCAGCTACCTCAATAAACAATCTCTACCCGATGATCATGCGGCCGCAGTTTTCACATTCAATGGGCTTACCGGATTTGATGCTGTGCAGCACTGAAGAGGGGAAGCTCATGTTGCAGCCGCCGCACTGGCCATTTTGCAGTTTGGCGATGGGGGGCACGCTATGCTGCTTGATGGCCTCATATTTTTGCAGATACTCCAGCTCAATGCCCTTCTGTTTTTCCTTGGCCGCAGCGCGCAGCTCATCTACCTCTGCAAGCTTGTCCTTATATTCAGCGTCATATTCATCCCGAAGAGGAACAAATTCCTCCTTGGCGCTGACCAAGCGAACCTTGACATCGCGCTGCTTACGATCACGGTCAGCAGCGTTCTTCCTGATCCGGCGGGTTTCCTGCTCATAGTCAGTGAGCTTGACGGCCAAGCGCTGCGCCTCTGCAATAAAAGCCCGCACTGTGGCGCTGTCTGCTGCCGGCTCATCCTGTATGCGGCTCTGCAGCTGCTTGACTTGAACCTCGGTGGCATTGATGGCGTCTTTGAGCGCATCGATCCTATCCACCATGGCTCCGATCTCGTCCTCGATCTCCTTCAGGCTCTTCTGCAGATCCTGGTAGGACTCTCGCAGCTTGATCAGCTTCTGCCGCTTGGGTGAACGCCTGATAGACAACTCAAGGTTATCCACCTCAACATCCGCCTGTTGATAGTCCCACAAAAGTTCCAGTTGGTTCATGCTTCCTCCTCCAAGGAGTATCCCTCCGAATCGTGATGGATTTCGGATGTATACACCTCCACATGGTATTCTAAGGCATCCAGTTCCTTTTGTAAATAGTCGCAAAGCTTGTGCATCATCCATACTTCGGTCTGGTAATGACCACCCGCATAGAGCACAAAGTCGGTTTCTGAGGCAGCCATTGCGTTGTGATGGCGAACTTCACCTGTCAGCAGGGCATCCGCGCCAGCGGCTTTGGCAGTCAGGTAGCCTTCATCATATGCGCCGCCTGCGATGGCAAGCGTACGTATCTCTTTGTCAAGAGCGCCATAGCAGATCACAGGATGACGCAGCACGCTGCTGATATGCCGCCCCATCGTTTGTGCCGTCTGAGGCTTGTTCAGTTCACCCAAAAAGAGATACTTGTCCTCTGCTGTGTGGATGTTGTCAAGGTTTAGAGCTTCCGCAAGGAGGGCGCCAGCACCAATAGCGCTCTGGTCCAGATTTGTGTGCGCGCTGATCAAGCTCAATCTTGCGCGGATGATCTCAGTTAACAGGGCACCTTCGTAAGCCTCGTCGCGAATTTCCTTGATGCCATGAAACATTAACGGATGATGCGTGATCAGCAGCTGCACTCCCTTTGAGACGGCCTCTGCCACCACCTTGGTGCTGGCGTCAAGCGCCAACAGCACTCGCGTAACCTCTTGATCCATACCGCCTATCAAGAGCCCGGCATTATCAAATTCTGCCTGACTTTCAAAGGGCGCGATGGCCTGAATCAAATCATAGATGACCTTGTTCGTTGCGCAGCGCACGCTCAATTTCCTCCCTTAGCCATTGTTTTTGAAGCGACTCGCAGCTGCGCGCACACGCCAGCACCTTGCTGCGCCAGAGAAGATAATCGCTGACCTTCGCGCTGTGCGTCCCACGCAGCGTCGGCCCGATAAACAGCTCCTTAGCCGAATAATCGGCCTGCCCACGCTGTGCTAGCATGACGGTATAGTAGCGGTTATCCGCACGCGCTATCAACTCCTGCACGATCGTGTAGCCGGCTTGCATGAGCCTTGTGCGCAGAAGCTCCGTTTGTGTGTGTGCGGAGAGAATTAAGCTTGCTTGACCCAAATGAGCGCTTTGCAGCAGCATTTCAGCGATGGACTGTCCACCCAGACCGGTGATGATCACAGCGTCCACCGGTTCCTGCACTGCCTGCAGGCCATCTGCAACCACAAAATGCGCACGCTCCTGCAGGCCGTGCTTTTGCAGCAGCTTTCTGGCCTTCTTGAGCGAATCCTCACTGATGTCACTGACAATCATGTGTTGACAGATATCCCGCCCAAGCAGGTGACAGGACAAGCGGCCGTGGTCTGCCCCGATATCAGCAGCCAGTGCGCAAAGAGGCACCAGCGATGACACCGTGGATAGACGCGCGTCCAGTTTGGGCAGGTACAAAGGGGCTATTGATATCAATCCAAGAAATCCTTCAGCTTTTTGCTGCGGCTGGGATGGCGCAGCTTGCGCAGAGCCTTTGCCTCAATTTGGCGGATGCGCTCACGCGTAACATGAAACTCCTTGCCAACTTCTTCCAGCGTCCGCGGGTTGCCGTCATCCAATCCAAAGCGGAGCCTCAATACCTTTGCTTCTCTGGGCGTTAGGGTGTCCAACACTTCCCAGAGCAGCTCTTTCATTAAGGCGTTGGAGGCAGCCTCGGCCGGCGCCGGCGCGTCCTCATCCTGTATGAAATCGCCCAGATGGCTGTCCTCCTCTTCGCCAATTGGCGTTTCCAGTGATACCGGTTCCTGGGCAATTTTAATAATTTCCCGCACCTTGTTTTCGCTGATGCCCATTGCCTTGGCTATTTCCTCAGGCGTGGGCTCGCGTCCATATTCCTGCAGCAACTGCCTGGAGATGCGGATGAGCTTATTGATAGTCTCTACCATATGCACAGGGATGCGGATGGTCCTTGCCTGATCGGCAATGGCGCGCGTGATCGCCTGGCGTATCCACCAAGTAGCATAGGTGGAGAACTTGAATCCTTTGGTGTAGTCAAACTTCTCAACGGCCTTGATCAGACCAAGGTTGCCTTCCTGGATAAGGTCCAAAAACTGCATGCCTCGCCCCACATAACGCTTGGCAATGGAAACAACCAATCGTAGATTGGCCTCTGCCAGCTGACGCTTTGCCTCATCGTCTCCGGCCTTCATGCGCTTGGCGATCTCTACCTCTTCATCCGCGGTCAATAGCGGTACTTTGCCGATCTCCTTGAGGTACATGCGTACAGGATCATCGATATTGACAGCTTCCGGGATCGATAGATCTATTTCGTCCTCCTCGGGCTCCTGGGCGGATTCTTCCTTCTCTTTGATGGATTGATTGTCCCGGGTGACTTGTACGCCCATGTTTTCAAGCGTTTCCAGCATGACCTCAAACTGCTCGGGTTCCAGCTCATCGGTCGCTATAATAGCAAGGATTTCATCGTAGCTAATGCTGCCCTTGACCCTGGCCGATTCATACAGTTCGCCAAGTCTGCTATCCAGTTGCTTTTGATCAAACTTCGTGTTCAAACTTTCAACACATCCTTCCCATTCCCTAAGCTCTGTTCCAACGTCCTCTTCTCGGCGAGCAAACGAAGTATCTCCTGCGCATTGGATTTTTTGCGCCCTTCGTCCATGTTGTTCATCCCCTCTTGGAGGGAGGCGATTTTGAGGCCGATGCGTTTTAGTCGAACCGCCCTGAGGCAATCCTCGGCCTCCAGGATAGCGGTCTCCCTTTGCGGCCAATCCTTCCCGCTGAAAAGCTCGCTGGCAGTTGAGCGAATATCCTGATCCTCACACTCGGCAAGTATCCTGGCGGGTTGCTTCCCCTCCATCAGCTCCTCTGCCAGGCAGCGCAGGGGCTGGGATTCAAAGTCTTCTGCCGTGAGCAATCCTTTGGGCAGAAGGCCACTGGCAAGCAGCGCGACCAGTCTCTTCTCTGCCCAATACTCTTCTCCTTTTTCGCGGGAGGGTCCTCTGTTTCTGGGCGTCGGCTGGATCTTACCAGAGGTGATTCGCTTGCTGCCTTGCCTTGCGTTCTCCAACTGTTCAAGCAGCAATTCCCTGGAAAAACCGGTAACGAGCGAAAGCTCAGCCAGGAAATTATCCCGCTCCAGTGGACTTTGCACGCCAGTGAGCATTTCACAGGCTTTGATGGAATAAGCGGTCAAACCTTCTTGTGAGCGCATATCGAAGCTCAGCTGCAGCCTCTCCAACTTGAATGACATGGCGCTTTGCGGCCTCACCGTATCAAATGATTCCTTGCCTCTTTGTCTAAGCAGGTCATCGGGATCAAGGCCATCAGGGAAGCGCAGAACGCGGGCGGGGATCAGTTCCTTCTCCAATATGTCAAGCGCGCGCAGGGTCGCGTTTTGTCCGGCCTCATCCCCATCATAGGCCACCCAGACTTCCGGTGCGAATTTCTTGATCAGCCGAGCCTGTTCATTGGTGAAGGCTGTGCCCAGGGTCGCCACTGAGCCGATTATGCCAAACTGATACAGAGCCAGGACATCCATGTAACCTTCGACCAGGATGATCCTGGTCAGATCGCGTTGTTTGCGCAGCAGGTTGATCGCGTATACGCCCAAACGCTTGTTGAATGCCAGGGTATCTTGCGTGTTCAGATACTTTGGCTGCGCGTCTCCCATCGCCCGGGCGCCAAAGCCCAAGGTGTTGCCGTACTGGTCAATGATGGGAAACATCGCGCGGTTGCGGAAGACGTCATAACGGCTCGCCTCTTTGACATGGATAAGGCCGGCTTTTAGCAGTTCATCCTGCGTGTAGCCTTTTGCCAGCATCTCGTCCAGCAAAGTGGACCACTCAACACTGCTGGCCCCCAGGCCGAATTTGCGGATCAGCGCGTCATCGATTCCCCGCTTGCGCAAATACTCAAGCACCGCTTTGCCCTCTGGGGCAAAAAGCATGTTGTGGTAAAATAGCGCCGCGTCGCGATTGAGTTGGTACAGACGCTCTTTTTGAGAGCGCTCCCTTTCGGCTTTGGGGTCATTTTCCGCAATTGGCGGCGGGATGTTGAGCTGTTTTGCCAGGTGCAACAGCGCTTCCTGATAGTTGAGGCGTTCCATTTCCATGACAAACTGAACAATGTTGCCGCCCGCCTTGCAGCCGAAGCAATGATACACATTGCTTTCGCGGTTGACCGAGAATGAGGGTGATTTTTCATTGTGAAATGGGCATAGGCCAACAAAATTGTGCCCCTGGCGCTTGAGGGGCAAATAGGCAGAAACAACGTCCACTATGTCCGCGCGGGTGTAGACTTCATCCACCCAGGCGGTGGGGAACCTGCCAGCCATCTGCTTCACCTCTGTGAGTAACATTCGCCGCAATGCGAAGATATCCTGCCTGTTTAGAGGCGCTATACCACAGAAAAGCTGTCAGGCACAAACAGACGGTTGAAAGTTCGCATCGCATAGCGATCGGTCATGGAGGCAAGATAATCCGTTACCGCACGCTGCGTTCCATCTTTAGACACTAATTCTACATACTCAAGAGACATTTCAGCAGGATGATTCGTGAAGTAGTTGAACAAGGCCTCCAGCACATAGTCGCATTTCTCTTCCTCCGCTTTGCGCCAACTATCCTGGTAGACCCTCTTGAACAAGAAGGTGCGCAGTTCATCTGTTGCTGCCTGCATGTTTTCGCCGCTGAAGATGTCTTCTTTCTCCAGGCTGTGCGAGACAATATCCCCAATCATGCGCGCGATGCGCTCACCGTGCGATCTGCCCAAGACCTTCAGGCAGTTTTCGGGCAAATCAGAGACCTGGATGATACCGCCCCGCAGTGCATCGTCGATATCGTGATTGATGTAAGCGATCCTGTCCGCCTTGGCAAGCACGCGTCCTTCAAGCGTTGCCGCACGGCGATTGCCTGAGTGGTTGGCGATGCCATCGCGCACTTCCCACGTCAGGTTCAGTCCACCATTGCCTTCCAGGACCTCGACCATGCGAAGGCTTTGCTGGCTGTGATGAAAGCCCTCAGCATTGAGCCTGGCCAGCGTCCGTTCCCCAATATGACCAAAGGGCGTGTGACCCAGATCATGGCCCAGCGCGATGGCTTCGGTCAGGTCCTCATTTAGCCGCAGTGCCCGGGCGATCGTCCTTGCCACCTGCGCTACTTCCAGCGTATGGGTCAAGCGCGTGCGATAGTGGTCACCCTCTGGCGACAGGAAAACCTGCGTCTTGAACTGCAGTCTGCGAAAGCTTTTTGAGTGGATCAGACGATCCCTGTCCCGTTGGAACTCGGTACGCATATCATCGGGTGATATGGGGCGTTCCCGTCCTCTGCTCAATGCACTGTGAGCGGCATAGGGAGACAGATTTTCCCGCTCGGCTAACTCCAAACGCTCTCGTATGGTCATCTGTTGCCTCCGCTGCACGCATTCATGATATGCGCCATATACTTCAATAGAGGGTCATTTTCCTGCCTGGAGATTGTTGCTTATCCATTCGCGCTCGTCTTGGCTCAAACGAGCATTTTCCAATATATCCGGCCGCAGCCTGGCCGTTGTCAACAGCGCTTGTTCGCGCCGCCAGGCTGCCAAGCGTGCGTGGTCGCCGCTTAGCAGTACCTCAGGCACTTCCATCCCCTCAAAAACCCTGGGCCTTGTGTACTGCGGATACTCAATCAATCCATCCAGCGAGAAACTCTCATCCTGCGCGCTGAGATCCGAGCCCAGCACCCCTTCAAGAAGCCTTGAGACACAGTCAATCAGCACCATGGCGGGTAGTTCGCCACCGGTGAGGACATAATCCCCAATGGAGATTTCCATATCTATGTAGCGGGTGATGATACGCTCATCCACCCCTTCATAGTGCCCGCATAGAAGAAGCAACGCGGGTTGCTGTGATAATTCCCTGGCCAGAGCCTGCTTCAGGGGTTTACCCCGGGGGCTAAGCAGAATACGCTTGCCAGCATATGGGTCCGGCGCGACCACTCGGATTGCATCCGCGATTGGCTGAGCCATCATCAGCATGCCCGCCCCCCCGCCAAAGGGATAGTCATCAGTGTTCTTGTGCTTGCTTTTTGAAAAGGGGCGTATGTCTGTGACCACAACGTCAATCAGCCCTGCCTGCTTGGCGCGGCCGATAATGCTGGTGTCAAGGGGCGTGAACATCTCAGGAAAGATGGTCAGCACATCAATCTTCAATAACCGCTACCTCTTCAAACAGCGCTGTGTCCACCACAATGCGCCTGGCAGGAATATCAATGGAAAGCACAACACGCTTGAGTGCCGGCAAAAGGATGCGGCCGCTGCCTGTTTTGATGACATAAACATCATTGGCACCCGGTTGCAGAATATCCTGCAATTCGCCTACCACCTCGCCTTGTTTGCTATATACCTGGCAACCCAGCAGATCCGTCACAAAGTGCCTGTCTTCAGGCAAGACAACAGCGTCTGCCCTGCTCACAAAAAGCTGCCATCCGCGCTGCAAATCAGCTCCGTTGCGGGAATTCGCGCGATCCAACTGGCAGTATACAAAACCTTCGCGTACATCGACATCATCGATGGCGACTGACAGATATTTCCCTTCTATTAAGACAAGCACCGAAGCCAACGCCAGGAAACGCTCAGGGTCATCTGTTTCCGGTTTGATCTTCACTTTCCCTTTGATGCCCTGTGCTTTAACAACTGTGCCTATCATCAGGTGTTCAGTCAGCATGCTTTCATACCCCCTTAGCAGAAGCGCCGCACAAGGCGGCGCTATCATTACTGGATTTCGACAAAAACCGGTTTGCCGCCTTTTTCGGTGGAGGCCTTGACGATGCTGCGGATGGCTTTGGCGATTCTGCCCTGTTTGCCAATTACTTTGCCCATATCATCGGGCGCGACACTAAGCTCCAGGATGATCGCTTCGGGGCCTTCGGTCTCCATGACCTTGACTTCATCCGGGTTCTCCACAAGCGATTTCGCCAAGAAAAGGACCAATTCCTTCATGAGAGTCTCCTTTCCATAGTCAGCCTTGGATTGCGCCGGTCTTCTTGAGCAGAATGCGGACGGTGTCGGTGGGTTGTGCGCCGTTCTTCATCCATTGCACAGCCTTCTCGTTATTGATCTTGATTTCCGCCGGCTGGGTCATGGGATTGTAGGTACCGATCTCTTCGATGAAGCGGCCATCGCGGGGGGAGCGCTCATCTGCAACGACAACGCGGTAGAAGGGCTTTTTCTTCATGCCCATTCTCTTGAGCCTGATTTTGACTGCCATGTGGTTTCCTCCTAAAGTTTAGTCGATCTATGGATATCATACGGTAATGATTATCCGCTTATTGAAAGGGGTTCGTCTTCATTCTGCGCATCATGCCCTTTTTGTCGCCCATCATCTGTTTCATCATCTTGCGCATCTGGTCAAATTGACGCATGAGCTGATTGACGTCCTGCACCGTGACGCCAGCGCCTGCAGCAATACGCTTTCTGCGGCTTGCGTTGAGGATGTCTGGCCTGGTGCGCTCTTTCCTGGTCATGCTGCGGATGATGGCTTCCGGCTTCTTCATGGCGTTATCATCGATCTCGACACCTTTGAGTTTGCTGCCAAGACCAGGCAGCATGCCCAGCACGTTTTGCAGGGGGCCCATTTTCTTGAGCTGCTGCATCTGTTCCAGAAAATCATCCAGGCTCATGTCCTGCATGTTCTTGTTTTTGGTCTGCGCTTGTGTTTCCTCGGCACTCATTGCATCGGAAGCTTTCTCAATCAGCGTCAGCACATCGCCCATGCCCAGAATACGGGAGGCCATGCGGTCTGGATGGAAAGGCTCAATGGCGTCCATCTTTTCACCGGTGCCTGCGAACTTGATGGGTTTGCCCGTTACAGCCCGCACAGAAAGCGCGGCGCCACCGCGGGTATCACCGTCCAACTTGGTGATGATAACGCCGTCAATGCTCAGCTTGTCATTAAAGGCAGTGGCTACATTGACCGCATCCTGACCCGTCATGGCATCTACTACTAGGAGGATCTCCTGTGGGTTGACAGCCTTCTTGATGTTCTCCAGTTCCCCCATAAGGATTTCATCAATATGTAGACGGCCAGCCGTATCCAGGATCAGCACATCATTGCCGTAGTAGCGGGCGTGCTCCACTGCCTGCTTTGAGGTAAGCACCGGGTCTTGCGTCCCCTTTTCAAAGACGGGCACCTTGACCTTTTCCCCCACCACCTGAAGCTGCTTGATGGCGGCCGGGCGGTAGATGTCACAGGCAGCAAGCAGAGGCTTTTTACCCTGCTTTTGCAAGTAGCCGGCGAGCTTCCCCGCCATCGTGGTTTTGCCTGATCCCTGAAGGCCGCAAAGCATGTATACAGTAGGCAGTGCGGACGACCAGGTGAGCCGGGTGTTGGCGCCGCCCATCAGCCGCGTCAATTCATCATTGACAATTTTGACCACTTGCTGGCCGGCGTTCAGGGAGGATAAGATCTCAGTGCCAACGCAGCGCTCGGTGACTTTCTTGATGAAGTCCTTTACGACAACGTAGTTGACATCAGCTTCCAGCAGGGCCATGCGAACCTCGCGCATTGCATCCTTGATGTTCTGTTCATTCAGCTTGCCCTTGCCTGTCAGCTTTTTGAAAGCGCGCTGAAGTTTATCAGATAATTCTTCGAATGCCATGCCTATTGTTCCTCCTCTTCCAGATAGTCATCCAGTACTTTCACGGCCTTGCCCAGATAGTCTTGTTTGTCCCCAGTGCTTACCGCCTTGAGAATCAGTGCTCGGCAGGCGGACATGCTGGCTTGCAGGGCATCAAAACGTTTCATCAGTCCCAGCGCAGCCTCCAATTGATCCAGGCGTTCACAGGCCCTTTGCAATGTATCGCCTACGCATTGGCGGCTGACCCGCAGCTGGTCCGCAACCTCGGTCAAGGTAAGATCCTCGTCACAGTAGAGATTGAGCATAGAGCGCTGGCGCTCAGTTAGCAGGGCGCCGTAGTAAGAGCAAAGGAGACCGTAGTCAATCTTCTTGTCCAAATCTTTGTCACGCTGCGTCATGTTCCTCTCCTGTCAAGTGAAAGTGCTTGACAAGAAAACATTATACACAACCACTATGCATTGTCAAGCAGAAATACTTGACAGGTCAAAACAGTAGGATCTCCGCGTTCTTGATCGCCTCAGCGATCAAGGCTTCCCCGTCAACAAGTTTTGCTTCTGCCAGAGCAGCTTTGGCGAGCTTGGGATGGGTAACAGGGTGCAAAGGCGTGAAAATGGTACAGCAATCCTCATAAGGCAAAGAGGATGTTTCAAACGTACCGATTTTCAGCGCGTATTTGATGATCTCACTCTTATCAAAGCCGATCAGCGGCCGGAACACAGGCTTATCCGTCACCATGTCGGTACAGCACAGCGCGTCCATTGTTTGGCTTGCCACCTGGCCGATGGATTCGCCGGTGATCAGGGCTTTGGCACCTTCGATATTGGCAATTCGGTCTGCTATACGCATCATATAGCGGCGCATGATCAATGTGGTGTAATCATCCGGACAGTTATCATGTATCTTCATCTGGATATCTGTAAAGGGCACCACATAAAGTTTGATGCCTGCGCAGTAGGAAGCCAGTATTCGGGCGAGATCCAGCACCTTCTCCTTGGCGCGCTCCCCTGTATAAGGAAAGGAATAGTAGTGTACCGCGCACAAGTTTACGCCGCGCTTGGCAATCATGTAACCAGCCACGGGACTGTCGATACCCCCTGACAGGAGAAGGATTGCCTTGCCATTGCTGCCTACCGGCATTCCGCCAACGCCTGGCAGCACCTGTACATAGAGATAGGCATTATCGCGGATCTCAATATTGAGCACATGATCAGGTCGCTTCACATCAACGTGCAAATCCTCAGTGTGTTCCAGAATGTAGGAGCCCATCCTTGCGTTGATTTCAGGCGAATCGATGAAATAACGTTTATCTGCTCGCCGCGCGGTCACCCTGAAGCTGCCGCTCAGATTTGACATCATTAGCGCTGCCTGCTGACAGACTGCTTCAAAATCATCTTTTTCCATCTCAACCGCAGGGCAAACAGAGTGAACGCCAAAGACCTTGCGCACGGCCTCCATGCAGGCTATCCTGTCGCTCATTCCGCTGACGATCAGACGGCTGTCGTGCAGGACAACTGTTGCACTGAAAGGCTTTCCAGCGGCTCGAACGCGGCTCAGCAGCATCTTCTGAAAGTAGGGGCGGTTCATGCCCTTGAGAAAAATCTCGCCGTAGCGCACCATGATCAAGTCGCGCAATTGTATTTTGATCTCCTTATTGTCTATTATACCGTTTAAGCAGTTGATAACTCTGAATGACTTCGCTAACCGCTTCATCAATTTCCTGCTGATCCAAAAAGGGATTCAGACTAAAGCGGACAGCGCTTTGCACCCGTTGGTTGGACAGTCCCATGGCTCTTAGTACGTGGCTGCCCTTGCCTAAGCGCGATGAGCAGGCGGCGCCATTTCCGATGTAGACTTCCTTTGCTTCCAGCGCGTGCAGCAGGGTCTCACTTCGCACGGGGGCAAACGATATATTGATGATATGATCGGCTGCTTGCGCGCTGTATGGGTCTGGACCATTGACTGCTAGTGTGGGGATCGCTTCGCGTAGGTGTTCATACAATCGCAGTTTCAGATCCCGCATCGCATGCCGCGCGGGATAAGTGGCAATCGCGGCATGCAATCCCGCTATGCCTGGCGTATTTTGTGTGCCTGAGCGCAGGCCAGACTCCTGTCCCCCGCCATATATGCGTGGCTGTAACCGTACGCGCGGGTTGATCCAAAGCGCGCCAACTCCCTTAGGGCCATGGACTTTGTGCGCTGACAAAGCATAGCTGTCAATGCCCATTCGTTCTGCTTGAAAGGGCAGGCGTAAAAAACCCTGCACACCATCAACATGCAGCAGAGCCTCCGGGCAGTGCGTATCCCGCAGTGCAGCAATAGCTTGCAGCGGCTGTAATGCACCGGTTTCATTGTTTACCTGCATGGCGCAGATGAGCAAAGTATCGCTTGTCAGAAGCCGCTCAAGGGCCGCCAAATCTACCAACCCATTTGCCAAAAGAGGGATCCCTACTGCTTCAAATCCCAGAGTGACAGCCGCGTTGCAGCTTTCTATGACAGCTGGATGTTCACCGGCGGTGTACAGGATGCGGCCGCCGGTTCTTTTCTGGGACAAGCACCCAAGTGTTGCCAGATTGTCCGCCTCCGTGCCGCTTGAGGTGAAGATGACCCGACCTTTGGCGCCAAGCTTTGATTGAATGAGCACGCGGCAGTCATCCATGCGCTTCTCCGCCTGAACAGCTGGCTTGTAGAGCGCTGAGGGATTGAAATAGCCATCCGTCATGGCTAGACGCATGGCATCCATCACTGCGGCGCTGGGGCGCGTAGTAGCGCTGTTATCCAGGTATTTGATCAAACTCTTCTCCCTAATTCTGCTGGTACTTGCCGGGGCCGGCAGCCTTGATGATCAATGAGCGCATCTCAGCGCTGGGTTCAAGGATCATCAGCGACTTGACAGCATCCTTTTGGAAGTACAGGAAGAACAGCTCCGCATCACGGTTGACAAACCAGTTGATGCGCTTGATGTTTGGCATTTTCAGGTAGCGCTGGAAGGCACCGGCGCTGACCATGCCGCAGGCTTCGACATTGCGCACATTCATGGTACCCAGGTTCTTGCGCTTTCGGTTGTTGAAGACCTTGGCAAAGTCCATGGTGCCATTCGTGAAGGTATACTCATACTCGGTCTTGATCCTGTCCTTGTATAGGAAGATGAGAACCGCCGAGGCAATCATCATGAGCGTTACTGCGATATCCAGGATCATACCGCCTGAAAAGCCCTGTGTGCTGATGGCCATTGTGAGGAGATTAAACATGAAGATGGCAATAATGCCTGACAGGATCATCACACCATACGAAAGCACATATACCAGATTTTCTGATGATTTGTTCCTTTTGGAGACGACTTCCTCCATAAATTGATCCACTGGCAATTCACCCCTATCTGAAGAATACCGGGACAATGAGTCCGATCACACTGCCAAAGAAAACCTCGGTCGGAGTGTGCCCGATCAACTCCTGCAGGTCCTTTTCGCCCAAAGACTGTCCCTCCACCAACATCCTGTGCAGGATACGGTTGAGTACATGGCTCTGCTTGCCTGTCTGATAGCGCACACCCATGGCATCATAGACGACCACCATCGTCAGGGCAAAGGATACCGCAAAAAACGTCGATCCCAAGCCTTCCCGGCTGGCTACCATGGTGGTCAGGGCTACCAGAAAGGCAGCGTGGGAGCTGGGCATACCACCCATGCCAAAGAAGCGGCGCGCATCAAAAGTGTGGGAAACCAGCCAATCGATGAGCACCTTGAGGACCTGTGCCACCAACCAGGCACAAGTCGCGCAGACAAGGATGTCATTTTTCAACAATTCCGACAATGCACTCTCTCCCGCAAATCGGCACGGCCGATTATAATTATTGTACTCTATCCAGTGTGTTCATTGCAAGCGAGCAAAGAAAAGCTGCCTGTAGTCCAAAGGGGCTGAGCGCTTCCACCGCTTGCTGCACATTACTGCGCGCATCCTGCTTTGCCTGTTCCTGACCAAAAACGGAAGGCCAAGTCAACTTACCTTTGGACGCGTCTTTGCCGGTCATTTTGCCCAGCACTCTGGGATCACCCTCAAGGTCCAGCAGGTCATCAACTATCTGGAACGCCAGCCCCAAGTGATGTCCGAAAACTTGTCCCGCCTTCAGCTGCTGCGCATTGGCACCCGCCAGGCAAAGGCCTGCCGCAAGGGGCGCAATGATCAGATCCCCTGTTTTATGCCTGTGGATGTAGGAAAGCATCTGCGCCTCGCCTGCTTTCCCCTCCATGTAAATGTCAGCGGTCTGCCCTGCTATCATGCCTTTACTGCCGGCCCGCACAGCGATTTGACTCAGTGCTGACAAAGCACGCGGGTGTTCGCTCTCCGCCATGAGCTCATAGGCTGAATTAAGCAAGGCATCGCCGGCCAGTATGGCGATGGCCTCGCCGTATGCCTTGTGACTGGTTGGCTTTCCGCGGCGCAGATCGTCATCGTCCATCGCGGGTAAGTCATCATGGATCAGCGAGTAGCAGTGGATCATCTCAAGCGCCACAGCGAAAGGCAAAGCCTTTTCTATGCTCTCATCCAGCAGCTGATAGGCTGCCAAAAATAGAACAGGCCGAAGGCGTTTGCCACCTGATAACAGACTGTAGCGCATGGCCTGGGCCAACAACCTCGGCCGATCGTTCGGACGCCAGTCCTCCACCGGCTCGGGGATCGCCGCCTCCAATGCCCGCTCAATCATGCTTTGGTAGGCCGTGTATTGCACTTCAAAGGGCATTGCCGTCCCCACAGTCTTCTAAAACCGATCCCTTGAGTTTCAACAGTTTGGCTTGCGCCTGGTCGAGCTCTCGGTTAAGGCCCTGCGCCAGCTTGATGCCTTGTTCATATGAAATCATCAGCTCCTCCAGTTGCATACCGCCCTCTTCCATTTTCTTTACCAGCCCTTCCAGCTGATCAAGCTTTTGCTCAAAGCTTGCTTCAATCGGTTTCTTTTCCAAAGGCTTCCTCCATTTCTATGGAAAGCGTCTTTACCAGCACCTTTCCATCATAAAAAATGAGTGACATCTTATCTGGCACCTCTGCTGCCTTGGTTAGAGGACGTCCAGCATACAAGGCGATTACATAGCCTCGCTTTAGGGTCTGCGCGGGTCCCATGGCAGATAGCGCACCGCGAAGGGTTTGCACCCTCGACTGCCATTCCTGCAGAGCGCTTTCGACCAGATTTTGCATTGCCGCCTGTGCCAAGGCCAAGCGTTGGGCGGCTCGCTGCAGTACAGCGCCTGGGTTTTGAGCGCGCAGCTCCTGCTCCATGCTATGAGCCATCGCACCCATCATCAGCAATCTGTTCTGTGCTGCCTGAAAGAGGCTGCCTGCAAGGGACGCGATCTTTCGCTGCAACTCACGTTTATCCGGCACAGCGAGTTCCGCTGCGGCAGAGGGAGTGGCCGCCCGCATGTCAGCCGCGAAGTCACAAAGCGTGGTATCAGTTTCGTGTCCCACAGCAGAGATAATGGGCTTCGGGCAAGCCGCGACCGCACGGACGAGCACCTCTTCGTTGAAGGCCCACAGATCTTCAAGCGATCCGCCTCCACGGCCGATAATGATCACATCAACAGTATCAAGCTGGGCAAGTTCATTCAGAGCCTGTACCAGGTCCTCCTTGGCACCTTCTCCCTGAACTTGCGAAGGGCGCAGGATGATTGTCATATTGGGGAAGCGCCTGCGTGTGACCGTCAAAATGTCGTGCAGCACGGCTCCCGAGCCTGAAGTGATAACTCCGATCGCCCTGGGCAGCAAGGGAAGCGGACGCTTGATCAGCGGGTCAAACAAGCCTTCCTTTTGCAGCTTGTCCTTCAGCGCATTGTAGCGCTGGAAAAGCTCCCCGACACCATCTTCCAGCATACCCTCAGTATAGAACTGGTAGGTTCCGCTGCTCACATATAGTCCTGCCGATCCAATCAGTACAACTTTCATGCCGTCCCTTGGTATGAAGCGCAGCGACATATTGTGCTGACGGAACATCACGCAGGCCAGGCGACTTGCCTCATCCTTGATGGAGAAATACCAGTGTCCAGAAGAATAGGGCTTGAAATTACTGATTTCTCCGCGTACGGCGATGTTGCGCAGCATCGGATCCCCGGCCAGCGAGCGCCGGACATACTCATTGAGGTCGCTGACGCTTAACGCGCTTGCCTGCATGCAGCCTCCAGGGTATTCTCCATCAGCATGCTGATGGTCATCTTGCCGACCCCGCCGGGCACTGGGGTGATGTATCCCGCAATGTCCTTGACGGCTTCAAAATCCACATCGCCCACAACCTTGCCATCCATCCGGTTGATGCCAACATCCACGACAGCTGCACCCGGCTTGACCATATCTGCGGTGACAAAGCGAGGCTTGCCAATGGCGGCTACCAGAATGTCGGCCCGTCTGGCATGGGCCTTCAAGTCCTGCGTGTGGCTGTGGCAGAGGGTGACCGTGCAATTTTCGCTTAGCAGCAACATGGCAATGGGCTTACCAACAATGTTGGATCGGCCGATGACAACAGCTTCCTTGCCTGATAGCGGCACACCGCCTTGCTTGAGCATGTACAGGATCCCCTTTGGTGTGCAAGCAATGACACTCTCCTGCCCCGTAAACAGCTTGCCTGCGTTGCTGATGTGAAAACCGTCCACATCTTTCTCCGGCAGGACGCGCGCCAAAACCTTGGCTTCGTTTAAATGTTTTGGCAGGGGCAGCTGCACCAGGATACCGCTGATCTGAGGGTCTGCGTTGAGTGCATCAATTGCCTGCAGCAGTTCGGATTCTGAAGCGTCATCGTCCAATTGAATGGTACGCGAGTAAATGCCGATTGTCTGGCAGGCCAAGCCTTTGTTGCGTACGTAGATCTGGCTTGCCGCATCTTCTCCCACCAATACAACGGCCAGACCAGGCATGATGCCCTGCTGGTGGAGGGACTCAACCCGCTTGATCTGTAATTGCGTCAATTCCTCGGACATGGTCTTCCCGCTCAATATAATGCCCATTAAAAACCTCCTCGTTATGGTAGTGTGAAATGCTGCCTCGCTCCGATCACTGCAACACCCACCGCATTGTCGCCAGATAATTCCGGTCTGCCAAAGTGCAGCCGCAGCGCGCTGCGTCGTGCCTGGATGCGCTTCATGAGCAAGTTTCTGAGCAGCTGAGAGGAAGCCACGCCGCCAAGCACCAAAGCATCCTGCACGCCGGTCTTTGTACCTGCAGCGTTAAGCATCTTGAATGCCGTCCTGGCCAACAGATCAAAAACCTCTGCCGCGATATCTGCAGCGCTCATTTCACCGCTCGATATGTCCCGCATCGCCTGTGCCTCTGCCCCTGACAAGTGACAGCCTTCCTGGTCAACTGAGGATGCGTAGCGCCCAACTGCCCGACCCCGTAAAGCAAGCGCTTCCAGTTCTGAGCCGGCGGGGAAAGGCAGCCCCAGGGCCACACCAACGCGATCAATCAGCTGCCCCGCATGCAAATCATCCGATCTGCTGAGGTCGTTCAGCTTATCCCCATCCATCAATAGCAGATCGGTCGTCCCACCAGACAGGTGCAACACCAAAAAGCGAACCGGTAAATCAGACGAATACAGCCTGGCTGAGGCAATGTGTCCCCTTTGGTGGCTCGTCCTGTACAGCGGCACGCGTAGAGTAAGTGCGATGGACTCCGCTATGGCGGCACCCGCCTTGAACACAGGCATGTAAGAGTCTTCCTGATCGCGGGGCCGATCTGAGACGCACACAGCGACAATCGCGGGCTGCGCCTTAGTCATAAGCTCACTGAAGGCGAGAGGTAATTGTTTCAAATGCGCGAAAACGGCCTCGCTCTGGCGAAGGCCGCGTTCACCCGGTTCTACCTGAATCAAGATCCGATGCGAGGCCAGCACTTGCATGCCTGCATCCACCAAGGCACATGAGCTTGTGTAGCAGCTGCTGTCAATGCCCAGCACCGCTTTCACGGCTCAGGATGCTCACGCACATAATTTCCCAGCAGACCATTGACAAAACGGCTGTCGCTTTCCTCCCCGTAGCGCTTTGCCAGCTCCACCGCCTCATTGATGATCACACTCTGAGGGGAGTCTTGCAGATAAGCAAGTTCGTAGAGGGAAAGCCTCAATATGGCCAGAACAACCTTGGGAATGCGATCAAGTTCACGAGTGCTGCTGCGCTTGGCTACTTCTGCATCCAGCAAAGCTGCCTTGTTGGCTACTCCGCCGACCAGTGAGCTGATATAGGAGCCGTCTTCCTTGTCCTCCTGAGCGAAGCCAATCAACTCTTCCAGCGTTTCAGAGCCGCCGCCGCCGCCAAGAATATCTTCGTAAATTAGCTGCATGGCCGCTCTGCGCGCAGCGTGTCGTGCCATAGATCATTCCCCTTCCAAGGCTTATTGGATCACTCCTCAGCCTTCGCCTTTTCCTTCTTCTCCAGCGCCTTTTGTACCTTTTCAATGTCCTCAGTACTATAGGTGATCGCCTTGTTGGCTGGTGGGAAAAGCTTGTTGACCAGTGACTTGAACGCGTCTGTAACACTGGCCGAAGTGCCTATGAACACTCCCAGCGCAGTCATTCCTGCAATCAGCAATGTCCTCCAAAAGCCCAGGAACACGAGAAACAGGCCCAGAACGAAGAATCCAAAGGCGAAAAAAAGCTTCCTTGCCAGAGTGCCGGGCGTGTCAATTTCCTTCAAAAGGTCTTCAAACTGTCTCATCTTTATGTCCTTCCGTTTCTGCAAGAGGTTCGTTCGCCTCGTTGAGCGGCTCTTGAACCGCTTGAGGTGCGGGGGCGACGTTCTTGGGGATGATGAAAGGCGACTCACGGGCGATGCCATCCGCAGTGTCTACTGATACGCGCACCTCTTTGATGTCAACGCCGGACGAGGCGAGAACCTGGTCCCTGACCTGTTTTTGCAGCGCAGCAACTGCCTGGGGAATGATGACATTGCCAGCTAAGGCAAGCTTCAGGTCGATGATGACGCCATCACGGCGATTCTCAATGCTTAGCCCCTTAAGAACCATTTCACTATGCTGTACAAGGCACTTTTGCACCAGACTCTCCATCGCCCTAAGGGAAATGCGAAGCTCGCCAGTGGCTGTCTGCTGAACAATGAAGGTGCCTTTGTCGCGCCGCTGCCTGCTGGGGAGACTGAGCACATAGAGTCCAAACAAAAACAGCAGCAGTCCGCAGGCGATCACCACCCATCTGCTAAGCGTGGCAGGCTGCTGCGTCAGGCCCTGAAGTGGGATGCCATCAACCAACAAACCCAACAGAAAAACAGCGACACCAACAAGTGTCACAAAGACAGCGCCAATACCCAGAATCAGGCAATTCCAGAACTTAAGTTTCATGGCATGTCCCTCCGTGCATTCTCTGGTCAGGACTTGCGCGTCTTCTTGACGGGTTTGGCAGCAGGAGTTTCCGGCTGCACAGGTGTTTCGTCAGGAAGGACATCCGCTGCCTCATCCTTGGGCGTTGGTTCATCTGTTGCCGGCTCCACGGGCAAGGTTTCCGTCGTGTTCTCCGCAACGGGTTCGGTATCCTGTGGAACCGACTGTGCCTGGGGCTCTTCTTTTGCTTCGACCTCAGGTTCGGCAGGAGTGCTGATTTCCTTGGCCTTGGGTGCCTTCTTTTTGCTTGCGCTGGGCAAACTTGGCACGTTGGCTGATTCCAGGTTGAACTGCGCTTCTTTCTTCTCTTTTTCGAAGCTCACGCCCTGCACATGAATGTCAACGCGCACCACCTTCAGCCCTGTCATAGCCTCGATGGACTTGCGCACATTCTCCTGCGCTTCGGAGGCGACCTTCTGAATAGGTTGGCCGTACTCCACCGTGATATAGAGGTCAACGGAGACTTCCTCAGTACCCACCTCGACTTTGACGCCGCGGGTGATGTTGCGGTTTTTGCCGATGATATCACCAAAGCCACCGCTGGTCACCATACCGGCGATGCCCTCGATCTCATTGGCCGCAATACCTGAGATGATGGCGATGACCTCATTGGCATAGGTTATGGTACCGCCGTCTGCCAACTCCGGATCAGATTGCATGGGTAAATTGTCATTTTTTGGTGGCATGATTAGCACCTCCTTGTATATACACTAGCAGTATACCAAAAGAATCTCTCTTTCGCAATAAGTTGGCGCAGAAATCGGCCACTCCTGCCCACATCGCTTCCTCAACCTACTTGTTCTTTTTGGCCGCATTTGTTACACTTGCGGCAGAATCAAACCGATTCAAAAAACGGAGGTGCGTTTTGTATGTTGAACTTTGATTTTTACGCTCCGGCGCGCATCGTATTTGGCCGAGAAACGCAGCATGAGATCGGAAAACTGCTCAAGCCGCATGCTAAGAAGGTACTCCTGCACTATGGCGGCGGCAGCATCAAGAAAAGCGGGTTGTATGATCAGGTAGTCAGATCCCTGCGTGAAAATGATATTGCCTTTGTAGAGCTGGGCGGCGTCAAGCCCAATCCCAGACTGGATCTGGCGCATGAGGGCATCGCGCTTTGCCGCGCGGAGGCAGTTGACCTGATTTTGGCTGTTGGAGGCGGCAGCGTTATTGACTCTGCCAAAGCCATTGCGATGGGCGTTTACCTGGACCACGATGTGTGGGAAGTGTATGAGAAGCAATCCCTCATTGAAAAAGCCCTGCCTCTTGCTATCATCCTGACCATCCCGGCCGCAGGCAGTGAATCAAGCGGCGACACTGTCATTACTAAGGAGGACACCCAGCGCAAGTACGGCTATGGCAGCCCCAAGCTGCGTCCTCTTATCAGCGTGATGAATCCTGAGCTATTCTTCACCTTGCCCAAGAACCAGATCGCAAACGGCGTTGCTGACATGATGAGTCATGTCTTTGAACGATACTTTACCAATACGCTCAACACGGACCTGACCGACAGCCTGTGCGAAGCGACGCTCAAGACCATCATCAAAAACGCGCCAAAGCTGATGAAAGATGGACAGGATTACGATGTCTGGGCGGAGATCGGCTTTGGCGGCACCGTTGCCCACAATGGTTTGCTCGGCATGGGCCGCGAGCAGGACTGGGCCTGCCACGACATGGAGCATGAACTCAGCGCGCATTACGATGTAGCGCATGGCGCAGGCCTGGCAGTGTTGACACCAGCCTGGATGCAATACGTACATAAAACAAACCCAAGTATGTTTGTCCAATTTGCGGTGAATGTGATGGGCGTTGAGAGGAGCTTTCGAGATTCCGAAGCGATCATCCAAGATGGCATCACCCGCCTGCAAGCTTTCTATCGCGGCATGGGCTTGCCGCAGACCTTGAAAGAGCTTGGCATTGATGATAGTCAGCTGACCAATATGGCAAAGAAGGCCAGCAAGGAAGCCTTTGGCAAGGAAAGACCCATCGGCGGCCTCCGGAAGCTGTATTGGCAAGATATCGAGAAGATCTATCAACTGTGTAAGTAGGCAAGAACGCCCGTAAACAGACCAGAGTCCGGTCAATTTGCGGGCGCTTTTTACATTTTAGGGAAAATCAGATGGCAGCCGCCGCAGATGAATATGATTCCTGTCTCAGGGGATCGGATTTCAGCAGAGATGTCGGACCCACATCCCTAAAACGGCAAATCATCTCATTGGTCAGGCTTTTGCCTTCATAGGGTACATCTATCTGATCACGGGGTACGAAGACAGCCTCACCCAACTCCTGGGTTTCCAGCGTTATGTCGCTTGGCCCCTCAAGCTGAGCGAAGTAGCCTAGCAAGAGTGAGCCCGAGAAGGGCCAGGGCTGGCTTTTGTAGTAGGTGATTTTGCTGACCCTTAGGCCCGTTTCTTCCAGCACCTCTCGGCGGACTGTCTGTTCGGGCGTCTCGCCTGCCTCCGTGAAGCCTGCAACCAGCGCCCATCGGGGATTGACCCTGCCAGCGTATTTAGTGAGCAGTAAACTGTCATTGAGAACGACACCAACGATCACTGCCGGCATGATCGTAGGGTATTCCCTTTGCTCACAGACAGGGCAATACAGCATACGCTCCTTGGTGTCGTGTGCTGTCTTCTCGCCGCAGTGTCCACAGAACCGCCTGGTTATGTACCATCTATGCAATTGATGCCCCAAGACCCCTGCGTAAGCCAGTTGCTGAGGTTGTGCCTGGCGCAGTTCTGCTACGGGAATTATCTCAAAGCCTGAAGGGATGTCCTGCTGGCCAAAGTCGTTCATCAGAAATATGGGACTGCCGCCAAGAGAGAAAAGGTAAAGAAAGTCCGCATCCGGCCTGTCGGGCAACTGCTCACGGCGCGGAAAGGCCAAGTTATCCCCCGAGGCAATCAGGATCGCGTCCCTCTGATAGCACAGCACAACATTCGATGCTGTGACGGGTTGATTAATGAATTGCAGGTTTATCGAGAGCGGCTGAATTTCATGAAACATATACTCAGTGCTTAGTCCAGTTCAAATCGCATCTTGAGCATTTTAAGCTGATCATCAGCGATTTCGCTTGGGGTGTTCATCATCAGGCAGGAGGCATTCTGTGCCTTGGGGAAGGCAATGACATCGCGCAAGCTCTCCGCGCCGGTCAGCATCATCATCAGCCGATCGATGCCAAAGGCGAAGCCGCCGTGGGGCGGAGTGCCGTACTTGAAAGCCTCAAGCAGGAAACCGAAGCGTTTCCATGCTTCTTCATGTGTGAAGCCAAGCAGGCGGAACATGCGCTCCTGTAGATCGCTGGCATGGATGCGGATGGAGCCTGATCCCATTTCGATGCCGTTGTATACCAGATCATAGGACTTGGCGCGCACATCCTGCGGCCTTGTCTCCATCATGTCAAAATCCTCATCCATGGGCATGGTGAAGGGATGATGGGCCGCCTGGAAACGCTGCGCTTCCTCATCCCACTCAAGTAATGGGAACTCCGTGATCCACAGCAGGTTATGCTTACTGTGATCAATAAGGCCCAGATCCCGCGCAAGCTTGATACGCAGCTGACCCATCGCTGTCAGGGCGATGAGCCTCTTATCAGCGATCAGGAAGAGGGCGTCACCCTTCTGCATCCCCATGTGTTCCATCAGAGCATCCAGTTTTTCCTGGCTGAAAAACTTGGCGAAACTGGACCGCTGCGTTCCATCTTCGTGAAGCGCCAGCCAGGCCATGCCCTTGACGTGATAGGTCTTCACATACTCGTTGAGCGCATCCATCTCCTTGCGCGATAGATGCTGAGCCGCGCCGGGTGCCCGGACGGCGCAAACGATCTGGCCTTCCCTGACAGCACTTTCGAAGATGGAGAACCCGCAATCCTTCACCAAGTCATTTATGTTGGATATCTTCATGTCATATCGGGTGTCCGGTTTGTCACTGCCAAAGTTTCCCATGGCGTCTTTCCAGGTCATGCGTGGCAGCGGCAGAGTTAGCGTGATGTCCTTTACCTGCTGAAATACAGCAGCAAAGGCGCCTTCCACCACTTTTTGCACATCCTTGGGCTCCACAAAAGACATCTCGAGGTCGAGCTGCGTAAACTCCGGCTGGCGGTCAGCGCGGCTATCCTCGTCGCGGAAACACCGTGCCACCTGGAAATACCGGTCCATACCAGCCAGCATCAGCAACTGCTTGTAGATTTGTGGGCTCTGAGGCAGCGCATAACACTCGCCCGGATGGACCCGGCTGGGCACCAGAAAGTCACGGGCTCCCTCTGGCGTTGACTTGGTCAGGATGGGCGTTTCAACTTCCATGAAGCCCTGTGAAAGCATGTGCGACCTGATGGCGTTGACCGTCTTTGAACGGAGGATCAGAGTGCTTTGCATTGAAGGTTTGCGCAGGTCCAGGTAGCGGTACTTCAGCCTGACCGCCTCGTTGTCCTTGGCCTCGTCATCAATATAGATGGGCGGCGTTTCGGCACGGTTAAGGAGCTTGGCCTCATTGACCAGCACCTCCAGCGTGCCTGTCGCCATCAGGCTGTTGATCGCGGCAGGATCCCGCTTGGCCACCTTGCCCCGCACAGCCAACACACACTCGGATCGCAGCGCTTCGCCCACCTGATAGGTTTGCTGATCCAGAAGCTCTGCGTTGAAAACCAACTGTACCATTCCGGATAGATCGCGCAGCCAGACGAAGATGATCCCGCCCATGTTGCGTGACTTCTGCACCCAGCCCATCAAAGTGATCTCTTGATCCACCATAGCTTGCGTTACTTCGCCACAGCGGCAATCCCGTTTCCAATCACCCAGGAACTCTGCCATGTCTTTGCCCTCCCTGTCTAAATCTCTTATATTGCCTTTATCACTTGCGTGGCGTCTACCAGCGATATTTCTCTTTCCTCACCCGTGGCCATCGTGCGCAGTTTAATATTGCCCCGCTCAAATTCTTCACCGCCAACGATAGCTATTATCTGGACGCCAATCTTGTTGGCATACTTGAACTGCGCCTTCAGGCTGCGCCCCGTGTGATCGCAATCAACCCTGATACCCTGCGAGCGCAGGTGCTGCGTGAGCGCAAAAGCGCTGGGAAAAGCCCCCGTATCGATGTTGGCAACGAATACCTGGCACACAGGCGGTTGCAGGACCGTGATCCCCCGAGCTTCCAACACCATCAGGATGCGCTCCATGCCAATGCCAAAACCAACGCCGGCAAGTTCCGGCCCACCGATCTCCTCAACCAACTTGTCATAGCGGCCGCCGCCGCATAGCGCCAGGCCCTCACGCTCGCCTCTCATGATGATCTCAAACACGGTCTTCGTATAGTAATCAAGCCCACGTACAATATGACTGTCGATTTCAAAGGGCACCTTCGTCATTTTCAGCAAACCTTGCAATCTTGCGAAGTGATCGCTACACTCTGTGCAGAGCATGTTCAGCATGGTGGGTACGTCCTTAACGATAGTCTGACAGTTGACTTCCTTGCAGTCAAGCACGCGCAAGGGATTGCGCTCAAAGCGCTCCTGGCAGGCAGGGCATAGCTGCTGAAGTTGCCCGCGCAGAAAGTCCTTGAGCTTCTCATGATACTGCGGCCTGCATTGCGGGCAGCCAATGGAGTTAATATGCACAATCAAATCATCAAGCCCGATGCTGTCCAGCATGGATAACAGCGTCACGATCATCTCTGCATCAGCTGATGGTTCCTTTGCGCCAAAACACTCCATGCCAAACTGGTGATGTTCCCGCAGGCGACCGTGCTGAGGATTCTCATAGCGGAAGATGGGGTTGTTGATATAGTACATCTTGACTGGAAGGGGATCCGCGTAGAGCTTGCCTTCGATCATGGCGCGCGCAGCGCCGGCAGTGCCTTCAGGTTTTAGGGTGATCGAGCGATCGCCCTTATCCTTAAAGGTGTACATCTCCTTTTGCACAATATCGGTCGTTTCACCAACACCGCGCAAGAAAAGTTCCGTGTGTTCAAACACGGGTGTCCTGACTTCCTGATAGCCCGCCAGATGCGCAGCCTGGCGCATCTTCTCTTCGATAGCCTGCCATCGGTAACTATCCTTCGGCAGGCAGTCTTTGGTTCCTTTGGGCGCTTGAATCACGATAACCTCCAAAAAACAACCCATGCAATCAAATGCATGGGACGAATCGCTTCGCGGTGCCACCCAGCTTGCACATTGTGCCGCTCATTCCCCATATCGCGGGAAACGCCGATTTTCATCGGTGGCTCCGGGTTGTCTAACTGCAGGTCCGCCGGGATCTCTCAGCCAAGGATCCCTTCTCTTTGCGCGGACGGCGCAGGCTCTTCCCCTCATCGCCAATGCGACCATTATAAACAAGCATGGAATGTTTGTCAATTACTTGCACCGATCCGGACAATGCCCAGTGGGTGTGTACGCATTACCGCGTGAGCCTTGCGCTGCAAGTTCAGGTTGATATAACCTGTGCGCGAACAATTCACCTGAGTGTGTATCAATGCATGACAATTGTGCTATAATCAGGCAAAACGCAGGAGGTACGAACCATGAGTGAATGTGAAAGCTGCATCGCGCCCCTGGTCCAATTGGATGTTAATCATTTGATGAGCGATATGCTGGGTGAGCGCTATGGTATTTCGCCTGATACCATCAACGCCTATCAGCTGGCAGCCAAAGCCGCCTTCCATAATGTTAAACAGAACCGCGGCAAGGGCTGGCTTGGGTGGACAGAACTGCCCTATAATCAAAACGAAATCGTCAATGATATCGAGCAGACAGCGGCTCAGATTCGCGCGCGTTTCAGGAGTTTTGTTGTTCTGGGGATAGGCGGCAGCGCGCTTGGCCCTATCGCCGTGCAACAGGCGCTCAATCACCTGCACTACAATGAACTCGGCGACGCGCAGCGAGCCGGCCCCAGGTTCTATGTGGAAGATAATGTTGACCCGGAACGTATGGCAGCGCTGCTTGATATAGTCGATTTGAAAACGACCTGCTTCAATATTGTCACCAAGTCTGGCGCCACAGCTGAGACCATGAGCCAGTACCTGATCATATCCGAAGCGCTTAAGAGAGCGGTGGGCGAAGGCTGGCAACAGCACATCATTGCCACAACAGATCCTGAGAAGGGCAACCTGATCAAACTGGCCAGGCAGGAGGGATTCAAGATCTTCCACGTTCCGTCAACGGTTGGCGGCAGGTTCAGTGAATTAAGCCCGGTGGGCTTGCTTGCGGCAGCGGTCTGCGGCATCAATATCCGTCAGCTCTTGAGTGGCGCCAAGTGTATGGACCAGCACTGCGATACGGACAATCCGTGGGAGAATCCGGCATTACTGGAGGCTGTGATCCAGTATGTCGCCATGGAAGAGCTGGGCATCAACGTGCAGGTGATGATGCCCTACGCTGACAGCCTCAAATACATGGCAGATTGGTTTTGCCAGCTGTGGGCTGAGAGCCTGGGTAAGTCCGTCACCCGCAAAGGCATGGCGGTCAATGTGGGACAGACACCGGTCAAATCACTTGGCGTGACGGATCAGCATAGTCAGCTGCAGCTCTACACGGAAGGCCCATACGACAAGATCATCACTTTACTCAAGGTCGAGGCCTTTGGGGTCAAAACGGAGATCCCCATAGGCTGCGAAGACTTCGCGGATGTCGCGTTTCTGGGCGGCAAGACCCTCAACCAGCTCATTGAGGCAGAACGTCAGGGAACGGAATACGCTCTTCTGCGCTCTGGCCGCATGAGCCAGACAATCACACTGCCGGTCGTTAACGCACACACCATCGGTCAGCTGATCTACCTGCTGGAGCTCACCACCGCCTATACTGGGGAGCTTCTGGATATCGATGCCTTCAACCAACCGGGCGTGGAAGAGTCCAAGATAGCTTCCTATGCGGTGCTTGGCAACACGGCCGAAAAATACCAGAAGAAGCAAGCGGAAATGGCAAAGGCTCCCGCTTCGCAGGAGAAGTACATTCTCTAAAAAAATGTCTGCACGTAAAGGGGCATGTCACATTGGCGCGACATGCCCCTTTGCTTGCTAATATCATGTGGGAGTCAGTCCCGAAGATCCGAGAAAGCGCTGCCTATTTTGCAGGCGTGAAGCGCAGGACGGGTGTACGCGCTGCCGCAACTTCATCGGGCCTGCCGATAGGTGTCGTGGTGGGGCAAAGATGCAACTGGGCAGGATCCATGTCGATCTTCGCTTTGATAGCCTTGAAGGCTTCAGCCGCCTGATCAAGCGTTTCGCGGTTTTCGGTTTCCGTGGGCTCAAGCATCAGCGCTTCGTGCACGATCATGGGGAAGTACATCGTTGGCGGATGCATACCGTAGTCGATCAAGCCCTTGGCAACATCCAAAGCAGAGACACCTTTCTCTTTCTTGGTTTGTTCAAGGGTTAGCACGAACTCGTGCATGCAGACGTGGTTATATGCGACCGGGAAAAACTGCTTGACCTGATGCATCAGGTAGTTGGCATTGAGGACAGCCGTCTCGCTTGCATCCTTCAGCCCATCCGAGCCCAAAGTCAGGATATATGTCAGCGCCCGCACCACAATACCAAAGTTGCCATAGAAGGAGCGCACTTGGCCAATGCTTTCGGCAATCGACTTTTCACCGCTCTTGGAATAGGGCAGGTAACCGCTTAGGAAGGTTTTGCAGCCAATCGGGCCCGAACCCGGGCCTCCGCCGCCATGGGGGGTGGAAAAAGTCTTGTGCAGGTTAAGATGCACCACGTCAAAGCCCATATCGCCGGGGCGCACTCTGCCCATAATAGCATTGAGGTTGGCGCCATCATAGTAACACAAGCCGCCGCAGGCATGAACCAACTGCGTGATCTCCAGTATGTTTGGGTCAAACAAGCCTACAGTGTTGGGATTGGTCAGCATCAGACCCGCCACTTCATCGCCGCAGGCAGCCTTGAGAGCTTCCATGTCAACACAGCCGTTGGCGGCTGAAGAGATATTGATGACGCTGAAACCCGCCATGGAGGCGCTTGCTGGATTGGTGCCATGGGCCGAGTCAGGTACGATGATCTTGGTACGCTTGGCGTCGCCCCTCAATGCATGGTATTTCTTAATGAGCAGCAAACCCGCATACTCCCCGTGCGCGCCGGCGGCGGGCTGTAGGGTCATGGCATCCATTCCTGTGACCTGGCAAAGCAGCTCTTCCGCCGTCTTCAGCACTTCCTCACAGCCTCTGACTGTCTCCTTGGGCTGCAATGGATGTATGGCCGAAAACTGCGGGTTGGCGGCAACCGCTTCATTGATGCGAGGGTTGTACTTCATTGTACAGGAACCCAATGGATAAAAGCCACTGTTGACGCCGAATGTCTGCTTGGCAAGCCGGGTGTAGTGGCGGCTCAATTCCACCTCTGTCAGTTCCGGCAGCTTTGGCGCTTGTTTGCGCAATTTACTTGAAGCTGGCAGTTCAGCCTGAGGCACATCACACTCAGGCAAGTAACGCGTTTCTCTGCCCGGGGCGCCGATTTCAAAAATCAGTTTCATTGCGCGCACACCTCCTTGATGCTTTGGATCGTCACATCCAAGGTGGCTTTGCTCTGTTTTTCGGTGACGCACCAAAGTATCTGCTTGTCAACGATCAGCCCGGGCAGAATGTTCTTATCCATCAATGCTTTTTCCAGTTTTATAGGATCGATCGGGCAGCTTGTGAGGAACTCGTGGAAGAAGTCCCCTTTGTAAACCAGCCGAAACCCAGAAATCTGCTGCAGCTGGGCCGCGAAGTAGTGGGCCTTGTGATAACAGAGCTCGGCGGCCTGCCGGATGCCCTGAGGGCCCATAGAGGCCATATAGACAGCAGCTGTCATCGCGCATAGCGCTTGATTTGAGCAGACATTGCTGCCAGCCTTCTCTCGGCGGATATGCTGTTCGCGGGCCTGTAGAGTCAGCACAAAGGCACGGTTGCCTTTGGTGTCCTTGGTTTCCCCCACGATACGCCCGGGTAGGGAGCGGGTGAGTTCCTTTTTGGCCGCCATGAAGCCCAGGTAGGGCCCGCCAAAGGAGAGCGGCAAGCCAAGAGGCTGGCCTTCCCCCACAGCGATATCCGCGCCGCAGTCTGCAGGGGTCGCCAATATGCCAAGCGAGATCGGGTTGACACCCATGATCGCTTTGGCACCTGCTGCATGGACACTCTTGATCAACTCTTCCGCCTCTTCAAGCAATCCATAGAAGTTGGGTTGCTGCAGATAGAAGCAGGCGGTCTTGTCGTTCAACGAATTATGCAAAGCGGATGCATCCACGCGGCCTTCCTTGGCTGGGATGAGTACGAATGGAATGTCGCGTCCCCAGCAGTAGGTTCTGATCGTCTCGATCACATCCGGGTGAGCGGTGGCTGCGACATGGACAGCATTACGGCGTCTGTCCAGACACATCATGGCCGCCTCAGCGGCAGCAGACGCGCCATCGTAAAGGGATGCATTGCTGACATCCATCCCGGTCATTTCACACACCATGGTCTGGAATTCGAAAATGGATTGAAGGATGCCTTGGCTGATCTCCGCCTGATAAGGTGTGTATGTGGTAGAAAACTCCTCTTTGGATGTTACGCTGCCAACGATGGCCGGGATGTAGTGATCGTAGGCGCCGGCGCCACGCAGCACGACGGGGAATACGACGTTCTTGGCTGCCATTGCATTCATCTTGGCGCGCACTTCCATCTCTGAAAGACCCTTGGGAATATTCAGAGGCGACTTGAGCATCACGCTCTCAGGCACGTCCTGATACAACTCATCTATTGCTGTGAGGCCGATGGCCTTGAGCATTTCCTGGCGCTCATCCGCGGTTGAAGGTATGTAGCTGCCCATCCTTATGCCTCCCTGATGAAGGCTTCATACTCCTCAGCCGAGAGCAAGGCCTCTCTTTGGCTGATATCACCCACGCGCACGATCCAGGCGGCATAAGGCTCCTGATTGATCTTCTCAGGCTTATCCACAAGGGTCTCATTGACTTCAATGATCGTGCCGCTGACTGGACTGATGACTTCACTAACGGCCTTCACGGACTCAACATCCGCAAATGATGTACCTGCCGTGACGGCATCCCCCTCAAAGGGCACATTAATGAAAACGAGATCCCCCAACTCTTTCTGAGCAAAATCCGTAAGGCCAACAAGCACCGTAACACCGTCTTCCTTTAACCATTCGTGAGTCTTCGTGTAGCGCAGATCCTGTGGATAGTCCATGATCCTATTCCTCCTCTATCAATTGTAATTGCGTAAAACCATCTTATGTTTTTAGGCGTTTGTAGAATGGCAAAGGCACGACTTTAACAGTCAGCTTGCGGCCGCGGACATCAACGTGCAATACTTGATCAAGCGCAGCAGCTTCTTTGTTGATTAAAGCCATTGCGACGGCCTTGTTGATAAAGGGGCAATGGGTGCCGCTGGTGGTCACGCCAATTTCCCGATCGCCGCTATAGACAATACAATGCTCCCGGACAATGCCGCGATCCGTAACTTCCAGGCCAACGCGCGTGACACGTGGTACTCCTCTTTGGATCAGGGCTTGCTTGCCGATGAAGTTGGTCTTGTCCATCTTGACAAAAAGGCCAAGGCTTGTTTCCAGAGGTGAGATATCATCGTTCATCTCATGTCCGTACAGCGGCATACCCGCTTCCAGGCGCAGCGTGTCGCGCGCGCCCAGACCACAGGGAATGAGGCCAAACTCTTCTCCGGCATCCAGGAGTGCCTGCATGAGTGCGATGGCATCATCTGGTCTGCAATAAATTTCGTACCCAATCTCTCCGGTGTAACCCGTGCGGGATACCAGGCAGTGGATGCTTGCCACCTCAACGTTGTCATGGAAAGTGTAGTACTTAGTCGGCAGCGCGTCGCTATGTGCCACTTTGGCCAGGATATCGGGCGCCTTAGGCCCCTGCAGGGCAAGCTGAGCATACTGATCCGAGACATCTTCCACGGTCACATCACCCTTGGCATGCTGCTTGAACCAAGCCACATCCTTATCCTTGTTGGCAGCATTGACAACCAGCAGGTACTTCTGATCGTTGACCTTGCAGACGACCAGGTCGTCCACCACGCCACCATTCTCATTGCACATGGGGCTGTAACGGACTCTCCCTTCCTCCATGCCCGTAAAATCGTTTGTCAACAAAGCTTGCAGGGCATCAAAGGCTCCATGCCCCGTAAAGAGGACCTCGCCCATATGTGAGACATCAAACAAGCCGCAGCGTGTGCGCACCGCGTTGTGTTCGGCGATCACCCCGCTTGCGTACTGCACCGGCAGCAGATAGCCGGCGAAGGGCACCATTTTCCCTCCCAGGTGAACATGCAAGTCATACAGCGGTGTTTTCTTGTCCATACATCCTCCTACGCTCCAAATTGAAGAGGCACGCAAACAAACTGCGTGCCTCTGTTGTTGAACCTTGAAGATTCCCCCGCCGCGTTGAGCAGGGTTGCTTCTTTGGTGCATTGCTGCTTTCCAGAGTTTCGTCCCAATCCGGTCTATTGGCCTGAGAGTTTTTGCTGTCCCCTTCGGCGCCGCAGAGCGGTCTCTCCCGGATTGATCAACCGATAGTTATTTCTTTACACCGCGGCGCAGGTAGGCCGGCACACCCAAATCGTCCTTCTCGGCTGCGGCGGGTTGCTGTGGCTGCCTGAGGGGCGGCTGATAGGGATTTACCTGCTGCAGGTAGGGTGACTGCCTCAGCTGGTATTGCTGGGGCTGACCTGGCTGATACTGCGGCGCCTGGTAAACTCCCTGCGTGTAGGATTGAGGCACTGACACCTGCGGCATCGCAGAAGCTGGACGGCCGCTTGTTGGGAAGAAGCCTGCGTCCTGCTGATTATCGTAAATGGAGGCCACCTGCGGCGGCTCATAACTGGGCACTGTGTTCTGCGCTTCAACAGCGGGACGATTCTCGTAAGGATTGTAACTGGCCGTTGCAGCGCCATAGGGCAGGGAAGCAGGCCTGAAGGATTTCTTCCTGGCTTCCCGCGTTGGGAAGGCGGTCTTCTCAAAACCGGTCGCGATCACGGTGATGCGGACCTCATCCTTCAAGCTGTTGTCAACGCCGGCGCCAAAGATAATGTTGGCCTCGCTGTCAGCAGATTCCTGGATCAGGCGAGCAGCCTCATTGATATCCATGATGGGCATCTCTTCATTGCCGGTGATGTTGATCAGCACCGCGCGCGCGCCATCGATCTTGGTCTCCAGCAGCGGGCTGGCAATGGCGTTCTTGGCTGCCTGCACCATGCGATTCTCGCCCTTGGCTGAGCCGATGCCGATATGTGCCATGCCGCCGGACTCCATGATGGTCTTGACATCAGCAAAATCCAGGTTGATGGTCGCGGGCAGGGCAATCAGATCGGAAATACCCTGTATACCTTGGCGCAGCACGTCATCAGCCACACGGAAGGCTTCCAGCATAGAGGTCCCCTTGCTGACGACCTGCAGCAGACGGTCATTGGGGATTACGACCAGGGTGTCTACAAACTGCTTGAGCTCATTGATGCCCGCTTCGGCATTGCGCATGCGTTGTTTGCCTTCAAACTGGAAGGGCTTGGTAACGACTGCAATGGTGAGGCAATTAAGCTCGCGGGCAATATCCGCAATGACAGGGGCCGCGCCCGTGCCCGTGCCACCACCCATACCGGCCGTGACAAATACCAGGTCCGCACCCTTGAGCAGCTGAGCGATCTCCTCCCGGCTCTCTTCAGCTGCGCGCTTGCCGATATCGGGCACAGCGCCGGCGCCAAGTCCCTTGGTCAACTTCTCGCCGATCTGCAGCGTGACATCAGCCTTGGAAGTTGATAACGCCTGGCGATCGGTATTGACGGCGATGAAGTCGACGCCCTTTAGCTCTGCCTCGACCATCCTGTTGACAGCATTGGTGCCGCCACCGCCGCACCCAACGACCTTGATGGACGCAAAAGTCAGCTTCTGTTCCTTTTCAACCTGCAGTTCAAGCATGCTATATCCTCCTCAATTGCCGGAATGACCGGGGATGTATCAGGCGCCAAACAATCCGCGGAAGAAGGAGCCGATACCACTCTGATTGGCATTAGTGCCCGTCTTGGTATCAATAATCAAATCCAAAAGACCAAGCGCGCTGGAGTAAATCGGGCTGGAAAGCTTGACCGCTTTACGCGGCAGATCGCGCACCGGGCGATTCAGGCGCTCTCCCAGGAACTCGCGTCCACCGCGGTTGATGGCCAAGCCGCCCCCAGTCAAGTAGACAACGGACCAGTTGCCCAGACGCACACCGGAATCAGCGACGCAATCCCTGATCGCCTCACAGACTTCCTCTGCACGGGGCTCCAGGATCTGCGAAACCTTCTCGTAGGCAAAGGTGCGCGTCTTGCCGTCGGCTCCGGTAATGTCAAAGCTGGGCTGCGATGTGGGGGCCCCAAACACATAGCTGCGCTTGATCTGCTCGGACTGATCCAGCGGAATATCCAGACCATATGCCAAGTCTGCCGTGATGTACCCGCCACCTAAGGGCAGCGCCTTGTGGAAAATGATCGTATCGCCTTCCACGGCAATGACCTCGGTATTGAGGTATCCCATGTCGATCAGCAAGGCCGTGCGGTCTCTGTCTTCATCGGATATGTAGAGCATGGCCTCACCCATGGGCGTGGAGAAGAATCCGCAGGCGTTCTTGCCAATGGCAAGCAAGCGCTCGCTGACATCATCGATGAAGAACTGATCGGCAATCACGTAGGAGATCATAGCCCGCAATTCGTTGCCATGCTGGTTGAGGGGCTCCAGGGTCTTTTTGCCGTCATCCACCACAAACCACGCCGGGCTGCGGTGAATAGGCGTGCCCCTGACCTCGCGGACCTCTTCATTGGCCAAGGCAAAAAGCGTCTCGATATCCCGAGCGCTTACATGGGGATCGGCGCCTTGCAGATCGATCTTGACCTCCACCGTGTACACCCTGGAGAACTGACCTGGAACGCCAACATAGATATCACGTGTGTTGACCCGTGCCTGCTCTTCGGCCGTCTTAATGGCCATGGATATGGTATCATTGACAAGATCTGGATTGTTCCACCTGGCATCGGTAAAACCATCGTAGGGCTGTATGCCTGCCCCAACGATGTCACAGCGCTGACGTCCGCTGACTTCAGCGACCAAGGCGACCACCTTGCTGGTGCCAAAATCGATGACCGTGATTGTGCTTCTCATCGCGCGTTCATCCCCATTTCTTGGGCATTCTGTCCCAGGCAACTCTCACATATAAAACAAACCGAATGCGGGTAACCATTTGGATAGCTTATTGTAACTGTTTTGTGATAACTTAGCAAGTGTTTCAAAGGGAAATAAGTCGTTTTTGCTTAAAATGGCCGTTTCGTGCGTTTTCAAGCGCGAAACAGAATCTGGTCTGTAGGTCGCTTCGCCGGGTACAGTTGCCTCAATGACACCAATGGGATAGCTGCCCTTGCGCAATGCCTGTAAAACGGCGCGCACAGTGCCGATCTTGGCTTGAAGGTCCTTGGCATCTCCAATGTGGATGGAGTATCCATCTATGCTTGTCATATAGATGCTGGCAGGGTTGGCCACGTTGAGGTCCTTGATTTGGCTGAGGAAGTTTTGCTGATCCAGTTCGCGGATAATGTTCACACAAACATCCACCTGGGGGAAGTGGGTGCTCGGCACATTGCCTACGTGTATGTCGCCAATAGCCATACCGGACACTGTCATCAGGTCCGTGAACTTGGTCAGGTCCTTCGTTCTCTCCAGGATCATTCCGTCATCCGCCATGATATAGGCTATTCCAATGTAATTGATGCGCGCGCTGGGCTGTCGTTCCTGCACATAAAGTACCAGAGTGTTGGGGAAGACCTTCTCCATTTTCTGATAGATCAGATAGCGGTTTGAGTTGATGCCTTTCCTGATATGCGCTTCATCAAGGTTAAAAAAGTTGCTGGCGGGGCTTAGGCCGGCGGATATCGCTACATCCTGCCAGGACACCAGGCTAATGCCGTGCACCTTAACGTTGCGGATGGTGAACACCAGGCCACGCAGGATGAATGCCAGGCTTACAAAGATCAGCAGAATGCAGACCAGCACCAGCATCCGCATACCGGGCGACCGTTGAACTGGTTCCTCAGTGCCTTGCGGATCCTGACCTGTGGGATCCCTTGTGAACTGAGCATGCGAAGGAACCTCAGGCGGCGGGTAATACTCAGGAGCAGATTGTGGTCCCGGCATTCTACGCTTCTTTCTGCGGCGCCATGGCGCGCACCAGTTCCTTGAAGCGCCTTCCCCTTTGCTCATAGTCGCTGAACTGGTCAAAGGATGCGCAGGCCGGAGAGAGCAACACGTTATACCCTGGCTCTGCCAGGGAGCGCGTAAGCAAGAACGCCTCTTCCAGGGATCTGGTTACCTGATAGGCCGCGAAACCGACGTTTTGCAGTGCCTGTGCTATCAGCTCCGCCGTTTGACCATAAAGCACAACCTGTCGGATGAGTTCGTTTTGCGTGATGCTCTGTGCGAGTTGCTCGAAGGAAACCTGTTTGTCAAAGCCACCCGCCAACAGCACGGTCGCTGCTGTCATGGCCTCCAGCGCTTTGATGGTGGCATCTGGATTGGTGCCCTTGCTGTCATTGATGTAACGAACTCCTTCCAACTCACGCACGAACTCGATCCTGTGTTCTACACCGGCAAAACTCACCAGCGCATGGCGAATAACAGTAGGCGGCACATCAGCCAAACCAGCGATCGCCACTGCCGCCAACACATTTTCCAGGTTATGTCGACCGGGAATCCGGACGTCCTGCACACAACAGATGACTTGTTCCTCATCCTGCAGGTGCAGACAGATGTTATCTTCCCTTAAGTAAGCCCCCTCCAACAGAGATTCCTTTCTGGAAAACCAAACAACATGTGCCCGAAGGCCGTCTGCCATGGAACGCACAATAACATCGTCATAGTTGAGCACGGCATGGTCTGACCCGTTCTGATTAGCGAAAATATTCCGTTTTAATTGCGCATAGTTGGTCATTGAGCCATGACGGTTCAGATGATCCGGCGTCACGTTCAATACCACTGCAATATGCGGATGGAAGCTGTTTATGCTTTCCAACTGAAAACTGGATACTTCAGTAATCAGAACATCGTCGGCCTGACTCGTCAGCACGGCTGAAGACAGTGGATAGCCGATATTGCCGCACACGAAGGCGATCTTTCCAGATTGCTTGAAGATGTCCCCCAAAAGGGATACTGTGGTGGTCTTGCCGTTGGTGCCGGTGACCGCATAGAGCCTGCCCTGCGCAAAGCGGGATGCCATCTCCAATTCCCCCATCCACGGGACGCCCTCTGCCTTGGCAGACTGGACCAACGGCGCATCCAGCGGTATACCCGGGCTGATCACCACGACATCGGCCTGTAAAAGCAAGGGAAGCGGGTCAACCTCTATGTGTAGTGTACAGCCGCGTTCCAGCAAGGATATCAGCTGCGGCCCCAACTCACCTTGTGCCTTTTGATCATACAGCAGAGGTTTTGCTCCGGCACGCAGCAGCAACTCCGCCGCGGCCAGGCCGCTGCGCGCAAGGCCTGCGACCAAGACCGACTTGCCTTCCCAGGGGCAGCCATCGACGGCTTGAAGGCGTGTATGCTGAGCAAACAGAGTACTCATTGCCCTCCGTTTGCCAGCAAGGGCAGTATCGCCAGCATAGCCAACACACTCAAAACCAGCGTCGTGATCGCGTACATCCGCACGATCTGGTTTTCACTCATGCCGCTCAACTCAAAGTGATGATGAATAGGAGACATTTTGAATATCCTTTTGCCATGCGTCAGCTTAAAGTAGACTCGCTGCATGATAACGGACAGGGATGACATGATCATAGTAAAACAGATGGGGATCAGCCAGATCTGCAGGCGCAGCAGCATGGCGATTCCAACAAAGACGCCCCCGATGAACATAGAACCTGTGTCACCCATCATAATCTTGGCTGGATGTCGATTGAATACCAGGAAACCCCCGCAGGCACCCACAAGGGCAAAACCGGCAAACGACATGGCACGATACAGTTGCGACGCATTGTCACCGCTGAGCATCAGCGCGATCGCACCAAATGTTATCCCGCCCACTGCGCTGACAGATGAAAGAATGCCGTCAACACCGTCCTGCAAATTAGCGCTGTTGGTCATGAAGATAACCAGAAGCGTCATCAAGGGAATGTAAAACAGACCAAGGTCCAATTCTGTTTTGGTAAAAGGCAGATGGATCAAACTACCCATGCTGAAGTAGCAATACGCGGAAAATAACAAGCCTGCAATGGTCTGACTGAGGATCTTCTGCATAGGCTTGAGTCCTTCATGGTGCTTCTTGACATCCTTGATATAGTCATCTGAAAAGCCAATGACCATAGAACCCAAAGCAAGCAAAATCAAGGGGAACAGTCTTGCAGCGATCCCTTCATAAAGCGCGAAGCCTGCAGTTGACAGGAGCGTTGCTGCCACAATCAGCAGCCCGCCCATGTTGGGTGTCCCTTGCTTACTAAGGTGCGCCTGAGGGCCAAGGGTGTAGATGGTCTGGCCGAACTTCAGCTTCTTCAGGTAGTCTATCAGGCTGGGCATCCCCAGAAGCAGAATGGCGAAAGCCGTCAGCGCAGTGAGCAGAAAGATCACGTTTCGCCCTCCCACTGGTTAAGTAGTTCGCGCACGATCTGCTTTTCATCAAAGGGACGCTTGACGCCGCGAATCTCCTGGTAGGTTTCGTCTCCTTTGCCTGCAAGGATAACAACATCGCCTTCTGTAGCCAGATGAAGCGCAGCCTTGATAGCATCACGGCGGTTTTCAATTACCTCGTAGCTGCCTGCGGTCTGTTTCATGCCCTGCTCCACCATGCGCAGGATGGTCAAGGGGTCCTCATTGCGCGGATTATCACTAGTCAGGATGGAATAATCTGCCATTCTGCCAGCGATCTCGCCCATCTGCGGCCGCTTTCCCTGATCGCGGTCTCCGCCGCATCCAAATACAATAATGACGCGGTTCTTGGTAAACTCTCTGGCTGTTTTCAGGATATTCTTCATGGCGTCTGGTGAGTGTGAATAGTCCAAAATTACTTTGTAGGGGGTATGAGTATCCAATACTTCAGCCCGACCCGGCACTCTGCGCACGCTCTCCAGGGCTTTACAGATGGTTGTCGGTTCCACGCCCATGATCAAACCTAAAGCGGTGGCGGCCAGCGCATTGTACACGTTAAACATACCCATCAGCTGCAGATGCACAGGATAAACATGCTCATTCCATAGCGACAATTGAAAATCAACGCCATTCTCGCTGATTTCAATGCCCTTGGCGAAGATATCCGCGTTTGTACAAATGCCAAAACTGCTGTGCGGGATACAAAGATCAGTGATGATAGCGGAGGAGGTATCCTCATCAGCGTTTAGCGCGGCGTTTTTGACGGCACCCCGCAAGAAGAATGATTTTTTGGCTTCAAAATACCTACTCATTGTTCCAAAGTAGTCCAGATGGTCCTGCGAAAGGTTGAGATAGGTTGCCGCCTCAAACTGGATACCCTCCAGACGCTGCATATCGATCGCGTGAGCTGATACCTCCATGCATACAACCTGCACCCCTTCATTCACCATTTCCCGCAGTGTGCGATTGAGATCGATGGGGTCGGGTGTAGTGAGAGTACTCTTCATCCAGCGGCTGCCGATCATGTTGCCGGTAGTGCCGATCAGGCCGCACAGATAGCCCGCGTGCTCCATGATGGCTTTGGCAAAGTAACTGGTGGTTGTCTTTCCTTTAGTGCCAGTGATGCCTATCATGCGCAGGCTGCGCGCCGGTTGCCCGTAGAAAGCGGCGGCGATGAGAGCCATCGCCGCGCGGTCATTGTTGACTAACATTTGAGGAACATCAAGATCAGGCAGCATTTTTGTGACGACCAAAGCCACTGCGCCGCCCTCAATAGCCTGACCGGCAAAATCGTGTGCGTTCATCCTTGCGCCAGCAATGCAAAAAAACAGACCGTTGTCTGTTTTAAGACGACTGTCCTGTGATAAGGAGCTTATTTCACAATCGCCATTCAAACTAACAAAATAAGACGCCGCCCCCTTGGCCAATTGCGACAACTTCATGCTTGCTCACCTTTCGATCTGCTCAGACAACTACTGACCACCCGTTTTGCTGCTCAGCACGCTTAGACCCAGCTGCACAGCAGGGCGCGTGTTTGGCGCAAGCAATTGGATGGTTCCCTCATTGAGCGCGAGTGTCATCCCCAGCTTCTGCACAGCGTAATAACTGATAAAGGACCCATCAAGCGCCTTGGTGATGCGCGCTTCCATGTCTACGCGCTCCTTTTCAGAGGCCAGGTATTTGTTCTGCAGCTGCGCGAATTCATCCCTGAGCGCATCACCTTGCTGGACCCTTTGAAGGGATGTTCGGGCCATTATACCAATTGTCAGGACAATCAGCAAGAGTACCCATGGCAAGTTCAGTGCCCTGATCCTTCCGCGCGCCTTGCTGGGTGCCCGAAAACTCTGGCGCTGATCTTCTTCACCATCTATAGAATCAGGGATCGCAACGCTGCTTGCCACTACGATGCGCTCAAATGGATGCAATTGGGTGCCTGCCAGAGTATAGCTGGCGCCTTTGGCATGAGTGATTAACTGGGACATCTTCGCTTACTTTCTGCTTTTCGCGTCCATTTGCTAGTGTTTCAGTTGCGCGTTCTTGCCTGGATCCGGCTGATGTCAGCAAGTACATCCGCGTGTTCGCTTGCGAACCTGCTCTCTTCAGCGCTTGCCTGCTGGATGGAGATGACCCTGACATACTCCCTGGCGCCGCTCACTTGCACTCCGCTTGCGTCCTTGATGAACATTTCCCTCAGCGCCGCGGGCAAGAGAACCCTTCCTTGCATGTCAAAGCTCACGCTGTCAAAGGACAGCATCGCGAATCTCTCCAGGAAAACCTCTGCGCTTACGTCGTGCTCTGCCAGTTCAGTCAGCATGTCCACTTTCTTTTGCCAGACTTCAGAGGGGTAAATTGCAATGCTTGACTGTGCCATATTGACGCCAACAATGATCTTTTCTCCCAAGCGATCCCGAAATGGCTGAGGTACGATCAAGCGCCCTTTGCCATCTATGCTATGGTTGTAGGCCCCGTAGAAACCGTATTTCGTCTGTGGAATTGTCTGTTTGGCTTGAGATGAAGGCACTTGATCGGAAGACTGGACTTCCCGCATATCGTCATCATGAGGCACCTTCATCACCACCTATCGCCACTTACTGCCTTTATACAAACACAATTTACCACGCACGGGTAAGTGCGTCAAACGCTTATCATGCCTCATATTTTTCTTTGGGTGGAAGTCGAAGATTAGGGTGCGGCACTTAAAAGCGCAATGCGAAAGCTTGTTCCGTTATGGATTTGCTTAACGGAACAGGCATTCTTTTCAATGCAATACGCGTGGTTCTATTTGTAATTAAATACTAATTTATCAATGACAGTTTGTGCATGATGACGTTTTTTCAAAAATCTTCATCATTTCTTGCTTTGGGGATGCAGTTATGTCGAATGACAAGTCAGAGCCAGCCTCTGCCAAAAATCAGAACTCCCACTTTCTGGTTTCGCAAATGCACCCTCCAAACGAAAAAGGCGCGTTTCCGCGCCTTCAAAGGTGTGCCAGTGGGATTGCTTCCCCTCTACTGGGCATTACTCCCACCATGCTTCAGTACAGGCAGCCGGAACAACTGAAAGCCCAAGCTGTCGCAGGAGCAAAGGTGGTAGCGCACATTTCGAATTTGACCTCGAAAACCGTATTCACCAGCTGCGCCATGGAGATGTCCGTACACCACATCACTGGCACCATATTGTTCAAACAGTGAAGTGAAGGGCGTTTCCTTCCCCGTCTCATCGCAGGGGGGATAGTGTGTGAGCACGACCAAGGGCGCATCATTATCCAGTTTTCGTCCCTGCTGCAGCGACAACTCCATGCGCAAAAGCTCACGCGAGTATATCTTTCGGTTCTCGCTGTCATTTGCTGATATTGGCGGCACCCAGCCCCTGGAGCCGCAAAACACGATTCCTTGCAACTGGACAGCATCATTTTGCAGGGCATACATGCCAAGAGGGAGTCGGTTGCGCAGCGCGGAAATTGCGCCCCACCAATAGTCATGGTTCCCGCGAATGATGATCTTATGGCCAGGAAGCTGTCCAATCGCCTCCAGGTCCGCAAGCGCGTCATCCAGCCGCATGGCCCAACTGATATCGCCCGGGATCAGCACAATATCCTTTTCCCCCACGCGCTGCCTCCAGTCGGCGGCTATCTTATCAAAGTGACCTTCCCAACGATCTCCAAAAATGTGCATAGGCTTATCCAAACCGCCTGGCAAATGCAAATCGCCAATAGCGTAAACGGCAGCCTCGTCAGTTGTCTTCATCTTCAGGGTCGTTGGCGTCCTCTTCCTTTTCCTCCAGCTCTTCCAGTGAGAGATCCTTGTCAATTTCACGAAACTCAGGCTCAGGGATCTCTCCATCACTGTTATCAGGGACAATTTCGTCCATCGTGCTGACGGTTTCGTCCTCCACGCTGATGGGTTCGATATCCTCACTTGCGACTTTCTCGCTGGTCATCTCTTTGAAACAAAAGGCACAGACGTCCTTACCGGGCATCACAGGAGCCTCGTTGCAGACAGTACAAAGCTCGGTCTCCTCAGGCATATCGGTGCCGTGTATCTCACGATAGCAGACCCTGCATTCCTTATCGTTCTCATCCATGTAGTTGAGCTCACATTTAGGACACTTGACAAATACCATGCTGCGCCTCTTCCCGCCAGTGTTATACTGCCTGCATATCCTTCGGCAGGGGGATTATACTATGCATGTGCACAGTTGACAAGGGGATGTTGAGGCCGCAAAACACAGGTCGGACGGTGGAATACCATTACTTTAAATCAGTGTTTTCTGACAGTATGCGTTGCGTTGACGTATATCTTTTTCTTGCCCCGGTGGCGGCTTGATGTGGTGACGGCAACCGGCATGCTGTAGTTGGGTAAGGCATTGGAGCGATTCTTGACCACGTTGAGTACCAGCGAGATGCCAATCACGTTGGTCATCAGGTTGGAGCCGCCATAGCTCAGGAATGGCAAGGGGATCCCCGTGATAGGCATCAAGCCGATGGTCATGGCAATGTTCTGGAACACGTGCATGAACATCATGCTCATCACGCCAATGATGACCATGCGTCCAAACTTGTCATAGGTGTAACGCGCCAGATACAGCATCCTGAACAACATCAGCATGTAAAGGATCACAATGACGGCGCTGCCAATAAAGCCCACTGCTTCCCCGACCGATGAAAAGACAAAGTCCGTCCAATCCTCAGGGACGTAGTTGAGCTGACTTTGTGAACCCGTCACAAAAAGCCCCACGCCCGTCAAGCCGCCCGATCCAATGGCCTGCTCTGACTTGATGATCTGATAGCCGCCGCTTAATGGATAAGCCTCCGGATTAAGGAAGGAAATGATGCGCTGCAGGCGGTAACTCTCAGCGCCGCTGATGAGACCATAGGCAAACACGATTCCAACAGCGGTCGCCGCAAGTACAAACAGAAGCGTCAGCCACTTCCAGTCTGCGCCGCCAAAGTAGAGCATCAAATAAAAGATGACAGCCATGACGATGACCGAACCTACCTCACCCTGCATGATGGTGATCCCCGCCGGTACCAGGAAGATTGCAAAAACACGCAGGGTATCGCTTAGCGAGTTCATTGGTTTGGGGTTGTTTGCCATGCTGCGGGCCAACATCAGGACAATGGTGATCTTGGCGAACTCGGAAGGCTGGATCATTCGATCAAGTGAGCTGACCCGCAGCCAAGAGCTGACGCCACGGATGGCGTTGGTACCAAGTGTGATGACCATAAGCCCGATGACCGCCGCGTAATACAGCCTGGCATAGGACTTGAAGTGCTCATAGGGCACGGAGACAATAAACCATACAGCGGCTGGTGAAGCGATCGCAAAGATGGCCTGCCACTTGCCTGAGTCGGAGTTGATGATGCGGTTGAGCAGGGGGACATCGGCGCTGATAGCAGGATTGAAGGTTGCCACCGAGATGGCCAACACGCCGATCATCATCAATCCATACATGAGAGCCAGGAGCACTAAATCAAAATGCGGTTTTGTACGTCTGTCTTCTGACAGCATCATTGGCGGTTTACCTCCCTTCTAAGCAATCTTCGCAGTGCCTGACGCCAAGTCTCCTTGTTTTCGATAAATGGCACAGTCATGCCCAACAACCTTTGAGCAATGCGCTCAATAGCCGCTGCCTCAGGATCATCCTTAAGCTCGGCCATGGTCTTTCCTGCCAACATACCGCGGTAAATTGCCGTACTCTGTCCCAGGGTGCCCAAGAGGGGCATGTCCATGGCTGTTGCAAGCGCCTGCGGTCGGTTGATCAAACCTTGGTGCATCAGCTCCCAGTCATAGCGGTTCAGCAACAGATCAGGATGCTTTCCCGTCTCCTCTATGATGACCCTGGCGGTCTTCTCTGTATCCCGCAAGCATATGTCATCAGGCGTTGCCACCAGGACATAACGGTCTGAAAGTCCGACGAAGTTCCTGATGCCCCGGCCGATGCCCGCAGGACAATCAATCAGCAGTAGATCATAGCGGCTTTTGAGTGTTTTTATCACGCGCGCCAAGTCTTTGCTCTGTATGTCTTTGGGCCTTGCATCCTGTCCGCCCACCAGGAGGTGCATTAATGGAAACTGGGGGTGCATGACCAGCGCTTCATCCAAGGTGCATCGGCGCTTCAGACAGTCCGTTAATTCATAAAGTATCTTGTCCTGCATCCCCAGCATCAAGTCAAGGCTGCGCAGGCCGACATCGGCGTCAATTAGCGCAGTGCGCAGTTGACGCCTGGCAAAGCTGACCGCCAACGCCGCTGAAATACTGGATTTACCCACCCCGCCTTTGCCGGAGGCGAACATGATGACCGTTCCCATACTGTTTTCTCCTGCCCTAAGGCATCAGTTCATTGCCGCCCATGACGGGGAGATCGTCAGACACTTTGGTTCTGTTATCCATCCACCACCCGATAAAGTCCCTTGCGGCAAGCGAGCAAAAGGCGCCAGAGTATCCGTTGGGGATATGGACTACCACAGCGATCTCGGTGGGTTCGTCAAAGGGCACCAGAGCGACAAACCAGCCGTTGTTCTCCAGATCCAGCTTGATACCGCCGATCGTGACCTGAGAAGTCCCTGTTTTAGCCCAAATGTCCTTTTCATATTCCCAGTTTCTAAAGAAACGGCCGGCTGTACCGGTGTCATCAACCACGCCCTTCATGCCTTCCTTGATGTAAGGCAAATAGAGATACGCGTCTTCCAGGGTGCCAAAGACGCTGGGCTTGTATTGGTTGAGGATGTCGCCTTCCGGGGAGGTAATGGAGTCTACAACAGACAGATTATAGACAGTACCGCCGCTGCCCAGGGCCGCAACATAGCGCGCCACCGCAACCGGCGTCAGTAGAGTGATGGACTGTCCTGTGCCTGTTTGGACCTCCAAACCGCCGCCCCATTTGATGTCATTGAGGTAGATCCAAATATCGCCGATGGTTGCCTGTTTCCAGACCATGTCACGGGTCATGTTGAGCTCGGCCATCAGGATAGGACGCATGGCATTTGACCAGTCAGCCTGCGGCGTGTTGATGGCCATATCCATCAACTGCTTGATGCAGGTGTCCAACCGTACCTCATCATAGGTGATGCCGATGCTGGAGCCGATGTTGCGCAGGTGCTTCTTGATGGAGGCCGCGACCAGCAATGGGGTTGAGGTTTCCTGCTCGTTGATGCTGACGGTAGGATCATACAGCGATGTCTGGTTGCCCACGATGCTGCGCGCCTCACCGGGCAGCTGTAAACCCGTCTTGGTAGTCAATCCCATTTGTGCCGCGTACTTATACATAAGGTTGCTGCCGGTCGTACCGTATAGCCGGCTGCTGATCTCATAAAAGAAGTAGTTGCAGGAATTCTTGATGCCGCCCACGATGTTGAGGTTGGCATGTTTGCTGATCTGGTTAAGCGGAATCCAACAGCGAGGCGCATCTTTCTGGTTATTTGTGTATTTAGTGAAGTATCCGCCGTCCGATATGGTTTCCGTTGTACCCAACACGCCGTTGGTCAAGGCAGCCATGGCAGGCACCATCTTATAGATAGAGCCAGGGGCAGCGCGGGATTGGATACTGTAGTTGTTCAGGATGTTGCGCTTATCCATCATGATATCAATGGCTTCCTTGCCGCCGGCGACCAAAGCGTTGAGGTCATAGGTCGGGAAATTGGCCATGGCCAGCACCTTGCCCGTATTGACGTCCACCACGGTCATAGAACCCGTTTGGGCAAGCTGAAGGGGATACTTGTCAAAGTCGCGGTCCTCCAGTTTCAGGCGGTTGGTCTCACGCCATTTGTCATCGAACATCAATTTTTCTTGTTCGCTGCGGGTGTTGGCAATATTGTTGGCCAGCGCACGTTCAGCTTCCTGCTGGAAACTTGATATCAGGGTCAGTTTGACGTTATTGCCATCAGTAGGTGTTTGATAACTCAGTTGACGGGTCAGGCGCCCTGACTTGTCGCGCTCCATCACACGGCTGCCTTGACGGCTGCTGATGTTGGGAGTGAGCCAATTCTCCATGCTCTTCTCAATACCATCCTTGCCGATGGTGTCATTAAGCGCATAACCAAGCGGGCGCAGCTCGGTTTCAAAGGCTGCGTAATCGCTGATGGGACCGACATAGCCTATCACCTGGGCGGCCATATTATTGCGCGGATAGATGCGCTTTTCCCCCACGTCCACATCCATGCCGGTCAGTACCATGCTGCGGCCGATGATCTCGCTGACGGCGGAAAACGGTACGTCCTTGGCGATGACAACGGGCACCGAATTGAAAATGTTCATCTGCATCTCGGAGTAGACCGCCATTACCTTAAGATTGGTCTCGTCATCCAGCCCCTTGTCTTTGAGCTGATATCTGGTCAAGAGGTTTTCATAGCATATTTCCGCAGTGGGATACTTTTCCATGGGCATAAAGTAGTGGTTGTCCCGCCACTGAGCCTGACGTATTTCGAGCGCCTTGGCAGAAATGCCCGTGCCAAAGTCAAAGACCCAATCCTGCGTCTCGGGGTCGCGTTCAATGGCAAATTTGACGCTCAGTTTGGCGCCGTGCTTTTCAATGATGCCAATGGTATCCAGTATCGAGCTGGTGAAGGCGGCATAGTCCTCTGTCGTAGTCTCCTGACCCGTGCGATGGAAGGTAACGTTGTACATATCCTGGCTTTGTGCCAGCACAACGGAGTCAGCATCCGTGATGGTGCCGCGCGACCCAGTCAGCCGGATAGTCTTGGTTTTGTCATCAGAGGCAGAGACCTGATAGGTTTCAGCATCGCCGATTTGCAGTTTGTACAGCCTGGCGATCAAGAGGGCAAACATAAGAAACACCAGCCCTGCGAACAGGACATAGCGTTTGCTGACTCTCTTTTCAGTCTTCATTAGTTACCTCCTTTGGCACAGGGGATAGATCAGCAGGCATTTCGTCGTCTGCTTGCACAGGATCCTTTGGCGACGATTCATCCATCTTGGCGTCTTGCATCTCAAAAGCGATCTCCTTCAGGGAGGGCAGATCCGGCACCAGTGCCACCTGGCGCAAGTCTTTGTCTGAAATATCGATCCTTTCCTGGCTCAGCTCGCCACTGTCCAAGCGTTTTCGGCGCTCGTACATGCCCAGGAACGCGCGCGAGGGAAACATCAGTACGCAAGCTAAACCGGTATACAACAGCGTATTGAAGATCCTTAGGAAGTGATGGAAGCCGATAACCACTCCCTCAAGCGCGATGGCAATGTAAATCAGCATCACCATTTCGTACATAAGTGTCAAAGCCAAGGCGTTGAGGAGGATGCGCAGGTGCGCGTTCATATCATCGGCAGTCGATCGGTGCAGATCAAGACGGAAACGCTTGCGTTGGTACGGGTTGACAATGCCCCCTGTACCTTTCCTGGCCTGGCGCTGAGCTATGCGGATGCGCAGAAGCTCCCGCTTGATATCGCTCATGTCAGCGAATATCTGCGCGCACAAGAGTCCCAAAGCAGGATAGAGCAGCAGGTTGACCATGCTGAGGTTGTTGGCGGTGGACTCAAGGAGGATACCGATGACCGCGCCTGCGGCAAAGGCATACTTTTTACCAAACGAGACAGTCAGTATCGCAATGCAGACCATTAGGAGGTTGGGCACGATGGCAAAAAGCTTCAAATGCGGCATCACGCTCACCTGCAGCAGATAGCTCAGCAGCACCAGCGCGCTCACTTTCAGCAGTTTAACAGCAGCGTACAGGATGCCGCCTTTCCTGCGTTGGGTTATCATCCTCCATCCTCCTCCACCGTCAGTTGATCTACTGAGAAGGTGGGCAATGGCTGAGGTGTGGGGCTGGGTTCAGGTGTAGGCTCAGGCGTTGGAGTGCCCACCTGGATGGGTTTATCATTGTACTCAAAACCGCTTGGGACTTGCGTGCCCGCAGGCACAGTTGTCGGAGTAAGTCTGGGTTGGGGGGTAGCGGTAGGCTGCGGACTGCCTGTTGCTGGGATGATGCCATCGAGGCCGGGGGTCAGCTCTGGCACCTTTTGTCCGATGAAGGTGGGCACAGGCTCCATGGAAGGCAGAGGCACAAAAGAGGCCGAAATCTCTGAGCCGCGCGCGTCTGCGGGCTCCGCATAGGCAGGGCGGTAGCGGTAGACGATCACAGACTCAATATGGTCAAAATCCGCCAGAGGCTCAACAACGATATACTGCTTGTTGTCCTGCAGGCCGCGCGTGCTCTCGCGTACCAAACCAATGGGGATACCCTTGGGGAACTCCATGCCAACACCGGATGTCACCACGCGGTCTCCCGGGCGTGGCAGGGTGGTATAGCTTAAGTAGTACATCCGGCAAGCGTACTGCCCGTCAATAGCCAGCGTGCCGGATATCTTCCCTTGATCACGGCTGGATTCGATAAGCGCGTGAATGGAGCTGTTGGTATCCACTATGCATCGCACCTGGGCCCTGTCCTTCTCCACGTCGTAGGTATAGCCCACGAGCGCGCCAGGCACCACCACCGCCATGTTGTTTTGCACGCCCTGCGCTGTGCCCGCGTCGATAGTCAGCGTCATAGTGTAGTTGGTCGTATCGCCGCCTATGACATTGGCCTTGATGCCGTTGAGGTTGTAGTTGCGCTGGATCTCATCGTTGGCATCGGCCTCGATCTGCAGGCGGCGGAGGTACTCATCGGCCAGCACGGCCCTATCGGTTGCCTCTTCCAGCTTGATGAGCGCCTGATCATACTCGTATTCGAGGTTGCTTCGCAGTTTGAGTTTGCGCAAATAATCCACCACGCCATCTGTGACGGAACCAAAGATTCGCTGGATAGGCGTGATCACCTGGGCAACCAGTTTTCTGGGCGCTTCAAGAAAGGCCGCATCAAAGAACTGGGAGGCGATCATCATGATGATGACTACCAGCAGCACGACCACCAGACCTATGCCGCCCAGGCGAATGAGGGTCTGCTGGTGCTCATTGCCGGATTGCTCCCGCAGCTTCTTCTTCTTTTGGTTTGCCTGCTTCGACTTCTTCTTCATTCGTTCTCATCGCGCATGAAAGAGGAGCGCCCAATGCGGGGCAGAAGGTTGACATTTTCTGCCAGGTGCCCAACACCGACTGCCGCGCACATCATGGCGTCTTTGGCCAAGGTCACCGGAAGACCCAGCTCAGAGGCCAGATAGCGGTCCATGCCGTACAGCTGCGAACCGCCGCCCATCAAAAAGATGCCCTTCCTGAGGATGTCTCCTGCCAACTCCGGTGGCGCCTTGTCAAGTACGTCGCAAATAGCCTTGAGGATCTGCCTGCAAGGCGCGTGCAGAGCCTCATAGATTTTGGTGGAAGTGATCTCCGTTGTCTGCGGCAGGCCGGTTATGATGTCACGCCCGCGGATCATCACCTTGCGTTCCTCCTTGAGCGGCAAGGCAGAACCCCAATCAATCTTGATATCCTCTGCCATACGGTCCCCAATAAGCATATTATAGTCGTGTTTGATGTAATTGATGATAGCTTCATCCATCTTGATGCCGCCCGTCATGATGGATTTGGAGCTGACAATGCCGCCAATTGAGATGATGGCAACCTCTGTCGTTCCCCCGCCGATATCCACCACCATGCTGCCCTCCGGCGCAAAGACCGGAAGGCCGGAGCCAAAGGCAGAAGCAAAGGGCTTTTCGATTAGGTGGACCGCATTGCGGCGCACACCGGCAGCCAGCGCCGCCTCGCGCACAACGCGCTTTTCCACCGCGGAAATGCGGCAAGGCACAGTAATAAAGGCACGGGGCTGCACCAGGTGGGATACCCCGATGGCCTTTCTGATAAAATAGCGCAGGATGGATTCGGTCATATCATACTCTTTGATGGTGCCATCCTGCAGGGGCCGCACAGCGATATCCCCGCCCGATGTGCGGCCTACCATCATCTTGGCATCCTGCCCGATGGATTTGATGGTGCGCTTAGCAGACCCTGATACGATCAGCAGGGTGGGTTCGTTGATGACGATCCCCTTCTTTCGCACATACACAAGGGTGTTTGAAGTCCCCAAGTCAATCCCTAAGTCGGGCGCAATAATGGCCATAAAACAATTCCTATCCGAGCATTGTGAAATCTGCCTGCAGCAGGAGCCCGCGCAGAGCCGCGAGGGGCAACCCGATCACATTGGAACTGCTGCCGTCAATGCGTGACACAAACATGCCCGCTATCCCCTGGATGGCGTAGGCGCCCGCCTTATCAAAGGGCTCGCCGGTCGCGATATAGGCCCTGATTTCCGCGGGGTTCAGCGGCACAAACTCAACGCGCGTGACCTCGTGGTGCAGGTAGATCTTTCCCCGCCGGCCGTCTATCAGGCAGACGCCGGAGTGAACGCTGTGCCAGCCTCCCTGCAGAAGGCTGAGCATCCTGAAGGCATCTTCTTCGTCCTTAGGCTTGCCCAGGGTCTCTTTTTGCGTGCTGACCAATGTGTCAGCGCCGATGATCAAGGCTTGCGGATGCTGCGCCAAGGCTGCCCTGGCTTTGCGTTCAGCAAGGGTCACGACCACCTGTTCGGGCGCGCCGGGCACGCTCTCATCAATGGGCATCGCGCAGATCTCAAAGGAAAGGCCCAGGCCCCTCAGGAGCTCCTGCCGCCTTGGGGACGAGGATGCCAGGACGATATCGTGATTCATGGCTTCCCTCCTTCATCACCTTAAGGTGCAGATGTAATTATAGCATATAATCCGTTTCATTGGGTAGCGTGTTCGCACTTTATTCATGAAACAGAAACAGAAGCGCAACAGCTTTGACCAGATTCACTGACGCGCCGTAACCAGAGATGCAGGGATCACAGTGAAATGCCATAAAGACACATCGCGTTATCCAGTGTCAGCTGCGCCATGTCCTGCGCACTCATCCCTCGCAAATCCGCCAGCATCTGGCATATGTACTTGACCTTGGCTGGATCGTTGCGCTTGCCTCGCTGGGGTTCCGGCGCCAGGTAAGGACTATCGGTCTCTATCAACAGATGATCAAGGGGAACCGCCTGCGCGGCCTCGCGCAGCTTTTGCGCCGTTTTGAAGGTGATGGAGCCCGCAAAGGAGATCATGTAGCCAAGCCTGATATACTCCCCTACGCTTTGCGCGCTGCCCGAGTAACAGTGGATGATGCCACCTGACAACCGATCCTTGCGCGTGCGCAGAAGATCGATAAGCTCACCGTGCGCCTCGCGCACATGCAGGATTACCGGCAGATGAAGTTCATAGGCCAGGTCCAACTGTTCTTCCAAAAGTTTCTTCTGTGTGTCTTTGGTTGAGAAATCGTAGTGGTAATCCAAGCCAATTTCTCCAAGCGCCACCACTCTTTGCTGCACGGCTAAGCCACGCAGGGTTTCAAGGTAATCATCCTCTGCCCGAGCCGAGGCATGCGGATGTACACCCACGGCTGCGTAGACAAAGGGATACTGATGGGCCAGCGCAATGCAGCGGGCGGATGATGCCAAATCGCTGCCGACCGTGACGCAGGCCCTGATCCCCTGTTCGGGCAGGGAAACAATAAGCGCCTGGCGATCCATGTCAAATTGATCGTCATCCAAATGGCAATGCGTATCAAAGAACTGTAGATTCTCCATCAGCTGACGCTGGATCCCGCCGCCACTCCACCTGTAACGCTCAAAAGGTGAAGCGCCTGATCTCCTGCGTCTTCAGCGCTGAGTATCATGCCTTCTGACATGATGCCGCGTATCTTGCGAGGTGCCAGGTTGGCCAGAAGGATGACTTGCCTGCCCACAAGATCCGCAGGCGCATAATGTTTGGCGATGCCTGAAATCACTGTCCTTGTTTCCTCGCCCATAGATAGGGTAAATTTGAGAAGTCTATCGCTTTTCTCAACGGCCTCACAAGCAAGGACGCTTGCTACGCGCAGATCCAGCTTACTGAAGTCATCAATGGAAATGGGGAGCTTGGAAAGCGTTTCGTGCTCTTCCTTTTCGGGTTTGTTTTCAATAGTATTCTGCTCAATAGGCAACTTGATCTCACCTGTTGTAAGGCTCTCGTTCGCCGTGGCGCGGGCCCTTGACAGGGCCTCCAGCTCCGCCTTGATATCCAGGCGCGGGAAGAGAGCTTCCGCTTTGTTGACCTTGATCCCTGGCGGAAGACCGCCAAAGTTGAGCAGGGAGTCCCAGGTCATCAGCGCCGCATCCTTCAGCCCCAACTGCGCGTAGATGCTTGCTGGGGTCGAAGGCATAACGGGCAAGATCAGGACAGCGACAAAACGAAGGCTCTCAGCCAGCACGTACAACACCGTTTGCAGACGCGCCTTGTCTCCGCCTTCCCTGCCCAGTACCCAGGGTTGGGTGACATCGATGTAGCGATTGCAGTCACCTATGACGCGCCAGATTTCCTGCAGTGCCTGGGAGAACTGAAGCGAGTCCATCTGCTGCTCCACCAGGGCAGGCAGGTCCAGTAGCTTAGAGATCAGCTGTTGATCAATTGCCTCATAGCACTGTGGCACAGGCACGCTTGCATCAAAATACTTTTCGATCATTGCCAATGTACGGCTGACCAGGTTGCCCAGGTCATTGGCCAGATCGGAGTTCAGGCGGTTAAGCATCGCCTCATTTGTGTAGTTGCCGTCAGCGCCAAAGGGCATTTCGCGCATCAAATAGTATCGCAGCGCATCCGCGCCATAACGGGCAACGATGGGCTGTGAGTATTCTACGTTCCCCTTGGACTTGCTCATTTTATCGCTGCCAAACAGCAGCCAGCCGTGCCCAAAGACCTGCTTGGGCAGCGGCAAGCCCAGGGCGTGCAGCATGATTGGCCAGTAGATTGTATGGAAGCGGACGATTTCCTTGCCCACCAACTGCACATCGGCCGGCCAAAATGTCCTCATCAATTCATCGTTATCGCTGCCATAACCCAGGGCAGTGATATAATTGGACAATGCGTCGATCCATACATAAATGACGTGCTTGGGATCAAAGTCGACCGGTATCCCCCAGGTGAAGGAGGTGCGGCTCACCGAAAGATCCTGCAAACCGGGACGCAGGAAGTTCTGCAGCATTTCGTTGGCGCGGCTGGACGGCTGGATGAAATCCGGATGCGCTTCAATATAGTTGATCAGCCAGTCCTGATATTTGCTCATGCGGAAGAAGTAGCTTTCCTCTTTTACCCACTCCGTGGCGCGGCCGCAATCGGGGCATATATTGCCTTCCTTGATCTGCGTGGGCGTCCAGAAGGCTTCGCACTGCACGCAGTACTGGCCCTCGTAATCGTTCTTGTAGATGTCGCCCTGCTCATAAAGCTGGCGGAATATCTTCTGCACGCCCTTGATATGGCGTTCGTCCGTGGTACGGATGAAATCATCATATTGGACATCCATCAGCTGCCAGAGTTCCTTGGTCTTTTCCACGATACCGTCAATGAAGGCCTTAGGCGAGACACCTGCCTTGGCGGCGCTGCGCTCGATCTTCTGCCCATGTTCGTCGGTGCCTGTCAGGAAATAGGTTTTGTACCCTCTCAGCTTCTTAAAGCGGTTGATGGTATCGGCCGCTACCGTGGTATAGGTATGGCCGATGTGCATATTCCCGCTGGGATAGTAGATCGGCGTAGTAACGTAGAAAGTCTTCTGCTCAGACATGAGGCATCCTCCCCTTCTTCAACAGAACCATTATACGGTCAAGCACAGGCACGGTCAAGCAAAAAGGCCCCGCTGTCACAGCGGTGCCAGTGTGTGCTTGATTCAGTTGTCGATGGCCGGTACCATGTCAGGCAGAGCCACTTGCTCATCCTTGGTGAAGCTCAGCCTGCCCTCCTGCATATGCGCCAGGACGCTGTCGCCTGCCTTGAGGTGCCCGGTGATGACCTCTTCACTTAGAGCATCCTCTATTTGCCTTTGGATGACCCTGCGCAGAGGGCGCGCCCCATACTGCGGGTCATAGCCCTTCTGCGCTAAGGCTTTGAGTGCCTCGTCTTCAAAGCGCAAGGTAATGCCGCTGTCCAGCAGACGTTTGGAAACAGCCTTGGCCATCAGTTTTGCGATGCTGAAGATGTCCTCGTTTGAGAGCGGATGAAAGACGATCAATTCATCAACGCGGTTGAGGAATTCTGGCCTGAACAATCGCTTGACTTCATCCAGTATCCGTGTTTTCATCTCAGCGTAGCCAAGCTCCTTATCCTCCGGAGTACCAAAACCCAATGTCTTGCCGCCCACAATGCTTTGCGCGCCGGCATTGCTGGTCATGACGATGATACAGTTTTTGAAACTGGTGACCCGTCCCACATTGTCTGTCAGGCGCCCATCCTCCAGTATCTGCAGCAGCATATTGAACACGTCCGGATGCGCCTTTTCGATCTCGTCAAAGAGCACCACGCTGTAGGGTTTTCTGCGCACAGCCTCTGTCAACTGGCCGCCTTCCTCATAGCCTACATAACCAGGAGGTGAACCCACCATGCGCGAAACGGTATATTTCTCCATGTATTCGCTCATATCCAGGCGGATCAGGGCATCTTCGTCGCCAAACATCGCTTCGCCCAAGGCGCGGCAAAGCTCCGTCTTGCCTACGCCAGTAGGACCCAGTAAGATGAAGGAGCCAAGCGGGCGCTTGGGATCCTGCAATCCGGCCCTGGCTCTGCGGATGGCACGGCTTACAGCACCTACGGCCTCTGCCTGGCCAATCACACGCTCATGGATCCTGTCTTCCAGCTTTAGCAGCTTTTCGCCTTCAGCCATGGTCATACGCAGCACGGGGATGCCTGTCCAAAGTGCCACGACCTGAGCGATATCCTCGCTCGTCACGATGGGTTTGGCACTTGCGCGCTCCTTTTTCCAGTCGCTTCGCACATCTTCGATATCCTGACGCAACAGCCTCTCCTGATCGCGGTAGGATGCCGCGGTCTCATAATCCTGCGACGCAATGGCGCTCAGCTTACGCTGCTTGAGCACCTCAAGGCGCGCCTCTTGTTCCTTCATGTCGGGCGCCGCAGAAAAGGACTTGATGCGTACGCGGGAGGCAGCCTCATCCATCAGGTCAACAGCCTTATCAGGCAGGAAACGGTCATTGATGTAGCGATCGGAAAGCTGCACAGCCGCATCCAATGCTTCATCACTGAGGATGACGCGATGATGTTCCTCGTAGCGCTGGCGCAGGCCCTTGAGGATGTCCAGTGACTCTTCCAGGTTGGGTTGATTGACCATCACCGGCTGGAAACGCCGGGATAGCGCCGCGTCTTTCTCAATGTGCTTGCGGTAGTCAGCCAGAGTGGTGGCGCCAATGCATTGCAGTTCGCCTCTTGACAAGGCAGGCTTTAAGATGCCCGCGGCGTCGATGCTGCCCTCCGCCTTGCCCGCGCCAACGATGTTCTGCAGTTCATCAATGAAGAGGATGATGTTGGGATCATTCCTGATCTCGTCAATGATATTCTTCATGCGCTCCTCAAACTCGCCGCGGTACTTGGTGCCAGCGACCAGACTGCCAATATCCAGCGATATCAGCTTCTTGTCAAGCAACATCTCCGGGATATTCCCTGTGACAATACGTTGTGCCAGGCCCTCTGCGATGGCGCTTTTGCCCACACCGGGCTCTCCGATCAGGACGGGATTGTTTTTGGTCCTGCGGGCTAGGATCTGCACGATGCGCTCGATCTCATGCTCACGGCCAATGACAGGATCTATCTTGCCTTCCTTTGCCAGTTGAGTCAGGTCACGGCTGTATTTGACAAGGGTGCCGGTCTCTTGGGTGTCCTCATCCTTTGACTTCTTGGCAGCCTGTGCATCAATCGCGCTTGTGCGCACCCGCTCCACATCAATACCCAGGATATTGAGCACGCGCACCGCGGTAGCTTCTTCATCAGACAGCAGGGCGATCCAAATGTGCCCACACGATACGTTTTGGGTGCTGCTGTGTTGCGCCTCCACGACACTTTCCTCCAACGCCCGCTTCATGCGGGGGCTGAGCTCCAGCATCTGCGGCGTGGTTTCGCCCGGTGTATTGAGCTGAGCAACGGTGTATTGTACTGCTGCCAGCGTTAGATTCTTTGGCAATCCCGGTGCATCTTCCCTTGCCTCTTTCACCAGGGCGCAAAGCAAGTGTTCCGTGCCTATGGTGCGCTGCTTCATGCTCAGCGCTATGTTGCGCGCCGCATCAATGACCCTGCGCGCCTTTTCATCGAATTTTCCAAAAATTGGCATTATAGTCCTCCGTTCAGTTCCGCCCTGACCACATCAGCGCGTGCAAAGTAGATTGTGTGATCGTCTCTGGGGATATCCGCGGCCATGAGCAGCGCAGCCTTTCCAGCTTTCTGCAGCAGGCCATCAACCTTTTCCAGGGTGAGGGGAAGAAGACCGGCTGCAGCACCCAGGCGCAGCTTGGACCAATAATCCAGAAACTCTATTTCGTTCAGGCGCCTGGCGTACCTGAGGATGCCGTAGGCGCGGTACACTTGATCCAGATAAGTGGAGCGAACCGTGCGCTTGAGTATTTTTTCGCGCAGGTTTATCTCCTTAGCGCTCAGGCTGAGCGCCAGTTCCTTGACCGATTCCGCCAGGTTTTGTGTACTGTCGTAAGCGGTAAACATATTGCGCAGGATGAAGATGGCTGCGGGGTTCTTCTCATCGTGATCAGGCAAAGCAGTCAATGCAAATCGATGCTCTTTATATAATGACCCAGCGATCGTCCTGACCTGCTGCAGCATCGCCAGCATAGGCAGGTGCAGTTTATAGCACACCTGCAAGCCAGTCCCGGCGTGCAGTGGGCGAGCAGTCAGCCAGCCAATGCGTTCGTCCCTGGCAAAGGGATTTTGGCCGCCTATCAGGCGGGACAGATCCTTAGCCGTTTTGATGGCAGCCTGGATATCATCATCTGTGACCTCTACCCGAATGAGTACCTGATCCTCAACATTGCACAGGATCGAAACCTTCCCGTCGTTTCGCAGCAGCAGGGTGGCCGACGGAGTTTTCCAGCTCCGCGTATCCAGCAGCCCCTTTTCGCTGAGTTGCGCAAATAGCGCCTCTTCAATATCCTTCATGTGATACGTAGAGAAACCTTGCCCGCCCAGCGCCTCTTCCACACGTTCCACACATGAGTGCATGTCAATATCCAGCATCATGGGCACAAAGCTGTAGTCAGCGAAGTTCCGACGCAATAGTACGAAGGTTTGCAGGATGGTGTCAGGCATCGCTGTGCTCCTGCGCATTAAAGTGCATCCGCTTGATTTCATCGCGCAGCGTCGCCGCCTGCTCATAATCTTCAGCATTGACCGCATCCTGCAGCCGTTCACTCAATTCATCCTGTGTAAGGCTTGGTGAAGGCTGAGCGACCTCATCTTTGGGCATCTTTGGCTCACCGCGAAGGCCGGAAAGATAGTCAATGACCTGCTGATGAAAGGCACTATAGCAGTACAAACAGCCGAATACTGTATCATGGTCAATGTCTTCGTAAGGAGTCCTGCAGGTAGAGCAGATCATCTTGGGAAGTCTTAACTCTTCCTGTTGGGGTTTGTCTACTATACTGCCCAGCCCCACCATTTGAATGCCCATTGTGGTAAAGGCTTGGCTCATTTGGCTGTGGGCTTTTTGAGCGCAGTCTGTGCACAGTGAGCGGGTGGCAACCTGCCCATTGGTTATCATATGCAGCATGATGCTGGCTTCTCTCTTTTTACATCCATCACATAGCATGGCTTATCCCTCCTGGAAAACGCGGTCTTTCTGCACAACCTTGAGCAGCATGTTGCGCAGTATCTTGGCCCTGATAGCGTCCTTCAGGGCTTCGGGAATGGGAACGGACAGAGCTTGCGGCGCAAGGGCTGCGCACATGATCTGTGCCTCCTGCGGCGAGACGCTTCCCTGCTCTGCCAGTTGGTGCAGAAGTATCTGCGCGGACCTTGTATCTATCGTGTCTCCGATGCGTTCAGTCATCAGGTAGCGGAAGAATTCGCCATCACCGCGCTGAATGCGGATAATACGGATACATCCCCCGCCCCCGCGCCTGGACTCAGTCGTGTATCCATGATCGGGCGTGAAACGTGTAGCAAGCACATAATTGATCTGGGAAGGCGCGCACCCGAAATATTCGGCCAGCTCATTGCGTTTGAGCTCAACCTCCTGTTCCTCTTGCCCCAGCATCAGCTTGATGAATTGTTCGATTGTATCGCTCAGGCGCATACCCATCCAACTTTCTTGTCAAAGCGCTTCACTGACCATCTTTGACTATTGCATCATAGCACAGTCAACCTTGCTTGGCAAGTGGGCGTTTCGGTGATAGTTTACCCATTCTTGGTTTAAGAAACCATCCGTACGTGTAGAATAAAATTTAGATATACATGAGGAGGTGGGCGATTGGAAACCTTAACATACAAATGTCCCTCCTGCGGTGCACCCCTGATCTATCAGGGTGATGAACAAGCGCTCAAGTGCAATAACTGCGGCAATACATTCGAGGGTGAAACGGTGCGCAAAGTGGCCGAGATAGACCACGATGACGCGCAAGCGCCGGATGCAAAGTGGGACATGCAGGAGAAGTCATTCACCCAGGATGAAGCCGCGCGCACCAAGACCTATTCCTGCTCCTCCTGCGGCGCACAGCTGATGACCGATGCGACCACTGTCGCCACTAACTGCGCCTTTTGCGGCAGCCCGTCCATCATCCCGGCACAGTTCATCCCCGGCACCAGACCTGATATCATCATCCCCTTCAAGGTGCAGAAGAGTGAGGCAGAATCCAAGTTCTACACCTACTTCAAGGGCAAGAAGATGATACCCAACCTCTTTTTGAAGGAGAAGAACCGGATCGAGGAGATCAGGCAGCTATATGTGCCCTACTGGCTATTTACCTGCAGGGCAGATGGCCGCATGACCTTTGATGCCACACGCGTCAGCGCAATGCGCCAAGGCCAATACATGATAACCAGGACCCGGCACTTTCTGGTAAGGCGGGCCGGCACACTGGACTTTAAAGACCTGCCCATTGACGCCAGCAAGCAGGTCAACAACGATATCACCGAGACCCTGGAGCCCTTTGAGCCTTCCGCTTCCATACCCTTCTCACCGGAGACCCTGTCAGGGTCTATGGCAGATCGCGCGGATGTCTCCCCTGACACCTGCAAGGAGCGCGCCAATCAGCGCATCAGCAACACCATCAGCGCTGCCTTGCGCGCGACGATGCAGGGCTACAATGCTGTGATCACTCGCAGCTCTTCCATCAAGGTCAATGACGGCAGCTCCTATCCCGCCCTGTATCCCATTTGGATCATCACCACCAAGAAGGAGGACAGGCTTTACACCTTCGCCATCAATGGTCAGACAGGTGAACTCACCTGCAATATCCCCTATTCCAAGGCCAAGTTCCTTTCCTGGACTCTGGGCATCACAGTGGGGCTGAGCGCCCTGGCTTATGCCGTCTTTGTTGCCTTGACAACAACGGGGGTGATCGCATGAAGAGGCTATCCTGTTATCTCCTGATCCTTCTGTTGCTCCTGGCGCCTGCGGGATTTGCCCAAGGTATGCAGCACGTTGCAGATCAGGCGGGTACCTTTACCCAAAGTCAGGAGGACACACTGGAGGCCAAACTGCAGGCACTCTATGACACCTATCGTTTCGATGTGGTCATCGTTACCACCCGTAATTCTCAGGGCAAGACTGCGCAGCTGTACGCCGCTGACTTCTATGATAACTTCAGAAGCTACAGCGACTACCCAAACGGCCTCATCTTCTCCTTCAACTTTGACCTCAGTGAATACTATGAGGCAACCCGAGGCGTTGCGCAGACACTGTTCAGTGACAGCGGCGAGGCTGAACTGGACCGCTTGCTGAGGCCTTTCCTGACTGATAAGGATTACTACAGCGCCATGTTGGCATACACGGATTACGTCTCCGCTCGCCTGGCGCGCGCCTCACAGCCTGATGAAAATGGCCGCATGGTCGTGACCGGCAAAATGAACGCACCCTCGATCAGCGAGTCCATGATCCTGGTCGCTAAAAACTACCTGGTCTTCATCGCCATCGGGGCGCTGGTCATCGCTTTCGTGATTGCGCTGGTCATTCGCAGCAAACTGCTGATCGCGAAACCCCAAAGCAGCGCGGAGCAATACAGCGTGCCGGGCTCACTTAGTCTGCAGGACACAAGCGATATTTACTTGTACGAGACTGTGATCCGCACCAGGATCCAGCAAAACACCGGCTCCCGTGGTGGTGGAGGTGGCATACGCTTTGGTTCAAGCGGCGGCGGCAGCTACGGCGGCCGGGGCGGCAAGTTATAGGGCACGGAAACTTCCTGAGAATTCGCGATAAACGCAAAAATGCGGCTTGACAAAGCCTGCTTCAGAGGTTACTATCAACTTCGCGTCTGTCGCGTGCCTGGGTGTAGCGCAGCTTGGTAGCGTGCTTGAATGGGGTTCAAGAGGCCGAGAGTTCAAATCTCTCCACCCAGACCAGAATCCCCCGCAGAATGTAGGGAATACCTACAAAGTGCGGGGGTTTCCTTTTGTCTTGAAAAGCGGGTTTGGCACTCTACTAACAACATCACTAACAACATTGCAATATCCCGGCTACCTTCTCACTCGCACGTTATCACACGCGTGCATATATATCAGTATCATTTCACACGCGTGCAAGCTGCACGTCCTGCCGCTGTCCATGCAAAAAGCCGCCCGGAGGCGGCTCGGTATATCAATCT
>Ga0209429_10000092_pt1 | contig 60098 bp, 56 predicted proteins | sample BarGraNGADG00212_3_FD_184493 | JGI IMG/M metagenome (GOLD analysis project Ga0209429, IMG submission 184493) | Arctic peat soil microbial communities from Barrow, Alaska - Barrow Graham LP Ref core NGADG0004-212 (SPAdes) (version 2) | ecosystem: Environmental > Terrestrial > Soil > Wetlands >... | reverse complement strand
GTGATTTGCTATGAATGCCAAGGTAGTAATATTTTCAAGTTGCCAGTAAACACGTCAAACATTCCACCTTATTTTGGAGGGATGTGGCCGGTAGGCCAGCCGAGCGCCACGTGCTGACACAAAGTGTCACACGTAGAGTAGCTCGGATAAAATAATGGTGGGACGTTGGGCGGTAGGAAAGAGTAGTTTAAAACGTAATTGACGCCATGAAACCTCTTATGTTATAGTGTCATTAAAGTCTAGATAAAAATAAAAAGCTAGGAACCATCACATGAACGATACCGACATCAAAATAAAACAACAAATTGTCGACAAGATTAAGAGCTCGACGAATATTTTAGTGACTGTTAGTCGTGATCCTTCAGTTGACGATTTATCAGCAATGCTTGGCTTAACGACTATATTAAATAAAATCGGTAAGCATGCCACAGCTATTTTTAGCGGTGCAATTCCGCCAGCTATCACTTTTTTGGATCCGCAAAAGGTTTTTGAAAGCACAGCTGATAGTTTACGTGATTTTATTATTGCCCTAGATAAAGAAAAAGCCGATCATTTACGCTATAAAGTCGAAGGTGATGTAGTTAAAATTTTTATTACGCCTTATCGAACAAATCTTTCCAGTGAAGACCTAGAATTTAGTCAAGGTGACTACAATGTTGAACTTGTTTTAGCGCTTGGCGTCGAAAATAAAGAGCATCTAGACGCAGCTTTAACTGCGCAAGGTGGTGTTCTTCAAGATGTGACGATTGCAACTTTTAGTGATGGAATGCAAGTTAGCCAGTTAGGTGATTTGGATTGGAATGATAAAAATGCCAGTAGTTTGAGTGAGATGGTAGCGACGATTAGTGATGCATTTAAAGCTGATAAAACAATTCTCGACAAACAAATTGCTACAGCACTACTTACGGGCATTGTGGCTGCAACTGACAGGTTTAGTAATACACGCACAACTTCAAGAGTAATGACAATGGCCGCACAATTAATGGCGGCTGGCGCAGATCAACAATTAATTGCTGCCAAATTGCAAGAATCTCACCAAATCAGTGAATTGGTTGCAAATCCCATGTCTACTCAATCTGAGGCGCCCGCATATTTAGAGATTCCAGTTGAACCTGATGTTGTACCGTCATCAACTTTGTCACCAAATAATCTTACGATTAATCATGAACCAGAGCCGGTTGCGGTTGTAGCCGAACCAGTTGAAACATCTTTGCCACAACCAAACCCAAGTGATTTAGAAACATCAACTCTTCCGCCAGTTGTTGAGTCTATCCAAAATAATTTAGATACAATGCCAACAGATACTAATGCTGAGCCGTCATTCGGCGGAACATTAAACGCTACAGCTGAACAGGCTGCTGAGGATGCTAGGCGAGAACTAGAAAGTCAGCAAAACAAAACGCTGCTTTCGCATTCATATTTAGACGGTTCAGTGCCTGAAAATACTACACCAATTAATAGCGCGTCTCAACAAGACGACACTAAAGTTGTTGATATTTTTGCCAGTGATATTGCACCAAGTTTAGCGATGCAATCGGAATCGACTTTTGGTGCTATGCCAGTTATTCAACCTCCAAAATTAGACGAGATGCCTTTGCCACCGCCATTACCTGATTTTTCAACCTTGCCGCCACCGCCAGAAGTCGATTTTAGTGTTCCTTCGCAAATTCCAGTATCTGGTTTAAATACCAGACCTGAACCAATGACAGATGATCCGACTCAGTTTAGAATCCCTGGACAATAATCTTTTTAAACTATTTCCTCCTGTATACTATCAATATGATTGACGATGGAATTATTTTGGTTGATAAGCCAGCTAACATGACTAGTTTTGGCGTTGTGGCGCGTATTCGACGTATCTTATCTGAACACAGTGGTAAAAAGGTAAAAGTTGGCCATACTGGTACGCTTGACCCGTTTGCGACCGGTCTAATGATTATTGTTACTGGCAAAGAGTGCAAAAATGCTAGTAATTATAGTAAATTAGACAAAACTTATGAGGCAACTGTGCGATTAGGCCAAACTAGCACGACTGGTGATCCTGAAGGCGAAATATCTAATATTTCTGATAATATTCCAAATCAAATCGAAATAGAGGACGTACTTGCAAGGTTTACTGGCGAAATTTCTCAGCGTCCGCCAATTTATAGTGCTATAAAAGTTAATGGCGAGAGAGCCTACAAGTTAGCTCGTGGTGGTAAGGAATTTGAAATACCGATGCGCCAAGTAACGATTTTGAGCCTAGAACTAATCGATTATTCTTATCCGTATCTTAAAATTCGTGCTCACGTTTCCAGTGGTACATATATTCGTAGTTTGGCTGAGGACATCGGTAAATCACTCGGAACTGGGGCTTATTGCTCTGAACTTAGACGGATAAGTATTTCAAAATGGACTATTGACCAAGCGAATACTTTGACCTCAATGGGAATTTTAAATTAAAATATATGGGCAGATTTAATAACAGGTGTTGAAACCTGTGCAAAACTTTGCTACAATGCATATCTGATGATAACAACAGATAACAAAGTTAAAGCTTTTGCTTTGACACAAACTCACAAAACCGATGTTGGTAGTTCTGAGGTCCAATCGTCTATTTTGACGTCTCGTATTAAAGAAGTAACCGAACATCTCAAGACCAATAAACACGACAATATGGCTCGTCGTGGTCTTATTCAGATGGTAGCCAGACGTAAGAAGTTACTTAAATACCTTGAAGCTAAAAATTTTGAAGGTTACAAGAAAACTATCGCAAAACTCAAACTCCGCAAATAGTGCGGAGTTTTTGTTTACACTTTATATGATATAATAGAGGCATCGCGCGGAGTGGCGAACAAGTGGTGGATAGAGTAGTTTGTATGAACAAATTTCTGTACCCGTTACTTATTCGCCGAAATCTTAAAATAGGCGAGTAATAAATTAAAGGAGGACATAATTATGTCTACTATCAACCCAAATGGCAAGGAAATTTTTTCCGTTACCACAGATTTTTGTGGAAAACCACTTAAACTTGAAGTTAACCGTGTCGGTTTTCGAACCACAGCCAGCGTACTTGTAACTTACGGTGATACCGTCGTATTAGGAACAGCTATGGTCGGCAGTCGGCCAGTAATAATGGATTATTTTCCACTCAGTATTGACTATGAAGAAAAGTTTTATGCAGCTGGTAAAATATCTGGTAGCCGATTTGTTAAGCGCGAAGGCCGCCCAAGCGACGAAGCTATATTAATCGGTCGCTTAATCGATCGCCCAATTCGTCCACTATTTCCAAAAGGTTATCGTCAAGAGGTCCAAGTTGTTTCTAGCGTCTTGTCGCTTGACCCATCATTTAGACCTGATACGATTGCCATGATTGCTTCCAGCGCCGCCCTTATGCTAACCGGTACGCCATTCGATGGTCCAGTATCTGGTGTTCGTGTTGGTCGTGTCAATGGTGAGTTCAAGGCATTCTTGACACCAGAGGAACGTGAAGCAAGTGACTTAGATTTAGTTGTTGCCGGTATTGCCAGTGGTATTACTATGGTTGAAGCTGGTGCTAATGAAGTCAGTGAGGAAACTGTTGTCGAAGCTTTAGCTTGGGCATTTAAAGCTTATCAACCTGCAATTGAACTTCAAAAAGGACTAGCCAAAAAAGTTGCGCCAGTTGTTCAAGAATATGAATTAATTTTGCCCGACAAAGAGTTGCAATCGGTAGTTGATAAATGGGTAGAAGGTAAATTAGGCAAAGCTTTGCGCAAACCTTATCCAGAACGTAATGAACTTGTTTCGACAATTCGTTGGGATTTCCATAAACAAATGGCCGAACAAATTGGAGCTGATGAATACAAGGCTTTGCACGATAAATATGATGAGGCTTTCACGATGGCACTTCATAAAGATGTTCGCCTTGGCATTGTGAACCATAATGAACGTCCAGATGGCCGTAAATTAGATGAAATTAGGCCACTTTCATCAGAAGTTGGCGTGTTACCACGAACTCACGGTTCGAGTATCTTTACGCGTGGCTTAACCCAGGGTCTAAATATCGTTACCTTAGCGCCACTTAGCTTTTCACAAATGGTTGATTCAATGGAATCCAACAATGTTGAGCGTCGCTATATGCACCACTATAACGCGCCAGGTTACACAGTTGGTGAAGTTCAGCGTCTAAGTGGTCCAGGCCGACGCGAAATTGGTCACGGCTATTTAGCAGAACGTGCCCTTTCTCCAGTCTTACCAAGTATCGAAGATTTTCCATATGCTATTCGCAGTGTCACTGAAATTATGAGCCAAAATGGTTCAACTTCAATGGCTGCAACTTGTAGTAGTTGTCTAGCACTCATGGATGCCGGAGTGCCAATTAAGGCGCCAGTATCTGGTATCGCTATGGGGTTAATGATGGATGGCGACAAGCCATATGTATTAAGTGATATTGCTGATGCCGAAGATTTTGCTGGTGATATGGACTTCAAAGTTACGGGTACCGAAAAGGGCATTACGGCTTTGCAAATGGATATGAAAGTTCATGGTTTGCCAGTCGAAGTTCTAAAAGAGGCTATTGACAAGTCAAAAGCTGGTCGCGCCTTTATTTTGAAACATATGTTAACGACACTTGCCGAGCCACGTAAAAAACTTAGCAAGTACGCTCCACGTATCGAGAAAATCAAGATTAATCCTGATAAAATTGGTGCAGTTATCGGCAAAGGTGGTGAAACTATTAAAAAAATCACAGCTGAAACTGGTGCCCAGATTGATATTGCCGAAGACGGTTTGATAACGATTGCGGCCGTTGACACTGTTGCAATTGAACGCGCTATGAACTGGATCAAAGGTCTAACCGAAGAGCCAGAAGTTGGCACAATCTACGAAGGTCAAGTCGTCAGCATTAAAGAATTTGGTGCGTTTGTTAATATTATGCCAGGTATTGATGGTATGGTTCATATCAGTGAATTATCAAACGAGCGTGTCGAAAGAGTGACTGACGTGTTGCACGAAGGTCAAATCGTCAAAGTCAAATTAATTGGCATTGACGACCGTGGCCGCCTAAGTCTTAGCATTAAAAGTGCCTAAAGGTTGCATCAGTAATAGTTTTGTGCTATGATAAAGATACTAAACGTGGTCTTGTAGTTAGGGAAAAGTGATTAATAAACAAACACTTCTTGAGCAAATAAAGGCAGATATTATCAAAAATAATATCTGCCCAGATTTGGCTCAAGAAGCCAAGAACCTCGTGATGGGCGATGGTAATATTGACGCCGAAATTGTCTTGATTGGTGAAGCACCAGGCAAAAAAGAGGACGAAACAGGGTTACCGTTTGTAGGCGCGGCTGGTAAATTTTTAAATGAAATGTTGTCAGGCGCTGGTATAAACCGAAGTGACGTATTTATCACAAATATAGTTAAATACAGACCACCGAATAATCGTGATCCATTACCAGAGGAGAAGAAAGCATTTTGGCCATACTTGGTGCGTCAGCTGAATGTAATACAACCACAAATTGTTGTGACATTAGGCCGACACAGCATGGAATATTTTCTTCCAAATCAAAAAATCAGTATGATTCACGGACAGCCAAAAAGAATCGCATTTGGTGATAAAAAATTAGTGGTAGTTCCGTTATATCATCCAGCTGCAGCACTTTATAACGGTGGTATGCGGACGACACTGATTGAAGATTTTCAAAAGTTACCAAAAATAATAGAAATTATAAAAAATAATAAATAACAGAAAGGACCCGCTCACAAAAACACGAAGTTCCACAATCTGATTGCAGACTGTTTCACTCGGTTTTTATGAGGGGCAAGGAATATATAAATATGGGTCAACAAAGACTCAAGAACGTCCAAGGAGACGATCTTGCAAAAAGACCGGATATGTCGAATCGACATAGATCGGATAACACAGTATTAAATAACACGACTGTTCGAAAAGGCGAGGCCTATAGGGCACAGCGTCGAACCAGCGAGAATGTTAATCAACGAGCCAGTCAGCACGTCATTAACGTGCCAGTTAATAAGTCGACTTATAACGGTTATGACGGACGACAATTTAGTCCAGCTGATCATAAAAAACAGCCACGCTTTAATGGTCCAAAACTTCGGATTATTCCGATTGGTGGGTCAGGCGAGATGGGCATTGGCAAGAATATGATAGCAATCGAATATGACAATGATATTATTGTCGTTGATTGTGGCCTATTATTTCCAGGAGAAGATTATCCTGGGATTAATTACATAATTCCTGACGTTTCTTATCTAGAAGAAAATAAAAACAAGGTTAGAGCCTTTATCTTTACACATGCTCACCTTGACCACATCGGAGCTTGTCGTCATATCCTTCAAAAAATTTCTGTACCAGTTTATGGAACTAAATTTACAATTGGTATGATTCAGAAAAATATGGAAGAATCCGACAGCGATTATGCCCCTCAGTATATTGAGATGAACCCCGAATTGCATGAACAAATCCAAATTAGTGACAACTTCAATATTGAGCTTGTTAGGGTCAATCACTCAATCCCTGATGCGGCAGCAATTGTTATTCGGACGCCACTTGGGGCAATTGTTCACACGGGTGACTGGCGTTTTGAAGAAAATCCTATTGATGGCAAAAAATTTGACATGGAAAGGCTAACTGAGATTGCTAGCAAAGAGGGTATTTTATTGCTAATGAACGAAACAACAAATTGTGAATCTAATGGTACTCACACTCACAGTGAATTCGACATAAAGGATAGTGTTGGCCAAGTTATGGACAAATATTCAAACAGTCGAATTATTATTAGTTGTTTCAGTAGCCAGATACACCGTATGCAAGCGATTTTGGATGAGGCAAAAAATCATGATCGTAAAGTGTCATTTGCAGGTTATAGTATGATTCAAAATCTTGAAGTAGCACTTCGAGCAGGCGTTATCAAGGTTCCAAAAGACGTCGTAGTTAAAATGGAAGATTTGATTAAATTACCTGATGGCAAAATAACGATTGTTTGTACTGGTTCACAGGGTGAATTTAATGCTGTTCTTAATCGTATGGCTAGCGGTAGTCATAAATTCATTAAGATTAAGAACACTGATGTTATTGTTTTTAGCTCTAATACAATACCGGGTAATGAAAAACTCGTTACTAGGACGATTGATGGTTTGATGAGGGAAGGAAGTGATGTTATCCAGAACGGAAGGACTCACTTGACTGGAATTGGCCCGCTACATCTTTCTGGACACGGCTATTATGATGATCATGTTAAATTAATTAGTGCCTTAAATCCGAAATATTATGTTCCAATTTATGGTGAATTCCATATGCTGGTTCACAGCGCTGAGATTGCTGAAAGAGTTGTTGGCATCAAACGTGAAAATATCTTTGTTTGTGATAACGGCGATATTGTTGAAATTACATCTGAAAGTGCTCGTAAAACTGGTCGCGTGCCAGTTGGCGGTATTATGTACGATGACAGCGGGGCGATTGTGTCTGAAGTTGTATTAAAGGATCGCATTCACATGGCCACTGAAGGAATGTTTGTAGTTATATTAACTGTTCAACGCGGTAGCGGGCGATTGATGACTAGCCCAGATATTATTAGTCGTGGTTTCATCTATCTGCGCGATAGCGAAGAACTAATGGGCACGATTCGTCAGTATTTAAAGCAAAAAGTTGCTCGTAGTTTTGCTGGCAAGCATGTCGATTTAGATGTTATCAAAAAAGAGCTTAAAGATGAGCTTACTCATATTCTATATGATCAAACTCGTCGTACGCCAATTGTTATCCCAGTGATTAACGAAATCGGTGGCAACAATAGTATTAGTGGAGTGAATCCAACTAATGCGCGAAATCACCAATTTGTAAATAATCAAAAACAAAATGTAACACCTGAATTAGCCGATAAACCAGCGCCAAGAACCTTCCAATTGCCTCAAGTGCCTGATTCTGATGCTATCGAACCACGTGGTCGTATCGACTACCGCGGTTACTAACCATTAGCTACTTGCAAAATGTAGTATTTTTTGCTATAATACACTTATAAATACCTAAAAGCGCATATAATAGAGTAGACATGCCAAAAAGAAAAAAACACTACAAAAACAAGAAGTTGAGCAAAGCGGTGCCAAAACATAGTTTGCCAACTGGATTTTGGTCGCAAATTGGCGCAATAATTTTAATTGCCGTGTCTATATTATTTATAATCGCATGGTTTAATGCTGGTGGGCCAGTCTTGGAATGGTTACACACGGCTACGCTGGCGAGTATAGGCTATGCCATGTATATAGTACCGTTTTTGTTTATTTATGTTGCAATCGAAATATTTCGCTCAGAGGATAATCGTCTGCCATTTGTTATGAAATTTGCAACAGCATCGGCAATTTTATGGTTTTCATCTTTATTTGGATTACTCAAGAATGATAATGGCATGACGACTGGCGGTTTTGTTGGTGATCAAATTAACAAAGGTGTTTTGTTGCTAGTCAATAATAATGTCGCTGCTTTTATATATATACTATTGATTGCTATCACGTTGCTATTTATTTTACGGGTTTCGCCTTTCTCAATTATCAAAAAAATTTGGGAATTAAGCCGTCGTGATACAGAAGAACACGAATCGAATGTTAAGGTCATGCGTAATGCGGCTGCACTTGATGCACCTAGGGTGGCTATCAGTAATTTTAAACTAAATGCAAATGTTCCAACGCTTGATCATAGTGAATCAGATTCAGATAAGCGGCAGTCAAAACGGCCTAGTTTAACTGGCAGTCTAAGTCGAGATAAAGTTGCTGAAGATCAGTCGGCACTCGTAACAGTCCGTGACCCAAATTGGGAAGCACCTAGTCTTGATTTGCTTGAAAAGAAACAATCACCAGCTGATGCTGGGGATATTAATCAAAATGCCTTAATCATAAAAAACACTCTTAACGAATTTGATATTGATGTTGAGATGGAAGGTGCAAATATTGGTCCACGAGTCACTCAATTTACACTCAGACCACCAAGCGGTGTTAAATTAACACGTATTACGGCATTGGAAACCAATATTGCTCTTAATCTAGCAGCCCAAAGCTTACGTATTGAAGCACCAATTCCAGGCAAGAGTGTAGTTGGTATTGAAGTGCCAAATCGCCGAGCGGCTGATGTCAGAATCCATTCGGTACTGGTTAGCCCTAAATGGGATGCAAATCTTGAACCATTGGCGTTCGCTATTGGTAAGGATATTGCAGGTGATGCAATTATTGGTGAATTGAACAAAATGCCACACCTTTTGATTGCTGGCCAAACTGGTTCTGGTAAATCAGTTATGATTAACACGCTTCTCATAAGTTTGCTATATCGGAATAGTCCTAGCGAAATGCGTCTGATTTTAGTTGATCCAAAACGGGTTGAAATGGCCCAATATCAAGACATCCCACACTTACTAACGCCAATTATTACTGAACCAGATAAAACGATTAGTGCACTCAAATGGGCCGTCAACGAGATGGAGAGGCGCTATCAATTATTGGCCGAGAGCAAAGTTAAAGATATTAAATCTTATAATCAAAAAATGCAGTCGGCCGGTACTAAAATTACGGTCAACGATGAGTATGGCATCCCTCAAGAGCACGAACATGGTGCAATGCCATATATCGTAATTGTGGTTGATGAGTTGGCCGACTTAATGATGGCAGCAGCTCGCGATGTTGAAGCTTTAATTGTTCGTTTGGCTCAAAAGGCTCGCGCAGTTGGTATTCACTTAGTCTTAGCGACCCAAAGTCCACGAGCAGATATCATTACGGGTCTAATCAAGGCAAACATTTCGGCACGTATTGCTTTTACGGTGGCGTCACAACTTGATAGCCGAATTATTCTCGATCAAGGTGGTGCCGAAAAACTACTTGGCCAAGGTGATATGTTGTATGTTACTGCCAGTATGAGTAAGCCAAAGCGTATTCAAGGTGCATGGGTAACTGATGAAGAGATGGCAAGAGTCACAAGCCATCTTCATATGCAGTCGCCGCCTCAATATAATGATGAGGTTGTTAGTCAGCCAGTTCACCTTAACGGTAAAGGCGGTGTTATTATGGATTTCGAAAATAGTAATGACGATGCTCTATACAAAGATGCTGTTCAAGTTGTTATTAATAGTGGAAAGGCAAGTGCTAGCTTATTGCAACGGCGTTTGCGTGTTGGCTATGCCAGAGCAGCTCGCTTGATTGAAAACATGGAAGATCAAGGTCTTATTGGGCCCGCTGATGGCGCCAGGTCGCGTGAAGTGCTTATTTCTAGTATAGATGAACTTGGTGGTGGCAGCGACGCGGAATTATCCGACGACGAGCTCTAGATTTATCCACAGCTTTTTGGTATAATACAAGGGTTATTAACTCAGTTTGCATATAAGTGCAAACATCCATAAGGATTCCAAAGGAGGAAATCTATGAAAGAATACGAACTAACCGTTCTTGTTCATCCCGACCTAGAGGCCGATATTGATAAGCCACTCAAAAAAGTGCGCGATCTTATCACGTCTACCGGTGGTAATATTATTAGTGAAGATAATTGGGGCAAAAAACGATTAGCCTACAAGATTACGAACCAAGACTTTGCCGTCTATGTTTATTTTTGTATTACGCTACCATCTGATGCACCACTCAAGATTAGTAATGCACTAAATATTACAGATGAAATATTGCGATATCTACTTGTTGTTGCTGATTTAAAGGGACGCAAGGCTCTTGCAGAAGCAAAGGCGAGTGAATCAACTAGAGAAACAAGCGAAAGGGAGTAAATTCCATGGCAAAAAGTATTAACCAAGTTATTCTGATGGGACGCCTAACCCGTGATCCTGAACAACGTACCACTACAACTGGCAAAATAATTGTAAGTTTTAGTATAGCGGTTGACCGTCAATCTCAAGATGACAGTGCTGATTTTTTCAATGTTACGGCATGGGAAAAATTAGGCGAATTGGTTATGCAATACCTTGGTAAGGGTCGCCGTGTTTTGGTCCAAGGTCGCTTGCGCCAAGATAGTTGGGATGATAAAGAAACTGGCAAGAAACGTAGTAGCGTAGAAGTTACGGCTACCGATGTAACTTTTCTAGATGGCCCAAGTGATAGTTCTGGGTCTGGTGCTAGACAATCAACTGACAGCCCAAAAACTTCAAGTAAAAAAACTGAAGATATTGTCATTGAAGATATTGACGACAAACCTATTGATTTAAGTGAGATTCCTTTTTAGGAATTCGCCCTACGGCGAAGGAAGAAAATTATGTTAATTAAACGATTCAAAAAAGATATGCCTGCATACTTTGACTACAAAGATGTTAAAGTCCTACAAAGATTTATCGATATTTATGGCCAAATTAAATCAGTTAGCAAAACTGGTCTAAGTTCAAAACAGCAACGACAATTGTCGGTCGCTATCAAGCGTGCTCGTCACTTGGCATTACTACCATTTATGATTCAGGGATAATAATATGTCATATTCGCCAACTGAACTAAAAAAAGGTGTTGTTATTCAAGTCGATGGCAAGCCTTTTCGAGTAATTGAATATAATCAAAAAGTTGTCGGTCGTGGTGGCAGTATTGTTAATGTCAAGATTAAAAACTTGATTGACGGCAGTCTAATTCCTAAGACTTTTAAAGGCCAAGAACGAATTGAATCAGCTGAAGTAACTAGTCAGACTGTTCAATATTTGTATACAGACGGTGATAAATTCTATTTCATGGACCCAGAGACATTTGAGCAATTTGAGTTGTCGACTGATATTGTTGAAGGTTCAGCTGGTTATCTAAAAGAAGGCGAAAACTTAGTTTTGCAGTCATTTAATGACAATATTACTAATATCGAATTACCTAAAAATATTTATCTTGAAGTTACTCAGAGCGAGAATGTAGTTAAAGGCGACACTAGTAGCAGCGTTTCAAAAGACGCTACACTTGAAACTGGTTTGGTTGTCAGAGTCCCAGCTTTTATAAAAGTCGGTGATATTATCTCAGTTGATACCGAGACTGGTCAATATCGCGAACGCAAAAAAGGATAATTTAATTTATGGTAAAAGAGCGACTCGATGTAGCGCTAACCAAGCGCAAATTAGCAGCTAGTCGTTCTCAATCCGAAAATTGGATTAAATTAGGTAAAGTTTTAGTTGATGGTCAGGTTATTATGAAACCTGGCCATTTTGTTGGTCCAAATGTTGATATTAAACTGACGGCCGAAGTCCAATATGTTAGCCGAGCCGGTCTTAAATTGGAATCAGTTGCCGATATTTTGAAGCTTAATTTTCGAGATAAGATTGTGCTTGATGTCGGCAGCAGTACGGGTGGTTTTACCGACTTTGCTTTGCGCCACAGCGCTAAAAAAGTTTATGCAGTTGATGTCGGCACGGATCAAATGCATCCGTCGCTGCGACATAATAAACAAGTTGAACTACACGAAAAAACCGATATTCGTGATTTTTATTTGAACGAAATGCCGAATATTATTGTGATTGATGTTTCGTTTATTAGTTTGCGCGATATTTTGCCTCATATATATAATTCTCTGTCTGATGAACTAACCCAGGTTGTGGCGATGGTGAAGCCACAGTTTGAGGCCGGCAAGGGCCAAACTAATAAAGGTATTATTAAAAATGATGCAATGCGTCGTCAAATTCTGCGTGATTTTGAAGATTGGTCACGTAAATATTTTGTTATTGAAAATAAGCGCGACAGTGATGTAACTGGCGCAAAAGGCAATCAAGAACGATTTTATTTATTAAAGATGTTAAAGAAGTAATTTTCTTTTCTCCCGCCCAACATCCCACCATTATTTTATCCGGGCCACTCTACGTGTGACCTTTGGTCAGCACGTGGCTTGCAGCTTTAATCAATAGCTGGACTACCGGCGCCACATCCCTACTAATATTAAAGCGTTATGTTTTGGCGTGTTTACTGTAGGTTTGAAAGTCATTGCATTTTTGCAGTATGGTAAATCACGGGTGACGTGAGGCGGGGCGGCACCCGTTTTACTACAAAATGGTAATTCATTTTTATAAAACAGGGGCGGACCGAGCGTCAGGACCCGCAAAGTGTAAGGTATTTATTTACTAACGTTGAAGCGGAATTCGACGACATCGCCGGGACGCATGACATAATCACGACCTTCGGTGCGCATTTTGCCGGCGGTTTTGGCGGCAAATTCTGAGCCAGCGGTCATTAAATCATTGTAATCAACAATTTGAGCGGCAATAAAGCCCTTTTCAAAATCGGTGTGAATAACGCCGGCAGCTTGTGGGGCAGTCGAGCCTTTTTTAATAGTCCAAGCGCGAACTTCTTTTTGCCCAGCTGTCAGGTATGATTGATAACCTAAAATATCATAAGCGGCGTGAATCAGTTGCAGAAGCCCAGTTTCTTTAACACCATAACTAGCCAGTAGTTCAGCCGAATCTTCAGGCGATAGAGATTTTAATTCATCCTCTAATTTAGCACAGACAAATATCGCTTTAGTTGGTGCGACAATTTTGGCTAAATCGGCCTTTTTATTATCATTAACTAACGTTTCTTCATCGACGTTGAATACATAAATTACTGGCTTGGCGGTTAACAAATTTATATCAGCAATAAACTCAGTCTTTAAATCGGGGAGGGAAGAGGCTAGGGTACCGGCTTTTAAATAATCGAGTAACTCATTTAAATAATCAACGACAGCTTTTTGCTTTGGCTGAGCCTTTAATTCTTTAATCACTTTTGGCAGGTGAGATTCAATCGTTTGAATGTCGGCTAAAATTAATTCGGTATTAATGATTTCAATATCCGAACGGGGGTCAACTTTATCTGAGACATGAATGACGCTATCATCATGAAAAGCTCGGACGATATGAACGATAGCTTCACATTGGCGAATATTCGCCAAAAATTTATTGCCGAGTCCTTCACCCTTACTAGCACCAGCTACCAAACCGGCAATATCTACGAATGTAACAGTTGCGGGGATTATTTTATTCGAATTATAAAGTTCGGCTAATTTAGTTAGACGCTCGTCGGGTACTGGTACAATACCTGTGTTAGGCTCAATTGTGGCGAAAGGGTAATTAGCCACTAAAATGTCATTATTTGTTAGTGCATTGAATAAAGTAGACTTGCCAACATTGGGCAGACCGATGATTCCAATTGAAAGACTCATGATTATATTTTAACAGAGGTAATAAAATATTACGAGCCTTATTTAATTTGTGGCCGATATGTTATTATTATAAATAGATTAACCATAAGGAATATTTGCTGTGAGCTATAACAAAAAAGAGCATGAACTAGCAGGTAAAAAGCTACATCTAGTAGGTAGGCGTAAGAAATTATTTATTGCCTTGGTTGTTGTATCTTTTGTTATAGCTATTGGGATTGGCGGATATTATGTCTATGATAATTTTTTTGCAATTAACAATGATTCAGAGACTGCGACGGATGGCGACGGTCAAATTGAACTTAGCGTGTCGGAGAGAGCTGCAAAAATGGCTAGCGACGGCGACTATGCAGGTGGTCAGCGATTGTTAGACGATGAGTTGGCAACAACAAATACGGATAGCTCTAGCCAGGCTGGTGCTTATGTTAAAAAGGCTATTTTGGCCGTAAACAACGTACAATATGACGATGCGATTACTTTTGCCAATAAAGCTGATAATCTTAGCCAAAATCGAATGACGAGCCGTTTATTGGCGCAAATTTACGCGAAAATGGGTGATACTGCCAAAGCATTGGAATATTATCAACTAACTATTAGTCGTTATTCCGAAAATGATAAAATTTCGGACGACGAAGCTCAAAATTACTATGACGATATGCAAAAGATACAGGAACTTTCGCAATGATTATTAATAAAAAAAATATTCTTATTGGCATTGTTATATCTTTAATGTCTATTTTTGGATTAACAATTGTCTCGGCTTACTCTATAAATACTGGATTCTTTTATGCTGGTACGAGTTATAGCAGTTTTTACGATTGTAATATAACCGGGTCTCGGCACAGAGTGCTTTGTCATGGTGTTGATAATAATCAAGTGGCTCCGGGTGGTGTTTTCTCGAAGGATGGGTTTATTAGTTATATTGAAAGTATACTGGGGGTAGGTGATATTAGTAATAGTCTGAGCGAGCGTGACAGATTCGGCGCTTCGTTCATCGTACATACAATGCTTGGCGTTATCGCTCCGCACGGATCTGCAATAATGCCCACAGCTGCTGAAATAGCTGAATGGGAAATGCGTGTAAAGAGTGGAAATATAACAGTTAGTAGTGAGTCTTTCTATTACAATGGAGCAAACTCTGCATTTGTTAGGCATTCTAATGGCTTCTATGACAATAAATTTTATGATGAATCGGGCACTGCAGATTCCTGGGTCTTTAAGAATGGCGCCACGGTCGTTTATGTATTAAAAAAAGACTGCGCTAACCCAATAGGCAGCCTACCTGGGTTGCCAACTGCAAGCAACTGGTCATTATCTGCGTCAACTACTGTTGATAAAAGCACCGCTAATGTGGGAGAAACTGTATCTTGGACTCATACATTATCAAAGAGTGGTCCTGGCACGGCTTCTGTTGATAGTAATATCGGCTTTTTGAATTTTAGTAACAGTGATAATAAAGGTGAACATACAGTAACCTCAGCTGTCGGTACAATAAGAACGTTTTCCGATAGTTATGTAATTAAAGTGGCTGATGCCGGACAACAATTGTGCGAAAGGGCTCAGTACTCTCCTCAAAATAGTGATGGTGCTATTGATGGTAGGGGCGACTATGTATGTATGGTAGTAAATAGTCCACCACCTCCAAAGCCGTGGAGCGTGCAGGGAACAAGCAATATCTATGTAGATGGGGGTGATGGTGATACCGACATAAATACAGTCGAACCTGGACAGACAATTCATTTTGACCATATTCTAACGGCTACTGGGGATGCTACCATTAGCGACTGGATGATTAGGGGTAATGGTAGTACGGAGATGCAAAATCATACTAACTTGAATCCAGGATTAACAGGTACTGGAGTAATTGCAAGATCGAATGATGATGCCAGTAAATTAGTTGGTGGCGGAACTACTGATAATATGAAACATACTGTTGTTCAGGGTGATGTCGGGAGTAGTATTTGTCAGCGGATTGAATGGGGCCCGACATCTTCTTCTATCCCCACCCCAACTGCAGGCACTGAAGTTTGTGCCAGTATTCCATATAACTTTGAACTTACCGCAACGACGACAGTTAACGACAGTGATTTCGCACCTGACTCACAGATTTATTTCAATTATACGCGGACAAACAGTGGCCCAACAAAAACAGATAGAAATGTTAAGTCTTCTACGAGCATGACGAGGGTTCCTGGAGTCGCTACTGATACGATTAGTTTTAATACAGCCCATGCTGGTGTCGGGATTGGGGAAAATCTTGGATATTCGGAAATAAATCCTACTGAAACAGGCAATGATGATGGTTCGCCAAAGTCGCTACTACCTAATGTTAAGGGTCGATCTCATACAATTATTCAAGATGATGTCGGCAATTGGATTTGTGGGATTATTGCTGTAAACCCACATTCATCGTGGGATTCTAGTGATACGTTTAGTTATAGTTGCAAATACATTTCATATAGCTACGTATTAACTCCGACGATTACCATTAACCCGTCAAAAGTTATTGAAGATGGCTCGTCATTTACGGTTACGAATAAAATTATTAATAGTGGCGCCACTAAGAGCAAGCCTTCTAATTGGAACTTAATTGAGGTAGTTACAGCTCCGAACGGAACAGTTATTTCGACTACTTCTAAGGGCAGTGGTAGCGGTGTGGTTTTTGATAAGAACTCTACAAATACCGTGGTTACAATACCGCCAATTACAGCTAGTGGTGAGGCTGGAACAAAGTATTGCTATAAATTGTCAGTTTCCCCAAAATCGGGCATTGATGACGGTACGACTGCTAGCCAGGCATGTATAACTGTTGGCAAAAAACCAAAGGTTCAAATCTGGGGCGGTAACCTCTTGGCCGGTGGTTTTGTTGAAACTAGTCAATCTGTCAAAAGCGGTAATACATTTGGTAGCTGGGATGAATACGGTATATTTTCGACCGGTGCGATTAGTGGTATGGCATCTGGCTCGGCCTTTAATGGTCTGGCTAGTGTCAGTTTGGCCTGTCCCTACAGTTATCTGAGTTTTGCGAATGTCCCAGCTGGTGGTTCAAGTTGTACTGGGGCAGTTGGTTCAATTGGTAATTACGCTATTAGCTCTTGGTCCTTTGCTGAAATTACTGCTAGTTTTCCTAGTGGCACGACAATTAACATTGGTACAATTACGCCTAATGCACTAAATAGTGGTACATACACCGTTGCCGGTAATCTTACGTTGAATACTAGCACGCTTGATATTGGCAAATCTATAATTATTAAAGCGACTGGCAAGGTAACTATTAATGGCGATCAGAAATATACTAATGGCCCATACACAAAAAGCTCGCAACTACCACAGTTGGTAATCATCGCAAATGGGATTGACATTGCTGATGACGTTATTAATGTCGATGCATGGCTAATTGCAGAAAATAACATAAATACATGTTCATCGGTGGCTCCAGGCGTGAAATTAACAATTAATAAATGCAACAAACCACTTGTTGTTAATGGTCCAGTTATGACAAATAAATTATATCTTCATCGTACAGCCGGCTCCGGTATTGGGCCAGCAAGCGGTGATCCAGCCGAGGTCTTTAATCTAAGGCCGGATGTCTATCTTTGGTCAGCTACGCGCGCCAGTAATAATGGCCGAATTCAGACGGTCTATTCAACTGAGCTTCCGCCTAGGTTTTAAAATTAGCTTATCACTTGCTTTTAATGCTCATGCTTCTGTATAATATAAGACAATATGGCATTACTAAAAGGATTGGGCGACTTTTTTGCATTAGATATCGGAACTACTGCTGTTAGAGTAGTACAACTTTCTAAATCTGGTTCTGGCAATTGGAATTTGCAGCATTATGGCTATGCGCCAGTTGATGAAAAGATTACCAGTAGTAATTCAGCCGAGGGGTTGCGTCGTCTCGGTGAAGTTATTATGACCGCAGTCGGTCAAAGTGGCATTAAATCAAAAAATGTTGCGATTGGCCTTCCGTCCGCCAAGACTTTTACAACTATTATTGATGTGCCAACTGTAAGTGAAGCTGAATTAAAAAGCAGTATAAAATATCAGATTGATCAATATATCCCAACAGCCATTAATGAAACAAAAGTTGATTGGGCATTACTTGGCCAGTCGCTACATGATTCGAAGCAACAAGAGGTTTTACTAGCTAGCACCTCGAATGCTTATGCCGAAGAGCGTCTCGAATTTATTGAAAGTCTTGGCTTTAATGTTATTGCGGCCGAACCTGATCCAATTGCCATGGTGCGCTCATTATTGCCAGTTGATGTACATGATGCCAGGCTTATTATCGATGTCGGCGAGCGGTCAACTGATTTAGCAATTACGTTTGGAGATACACCACGTTTAGTTCGAAATATTCCAACTGGTATCGGATCGTTAATTAAAGCGGCGGTCCAAAACTTAAATGTTCAAGAAGATCAAGCTCGCCAATTTATTTTGAAGTTTGGCTTGGCACCAGATAGACTGGAAGGTCAGGTTTATCGTTCAATTGAAAGTACGCTTGAAAATTTTGCCGCTGAATTGGTAAAATCAATCAAGTTTTTCCAGACTCGCTATCCTAATACTCCTGTTGGCGGTATTTTATTATCGGGTTTTTCAGCCATAGTCCCTCAATTTGGTGAATATGTAACTGCTAAAACTGGAGTTCCTTCAAGCGTGGCTAATCCTTGGCAGAGAATTCATGTTGACCAATCCGATCAGCAACAACTAGGCTCGATTGCTTCTGAATTTGCAACAGTTATTGGACTGGCCGAGAGGAAAAGCCAAAAATGATTGAGATAAATCTTGTTCCCGATATTAAACAGGAATTATTAAGGGCTCAAAGTATACGTGCCAAAGTAATTGCTGGTTCGATTTTTATTGGCGTAGCGTCGATAGCCGTTGTTGTATTACTTGTTATATATGTTTTTACCGTTCAAACTATTCGCAGTGGTCTAGCTGACGCTTCAATTAAACAGGGAAATGACAAATTAATGGCCGTTACTGATCTGACTAAGACCCTAACTATCCAAAATCAGTTAACAAAAATATCTGATTTAAATAGTAGCAAAAAGGTTAATTCCCGTATATTTGATTTATTAAATGCTGTTATACCACCAGTTCCAAATGATATTTTAGTATCTAATCTTGCTATAGATTCTAGCTCGAGCTTAATTACTATTGATGGCCAGGCTACTAATAGTTATGCGGCTGTAGAGGTGTTTAAAAAGACTATTGAGGGTGCTACTTTGAAATACACGGATGATAACGGTAAGTCACAGGCAATCACCTTGGCTTCACAAATTAGTACAAGTGATACTAGCTACGGTGAGGATGCGACTGGTGCGAAGGTTTTGCGATTTACTCTTAGCTTTGTGTATGCTGCTGAACTATTTGCGCCTTCGTCAAAAAATATATCAATAGCTATAACGATTGATGGTAATGTAACCGATTCATTCCTGGGTGTTCCAAAAAGTATTTTTGCCGATCGAGCCACAGACATAACGGAGGGTAACTAATATGCAACCAAAAAACGTTGCTTTTCGCAAGCGTACACAGATAACCAAAGCAAATCGAACGATGTTTTTATGGGTTGCTTCTGTGTCAGTTGTGTTTGGAGTTGCCTTGGTTGGTATAGTTTTCTTAACTCAGATGCTTTTATTTAACGAAAGAGTTCTGCAAGAGAAAGCTCGGACGATTGCGACATTAAACTCGAATAATAATAATATCGACGAATTAGAGTCGAAGATTCGCGTACTTGATACAAACCAGGCGCTGATTAGTGTTAAAGCAAGACCTGACGATCAGGCTATTCAGGTGATTCTTGATGCATTACCATCGGACGCTAATTCTTTAGCACTTGGGGCATCTTTACAGGATAAATTATTAGCTGGCATTTCTGGCCTTACGCTTATTTCGCTTCAAGTCGATCCAGTAATCGGCATTGAGTCACTCGAAAATAATGGTTCAATTGTCAGTGCTGCACCTATATCTAGCGAACAAAATAATATAACATTCCGTTTTTCGGTTAGTGGTAGTGATATTGCCCTAAAGCAAGCATTACAAAATCTCGAAAGTTCGATTCGTACTATTAATATAAAATCGTTAAGGATTGAAAGCCAGGGCTCAAGTCGGGTTCTTAGCGTAGAAGCTGAAGCATTTTATGAACCTGCGCGCATTGTGCAATTAACAGATAAGGTAGTTAAATAATGAAAAAAACCGACATAGCAATGATAATTCTTATAGCATCAGTTAGCATTATAGTATCTTTCTTTGTGGCAAAGAGTATTTTTGGTGATGTGTATGATGGTACAGCTAAAGTAAAAACTATTGAAAAGATTGATTCTACGATTGTTGAGCCAAGTACTGAAATTTTTAATAAAAATGCCATTAATCCAGCCATTCAGATTCAAATAACTGGGACAAAGTAGGAGGGGATGTAGTCGATGGCGCTTCTTACTGGTGATATTCAGGGAAAACTCGTTAGTCTTTTAGTGAGTGAGGGTTTAGTAAGTGATAGCGTTATTAAGGATGCAAAAGCTACTTCATTAAAAACAAATAAGCCATTAATTGAGCTACTGACTGAGCAAAATGTTGTTGACGATGAACTACTGACGCACGCTACTGCTCAAGTATCTGGTGTGCCGTATGTTAATCTGTCAAATAGTGTGATTGATCAGAAAATTTTAGGTTTATTGCCTGAAGATATTGCCGAGAGATTTATGGCAGTTCCACTTGCGGAAGTTCAAAATCGTTTAGCTGTCGCTATGATTGATGCCAATAATGTTCAGGCTGTCGATTATTTATCAAGCCGTATTGAAAGACCATTAAAGGTATTCATGGCGTCAGAAGCCGGGGTGCGACATGTCCTGGATCAATATAAGACTGATCTATCAAGTGTTGATGTCGCGGCCGAGGCTAGTCAGGCTGAAGCTACTCAAGAATCAAACAGAGAAGTCAAAACAATTGTTCAGGATTCTCCAATTAGTAAGGCTTTAAGTACTATATTAGAGTATGCTTTAAAATCTAGAGCTAGCGATGTCCATATTGAACCGCTAGAAACTGCCTTAAAAATTCGTTGTCGGGTTGATGGTATGTTAAACGAGATTATGCAATTACCAAAAAGTATCGAACCAGCCCTAGTCAGTCGAATAAAAATTTTATCCAATCTCAAAATCGACGAACATCGCATGCCACAAGACGGTCAATTTACAGTAAAGATTGCCAATAAGGAAGTTGACTTGCGTATCGCAATTAGCCCAGTTATATGGGGTGAACAGGTGGTTATTCGTATACTCGATAAGTCTGGCAATAGCTTTAATATTGAAGAAATGGGCTATGCCGGCCGGGCTCTAAGAGCAATTAGAAAAGGTATAAAAAGACCGAATGGTATGGTGCTAACTTCAGGACCAACTGGTAGTGGAAAAACTACCAGCCTTTATGCACTTATTAAAGAGATTAAAAATGATGCCGTCAATATTGTTACCCTAGAAGATCCAGTTGAATACAAAATGGAAGGCGTCAATCAAATTCAAGTTAACGCTGATGTTGGACTAACTTTCGCAAATGGCCTACGTTCAATCTTGCGTCAGGATCCTGATGTCGTGATGGTTGGTGAAATTCGAGATAGTGAAACTGCTAATCTAGCAGTTCAGGCGGCTTTGACTGGTCACTTAGTATTTAGCACGTTGCACACAAATAGCGCTGCTGGTGTTTTGCCTAGGTTATTAGATATGGGCGTTGAGCCATTCTTGATTGCCAGTACAGTAAATACTATCATTGGTCAGCGATTAGTTCGACGGGTTGCTGCTAAACGTGAGACTTATTCATCAAATCCAATTGAAACTCAAAATATTTTAACGACGATTGGTCATCTGTTACCGAAGACACCAGCTGATGTAGCTAGGGTTTCTCAAGATTTAGGCTATAAAGACTTGCCTCTAGCAGGCCAAAGCGCTTATACTTTAGTCAGAGGAATTGACAGCCCTCAAGCTCCAGCCCCACGTGGTTATAGTGGTAGGGCTGGTTTATATGAGGTAATGGATGTCACTGAACAGATACAAAGCTTGATAGTCGCCAGAGCAACCAGTGCCGAAATCCAGCGTAAAGCTCAAGAACAAGGCATGGTAACGATGCGCCAAGATGGATATTTAAAAGTTTTGCAGGGGATAACAACCATTGAAGAAGTTAATCGCGTAACGTCAGACACAGCATAAGAAGGGTGGACAGAATGAATAATCAAGAATTAAGAATCGAAATACTACTCGAGGAAGTAGTTCGCAAACGAGCTTCAGACTTGCATCTTCAAGTTGGTTTACCGCCAATGTTGCGTATTGATGGCTCTTTAATCCCTATTATTGGCTATAATCCACTTGATGAACAAGTCGTTGAATCATTAATTTTTGCAATTTTGGATCAAGACCAGCGCCAAATACTACTAAAAGATAAAGAGTTTGATTTTAGTTTTGCTTTTGGCACATTGGGTCGGTTCCGTGTAAATGCCTTTCATGAACGTGGCAACCTTGCGGCTGCTCTCAGGTTAATTCCCAATGAGATTAAAACGGTTTCTGAATTAGGGCTACCAAATGTAGTTATGGGTTTTGCTGATTATCCACGCGGCTTAGTACTTATTACTGGCCCAACTGGTAGTGGTAAATCAACAACTCTAGCGGCACTTGTTGACAAGATTAACAGCGAGAGAGCTCAGCATATCGTCACAATCGAAGATCCAATCGAGTTTACTCATAAATCTAAAAAATCTGCTGTCGTTCAACGTGAAGTCCACTATGATACTTATAGTTTTAGCGCTGCGCTCCGTTCCAGCCTACGTCAAGACCCAGATGTCGTTCTAATTGGTGAAATGCGAGACCTTGAAACTATTAGTGCGGCTATTACCATTGCCGAGACAGGGCATTTGGTATTTGCAACACTTCATACAAATAGCGCTTCTCAATCAATTGACCGTATAATTGATGTTTTTCCTCCGCATCAACAACCACAAATTAGAGCTCAGCTGTCAAATATTTTAATGGCGGTTTGCTCTCAAAGGTTAATCCCTTCGATTGGTGGTGGCCGAGTTGTTGCAGCCGAAATTTTAGTTGCCAATCCAGCAGTTCGTAATATTATCCGTGAGGGTAAGGCCCATCAATTAGACGCGGTTATCCAAACCGGAGCTGATCAGGGCATGCAAACTATGGATCGTACGTTAGTTAATTTAGTTCAGAGTGGTGTAGTTACGTATGATAATGCTCGTGAAGTTGCCGTTGATTTAGCTGAATTTGAAAGGTTAATGAGAGGATAATAGTGAAGAAATTTACTTATGAAGCTCGTGATCAAGCCACAGATAAGATTACTAAATCTACTGTTCAAGCCGACTCCGAAAATGCTGCGGCGCGTCTCTTAATTAACCAAGGGTTTACGCCGATAAATATCAAAGAAGTAAATAACGATGAGAGCTTTTTTGCTCGTCTAGCAGGTAGAATTACTACCAAAGACAAGATTGTCTTTACTCGCCAGCTAGCAACGCTAATTGGAGCAGGTCTGCCATTAGCTCAAAGTTTAAATACGGTTCTTGAGCAAACGGAGAATAAAAAATTACAGTCTATAGTTCAGGAAGTTACGGCATCGGTTGAGGGTGGTAGATCTCTTTCGGAATCTTTTTCGAAATTTCCTGCCGTATTTGAACCAGTTTTTTTGGCTTTAGTTGGTGCAGGTGAGTTATCTGGAACACTTGATGAGTCATTACAACGAGTTGCGAACCAACAGGAAAAAGACGCCGCTATAGCCAGTAAAATTAAAGGCGCCTTAACGTATCCAGTAATTGTATTAGTAGTTATATTTGGCGTTATGGCTTTTATGTTATTTACGGTTGTGCCTCAAGTCGAGAAGTTATATCATGATTTAAAGAGAGATTTGCCATTTCTTACCAAAGTCATGGTTGATATGGCTAGTTTTTTAGCGAGTTTTTGGTGGCTTGTACTTATTATATTGGGAATTGGTGGTTATTTCTTGATCCAATATCTTAAAACTGATAGTGGTCATAAAATGAGTGATACATTTAAACTGAAGGTGCCAATTTTTGGCAAGATGTTTCGCAAATTATATATGGCACGTTTAATGCGTACCGGTCAGACGCTCCTTAGCTCTGGCGTTAGTATGCTGGATATGCTTAAAATTACTTCAAAAGCAGTTAATAATTCTGTTATTGCACGAAGTATTTTACGAGCCGCCGACAAAGTAAAAGGTGGCAAAGCTCTATCAGCTGCGCTACAGCCAGAAGATTATATTTTACCATTGGTACCACAAATGATTAAGATTGGTGAACAGTCTGGACGTATCGATGAGATGATGGGTAAGACTGCTCAAGTGTACGAGGAAGAGCTTGATGAACAAGTTAGAACAATATCAACGGCAATTGAGCCGGTTTTAATGGTTGTTTTAGCGGTTGTGGCTGGTGGCATGGTGGCTGCGATTTTGCTCCCTATATATAGTCTTGTAAACGGAATAAATGTCTAGACATTGTATGATTGATAGAGTAGTATAAGCTTAAGCATATAAAATTAAGTAATAAAAAAGTTCAGACGAAAGGTGGAAATTTTATGAACATTCAGCGAAAATCAAAAGGTTTTACAATCATCGAGGTGGTATTAGTCCTGGCTATTGCCGGCTTAATATTCTTGATGGTATTTATTGCGTTACCTGCTTTACAGCGTAGCCAACGTGATATGCAGCGCAAGACTGATTTGAGTCGTGCTATTACTGCTGTGACTAGTTACGCATCAAACAATAGGAATGCGTTACCTGATACTACCAATAATGCTGCATGGAGTACATTTTCAAATAGTTATCTAAGGGCGGGTAGTGTAAATGGTGTTGGTGGCGATACGTTTATGGATCCTTCTGGTTCAGACTATGTCTTTAAGACTACCGGTGCTCCTGCTGCTAGTTTTGACTCAGCAAATCCTTATATATTTGTAACAGGTGGTTCAACCTGTAACGGAGAAGCTCTCATAACTGGTCAAGGTGCAAGAAAAGTTGCATTACGAATGAAATTAGAAGGTGGTGGTATCGCCTGCGTAAGTAATTAAATAAGATTTAGTTTATATAGATAAAACCTGTTTCATCTGAAGCAGGTTTTATTATATGTGCCAGACTGTTATTATAAACATATGTATATTAATTCTATCTACATTTGCTTGATATTAATTTTGGTTGGTCTTTGTCTGGGCAGTTTTGCCGGCGCATCGGTTTGGCGGTTGCGAGCTAGACAGTTAATGCAAGATAAAAAAGACGGCGAGGACATTGACGACGACGAATATAAGCGCTTAAAGAAACTAACAAAAAAATCAATATCCAATGATCGGTCACAATGTCTTGACTGTGGCTATACGCTTAAGTGGTATGATTTAATCCCTCTATTCAGTTGGCTGTTTATCGGTGGCAAATGTCGAAAGTGCAGATCAAAAATCGGATGGATGGAGCCATTAATCGAAATTGGAGTTGCGACATTCTTTGTACTGTCATATATATTTTGGCCATATCCGTTGACGAACTTTATCGAGATTACGCGATTAATCTTGTGGTTGTTAGCTGGCGTTGGTTTGGCAATTTTATTTGTATATGATAAAAAGTGGTTTTTCCTGCCAAATCAAATTAATTTTATGATAATTGGGCTTGGTGTGATTAATTCGATATTATTAATATTAGTTTCTACAGACAAACTTGGTACATCTTTAGGTATTATTGGTTCAGCATCAATCCTAAGTGGATTATATTTAATTTTGTATCTTATATCTCATGGCAGATGGATAGGATTTGGTGATATAAAACTAGGTTTAGGGTTGGCGCTATTATTGGCCGATTTTAAATTGGCTTTTATTGCGTTATTTGCCGCTAATTTAGTAGGATGTATTATAATTCTGCCATCACTAATCACCAAAAAATTAAAGCGCAATTCTCATATTCCATTTGGCCCGTTATTAATTATTGGCTACATAATTGCTGGGTTAGTAGGTGACTATCTAATTAATATGTATTTTTTTAGCTTACTGTAATCTAAAATAGTCAATTTGCTTATGTTATAATCATAGTAAATGAGATTATCTGATAAAAACGGATTTACTATTATTGAGACGATGTTGTTTCTTGGTATAACTGGTCTATTAATTGTTGGTGTTTTGGTTGGTACGGGAGCTTCAATTAGCATTCAACGCTATCGTGATAGTATAACGTCATTACAGTCATTATTGCAGCAACAATTTTCAGATGTTTCAAATGTTAACAATGGCCGTAATAGTGATTGGACTTGTGATAGTAATGGCGCAATTACGCAGCAGCCTGCAGGAAGTGGCATCTCAAGAGGCCAATCTGATTGTGTGCTATTAGGTCGGTTGGTTACAACTACCGACACGAGTCACTCACTCTTAATTAGGGACGTTGTTGGTTATATGCCATCTGGTTTAGCATCAGTTCAAAATGATTTAGATGCATTAAAACAATACAATATCCAAGTTTCGCCAGTTACAAGTACTACTTATAATGTCGAATGGGATTCTTCGCTCATTAAATCTGGTGGCAATATACCGGCAGTTTTTTCAATATTAATTTTACAATCGCCACTAAGCGGCATAGTTAGAACTTTTATTGATCCAGCTGCGGTTGTCCCTAATAATAATATCGTGTCACTAATTAAACAGCAGGCTTTAACCGAATCGGCCAAGATATGTGTTGATCCAAATGGTATATTCAATGGGAACAAAATGGCTGTTATTGTGACGGCTGGTGCGTCAAGCGCCAGTGGTGTTGAAACACTAGGGGATGGAAGCGGATGTTAATGTCGAAATTTCAACAAAATAGAGGTGATACTTTAATTGAAGTTTTATTTGCGACTGCGGTCTTTAGTTTAATAGCTGTTGGTGGTCTGGCAATAATGAATCAAGGTTTGTCAGCTTCGCAACGCGCCCTAGAGATTACGCTAGTCCGTAACGAAGTCGATGCTCAAGCCGAGACGCTACGATTTCTAAATGCTTCATATATTGCAGCCTACCAGCCAAATTCTAGTTATGCCGTAAATACACCAGCGGGACAATGGGCATTAATATCAGCAAATGCGACGAAGGATAGCGCCTCAAATTTTAGTATGACAGGTGCAAAATGTTCATCATCTTCTCAAGATTTACGAAAAAATAGCTTTATTATTAATACTAAAAACGGTAAGTATACCGCCTTAGATGTTTTAAATTTCAAATCAGCCCGGACTTTTTCGCAAGCAGTTTATGATGTTAACGGAATTATTACTTCAGTTGAAGGTATATGGATAGAAGCGGTTAGTTCTGTTTTAAGTGGAGACCCTAACCAGGCTGGGTACATTGATTTTCATATTAGGGCTTGTTGGGACAGCACTGGCCAATCAATCCCAGCTACGATTGGTACGATTGTGAGGTTATATGAGCCACGCTAATAATAAGCAAGGTTTTACATTAATTGAGTTAATGCTAGCAATGGGTTTTGTTTCGGCGCTACTTATTGCAATTGCTATGACGATTATTCAGATTGGTAGCATTTATAATAAAGGTCTTACTTTAAAAGAAGTAAATCAAGCTGGACGTTCGCTTACTAGCGAATTCCAGAAAAGTATTGCTCAAAACAAGCCGTTTAACGTTAACCCAGGTGCTGGTAGTCGTTATATAACTCAACCTTGGGGAGGGCGATTATGCATAGGCCATTACAGTTATATTTGGAATTACGGCGTATCGATTGACCCAACTAAGCTAGATCCAAATCGCAACGTTTATAATAATTCGAATGATTTAATTCGTTTTATAAAAGTCTTCGATCCGAATTCAAACTATTGCACTATCGACTCGACTACGAATAAATATCCGTCGGTTTCACTATCTAATGCCGTTGAGCTTTTAGATGTTGGTGAGCATAATCTAGCAGTTCATTATTTTAAGATTAGTTCTGCAGCCTTAATGACTGATAATAAAACCGGACAACAATTGTATAGTATTGAATTTACAATAGGGACAAATGACCAACTTGCTTTAACAACCTCTAGCACTGGTGATATAACTTGTAAAGCGCCTAGTGAAAAAGGTGCTGATCCGGCCTATTGCTCAGTTGATAGATTTAATATAGTAACGCTTGCTGGTAATTCTGTTCAATAATTAGCTGTTCGCTGTCCAGCGAAAGTAAGAAGGAGAAAAATATGAAAGAAAATAGCCTAAAACAACGTGGAGTAGTCTCGCTCTTTATTGTTGTTTTTACGGCCCTGCTTATTACGGTCGTTTCGATTGGTTTTGTCGGTATCATGATTCAAGATCAACAACAGGCTAGTGCTAATGATTTATCACAAAGTGCATACGATTCAGCCCAGGCGGGCGTAGAAGACGCAAAACGTGCATTGCTTTTGTACCAAAGTATTTGTGATAACGATGGAGTTGCGGCTTGTTCAGCAGCTAAGGCAAAAATAGATTCAGTAACTTCACCTTCTTGCAACGTGGCAGTTGAAACTCTGGATGATATTAAAAGTGTGATTTCGGCTGATGGTGAAGTAAAAATCCAAACCAATGGTAAAAATGCGCTAGATCAGGCATATACCTGTGTGAAAGTTAAACTGGATACAATCGACTACCTCGGCACTTTATCGTCGAATGAGTATGACCTAATACCACTTAATAGTGTCAGCTCTTTTAGCACGGTAAAAATTGAATGGTTCAGCTCATTAGATATTAGTTCTGATAAAAATTTTGCTGTTGATTTGTTGACTGGCGCTACAACGCCATTAATTGTACCTAATTCATGGCCATCAAATCGACCTCCAGTGATCCAAACTCAATTAATCCAATTTGGCAGTAATGGATTTAATTTAGATGATTTAGACAGTATCAATAATAGTGATACTTTATTTTTATACCCTTCGACTACGGGTGTAGAATCAACATCATTTATTAGTGATGTACACAAAAATCCAACAGGTAAGCCGAAATCTATAAAATGTGAAAAAAGCATTCTAAGTGGAGGCTATGCCTGTGCTGTGAGTTTAGCACTACCAGATCCAGTAGGTGGCGGCGATAGGACTGCCTTTTTGCGAGTAGGTGCTATTTATAATAATACAAACTTTAGAGTCACACTTTTAGGCTCAGGAAACCTCCCGGTATATTTTAGTGGTGTTCAGCCAGAGATAGACTCAACTGGTCGAGCAAATGATTTATTCAGGCGGGTCAAATCTAGGGTAAAATTAATTGATGCAAATTTTCCATATCCTAATGCAACAGTTTATGTTACTGGCAATCTATGTAAAAATTTTATTATTACGGATAGCGAAGATGATTACCCCGTGATGAATATGGGTAGTTGCACCCCGTAACCTTGTAAATTATTCAGTTGTATCGCTGTGAAATTTTTCGTGGACTTCGCGAAGATGTTCATCTGTTACGTGAGTATAAATTTGGGTAGTGGTAATGCTACTGTGTCCTAACATTGTTTGAACACTTCGCAGATCGGCGCCATTCATTAATAAGTCAGTTGCAAAACTATGTCGCATTGTGTGAGGGCTAACGTGTTTTGTTATTCCGGCTAAGCGCGTATATTTATTTATAATTCTTTGGATACTACGTGCACCAAGGCGACGATAGTCACCACTCATAGTTGTTTCACTGTTATTGCTATAACTAAGGAAAAGAGGTGGCAGGTTATCGCTTCTTTTTTTGAGGTAATTATTAACGTGTAGGCTGGCACTCTCGCTAATAAAGACAGGTCGATCCTTTTGACCTTTTCCGCGAACCATAAATTCGCGTCGATTTGTATTTATGTGATCTCTATTTAAATTAACTAACTCTGATACACGCAATCCACTTGAAAAGAGAAGTTCGATTATGGCACGGTCGCGTAAACCAGTTTCGGTATTTGTATCAATTGCAGTAAGCAGTCTTTCAACCTCATCATAATGTAGAAAAGTTACTTGTCGGCGTGACGTTTTAGGTAATTCGATTCTGTCTGGTGACAAGCTTGGGATATCTCTTTTTGACAAATAGCCTAAGAACCCCCGAAGGGCGATAAGATGGTAACTTTGTGTAATAGTCGATAATTCATCACCGTTGCTATTTTTATAACGATTTAGCCATAATCTATATTTTCGAATTATCTCTGATGTTATTTTGTCAACCATTATGTCATTAGTAAATTCGACAAAACGCTCTAAGTATAGGGTGTAATTTTCGGCAGTGTGAGCCGAACGACCACCTTCAACTTCGATATGTTCAATGTAATCAAGTAGTATTTCAGACATGTACATACCATTAGCATAACCTAAAAATGATTTTATGTAGAGAATAACAGGTTAATTTGATATAATTAATGTTAAATAATCAATAAGGAATATTTATGGCAAATCTAGAAAAAATCGAGAGAACACTTATTATTTTCAAACCAGATGCTTTACAGCGCGGTATAGTCGGCGAAATATTAACTCGATTTGAAAGAGTTGGGTTAAAAATAGTTGGTATGAAAATGATTTCTCCAACTCGTGAGCAATACCATGTGCATTACGAAGAAATCGGCAAAGTTATATCAAGAAGGGGTGAAGAGACTTTTAATCGAGTATTAGATACAATGCTACAAGGTCCAGTTATAACGGCTGTTTTAGAAGGTGTAGAAGCAATAGAAGTGACTCGTAAGCTAGTTGGTGCAACTGAGCCAAAATCAGCTGCGGTTGGCACGATACGTGGCGATTACTGCCATATTAGCTATGGTCGTGCTGATGCCGAGTGCAAGGGCACTCCAAATCTTATTCACGCTAGTTCGGATGCCTCAGATGCAGAGCAAGAGATCCAACACTGGTTTTCTGATAGTGAATTATGTGACTATGAAACAGTTCACGAAAAGTTTACTCGTTAATCTGCTACACTAAATCTAGTGGTGTTATGCCTCGGTAGCTCAACTGGATAGAGCAGATCCGTCCTAAGGATAAGGTTGTAGGTTCAACTCCTGTCCGGGGCACCATGAAACAAGATCCATCTTTTGATGGGTCTTATTTCATGGTTTTCTGATGGGTTGAACACTATCAACCTTATGAAGGTTGTAGGTGAGAACTGCCAGTCGGCAGTTCGCAAGGCCGGAAACAGATTTGAAGCTATGCTTCAAGTATGTTGAGGCGGGGTCGCGAAAAATTTCATATAAATTTTATCGTGACCAACTCCTGTCCGGGGCACCATTATATTTCACATCTGCTATTATATTTATATGACAAAATCAGACAAAAAAGCTAAATCGCAACTAGATTTTATTGGTCAACGTGAAGGCGAGAAGTTGTTATTCATATTTCGTCGCCATATTGTTGCTATGCGAAAAGGTTTCTATTTATTACTTATTCCACTTGTTATTACAGCTATACCGCCCCTCATTTGGAGTTCAACCTTAGAACTATTTTATTTACCAATTGCTGGCCTTGGCTTAGGTCTTTTGCTGTTTGCTTATCATTATATGCTGTGGTATTTTACGATTTACATAGTTACTGACCAGAGGATTAGACAGATAACGCGAAAAGGGTTTTTTGGTAAAGATGTAGTTGAGTTGCGTCTATCGAAGATTCAAAACATAAGCTATAATATACCTGGTTTTAGCGGTGAAGTTTTTAAGTATGGTACCATTATAATCCAGACATTTGTTGGTGATTTAGTAATACATAATGTTGAGCATCCCGATGAAATTTATAATAAATTACAAGATGCAGTTAGTAATGTCGTTGAAAAAAAATTAGATTATGAAGAAGATATTCAATAAATTATTTAAACGTAATAAGATGCCATTGTCATCTCGTATTACAAGTGACACGGTGGCTGAGCATCGTGAGCGAATTTTAGCTGGCGGTCGTCGTTTTAAATATCCAATTCAATACGCCCGTCACAAACTTGTTATTAATGCTATTTTAATCAGTATTTCGGCCCTAATTGTTGTAGTCGTAGTTGGTTGGTGGCAGTTGTATTTAGTCGGAAATAATAGTGAATTTATTTATCGTATTACGAAGGTTATTCCGGTACCTGTCGCTAAAGTAGACGGAAGCAATGTATTATATAGCGATTATTTGATGAAATATCTTAGTTCAGTCCATTATCTCGAGCAAAAAGAGCAATTAAGCCTGAAAACCGAAGACGGCAAAAGACAGATTGAATATATCAAACAACAATCAATGCAGGATGCTATTGCTGATGCCTATGCGATGAAACTAGCAATTAATATGAATTTATCGGTCAGTGCTAGTGAATTGCAGGGATTTCTTAAGTCTCAACGTCAATCAAGCAGTGGTGAAATATCCGAACAAACATACGATGCGGTTATATTAGACTACTATGGCTGGAGCCCAAATGAATATAGCCATGCTACAGAAAATAAGCTGTTGCGTCAGAAGGTATCCTACGCAATGGACACTGACGCGCAGAGTGTTTCTAAAAGTGTAGAAAGTTCCTTAAAAAACGATCCTAGCTTAGACTTCAAAACGTTAGTAACTACAATCCCTAGTAAGGGTAGTGCAAAGGCTATATATGGTGCTTCAGGATGGGTACCAAAGTCTAATCAAGATGGTGGGCTGACGATCGAAGCTACTAAATTGACAAAAAATCAGGTGTCGGAAAGTATTAAATCTACAATTGGCGATGGTTATTATACGATTAGGCTAATAGACAGTAATGAAGATCAAGTCAGTTACGAATATATAAAAGTATCGCTAACGGCATTTGATAATGCTTTAAAATCTGTAATTGATAATAAAAAAGTCGATAAATACATATCAGTATAAATACAGTATATTCTAGATATCGCATGAAATTATCAGATTACAATTACGAATTACCAGATAGTCTTATCGCTGACGTGCCACCAATAATTCGTGGTACCTCACGACTTTTGGTATTAAATCGTCAAACTGGCACTATTTTTGATAAAAAATATTTAGACATTACCGAGTTTCTAAATAGTGGCGACGTGCTTGTTTTAAATGACACAAAAGTCATCAAGGCGCGCCTCAAGGCATTCAAGGAAAATGGGGCACGGCGTGAAATTGTTGTGCTTGAAAAGCATAGTTTCGACAATGATTGGCATCGGCACCGCGTGTTATACCGACGGAAACTTGATGTTGGTGATAAACTAACGGTTGGAAATGCCAATTTGGTTGTTGAAGAAATTCAAGGCGACGGATTAGCAATTATTAGAAGTGACCAGGACTTATTGGAATTGACTGAAAAATATGGTGAGGTGCCTTTGCCACCTTATATGCATCGCGATGCTACGCCGATGGACGTAAGTCGTTATCAAACTATTTGGGCAAATGAGAAAGGTTCCGTGGCTGCGCCAACAGCTAGTCTGAATATGACTGATGAAATTTTAGATTCACTCAAACTAAAAGGTATAGAAATTGTGTATATTACTTTGCACGTTGGTTTGGGAACATTTATGCCAATTCGAACTGATTTAGTTGAAGACCACCATATGCATCAAGAGCATTTTGATATTCCAAAAAGCACAGTGTTAGCTATTCAGTCAACTAAAAGGTCTGGCGGGCGCGTGATTGCCCTCGGTACGACAGTGGCAAGAACATTAGAATATGCTTGCGACCAGATTAACCGAGAGCCGGCAGATATATCGGGTGAGGCTGACATATTTATTTATCCTGGCTATAAATTTAAGATGATTGATTGTTTATTGACTAACTACCATGCACCAAAAAGCACAGTTTTAATGTTAACAACGGCCTTTGCTGGTTGGGATAAATTATTACCAGCCTATAACCATGCTATTGCCGAAAAATATCATTTTTTTAGCTATGGCGATTCAATGCTGATATTATAGATAGCGATGACAAATAAATCCCTAAATTTTAATGTGATAAAACAACTAGATGGCACACTTGCCAGGACTGGTTTAATTAAAACGCCACACGGTGATATTAAAACGCCAGCTTTTATCGTTGGTGGTACTCAGGCTACCGTTAAAACTCTAACCCCCGAACAAGTTATCCAGCTTGGCGGTCAATCAGTACTTGTCAACGCTTATCATTTAATGCTTCGTCCTAGTGCTGAGTTGTTATCGGCAGCTGGTGGTATCCATAAATTTATGAATTTTAATCATCCAATTTTTTCCGACAGTGGTGGTTTTCAGGTTTTTTCGCTTGGCATGGCTTATAAAAAGGGGATTGACGCCATTAGCCATAGTACAAAGGGTGACGCATCACAGGCTATTAATTCCAAATCCCAACTTGCTAAAGTTACAGACGAAGGTGTTCATTTTAGGTCGCACTTGGATGGCAGTAAGTTATTTATGACACCTGAAAACTCAATGGAGGTACAACATAAAATCGCTGCCGATATTCATATGTGTTTTGACGAGCTAACATCACCACTAGCCGAACGAGAATATATTAAAAAGGCTATGAACAGAACTCACGCTTGGGCCGAACGTTGTTTAATTTGCCACAATAAACTAAATGATGAACATTTGGCTCTCGGTGAAAGTTCGCAGGCATTATATGGTGTTGTCCAAGGCGCTAGGGAAGAGGATTTTCGAAAAGCTAGTGCAACATTTTTTGGTCAGCGTGATTTTGACGGCTATGGTATTGGTGGTGTGTTTGAACCAGAAGAAATACCATCAACTGTCAGATGGGTAAATGAGATTTTACCAATTGATAAGCCGCGACACCTACTTGGCATGGGCGCTCAACCAGCTGATTTTTTTTTGGGTGTTCAGTACGGCATTGATACTTTTGATTGCGTAGCGCCAACCAGACAGGCTCGAAATGGGGCATTATTTACTTATGATGGTCGCATTAATATAAAAAATAGTGGCTATGCACAATATTTTACACCAATTGATGCTGAATGTGACTGCTATACCTGTAAAAACTTTACTCGGGCCTATGTGCGCCATTTATTTATGGCAAATGAAACACTTGGGTTGACTCTTGCTAGTATTCACAATGAGCGATTTGTTGTTCGAACGGTTGATTCGATTCGGGAAAGTATTGAGAATGGGAGTTTTTTTGAATACAAGAAGCGATTTTTGGAACGATATTATGGAGTTGACGTAGCGCAAAAATTTTTAATCGCATAAATCGGCTGTATCTACAACTGTTTTTCCTTCATCATCTTTTTTGCAAAGTGTTAGTGTCGTACAAAAAAAGGGGCGGTCAAGCTTTTTGCCACTTTTCATTGTGGCGTGTGGTGAAAAGTACAACCCATTCCACCGTGGGTTGAAGTTTATAAAGTTGCAACCAATTCTGCCTATCTCGTATATTAATAATGAGTGTAATTTATGTAATTCGCCACTTGGGTCCAATACTTCTACGACTGGTATGTCATCATGTTCACCAAACATTGCTTCGTTACCAATTTCAATTGGTATTGCGCCTGATCTTATACTTCCGTAAGTTAGTTCAATTTTATTTAGACCATAGCTACACTTTTTAACACATTCTATTACATTTTTTACATCAATTTCGGTGGGTATTTCGAATGGTGGAACTACGGTCATATGAAGTGGCCAACGCTCAAATATTTCTCCTGGTATAGGTATTTGGTCTATGATGTGAGGGATAAAAAATTCCGGACTTTGCATGATTTTAATTTAGGGGATTTGTCAGTGTAGAGCAAGGATGAGCTTCTTAATTAATTATTATTGCGGCCAGATTATCGGCTAAAGCCTCTTCCGCTCGCTACACGACCCGGTGATCTGGCGCTTTGCTTGTGGCAAATCGCGATCACCGGTTCAAGTCCAGTCCGGGCTGGCAATAAAAATGACCCATCCTATGGATGAGTCGTTTTTATTGGCGGGCTCGGCCGGATTTGAACCGGTGATCTCCTCCGTGACAGGGAGGCGTGATAACCACTACACTACGGGCCCATAATTATAATGAACTTTAGGTATGATAGCAGTTTTTCTCTCTTGGCGCAACGGGTTAATAGCGTTTATTTCGGCTTTCCTTGGTGCTATAATAATCTATGTTCAACTGAGTGCCGCTGTAGCTCAGCTGGTAGAGCGGCGCTTTCGTAAAGCGTAGGTCTCCGGTTCAATTCCGGACAGCGGCTCCATAGAATAAGGCTAGAGCAGCAAAGATGTGCCCAGTGTTTATATCCAATTCATGAAAGAAGAAATTATAAAATCATTAAAACAGCTTGTCGCCGATAGGTACTTATTAGTTTTGCTATCGTCCTTAATACTAATATCTGTCATTTTTGCAATTAACATCGGTTTATCAATTCATCCTAGTGAGCGACAATTAATTTCAAATTATTCTGCTTTTGGTGTAACACATTTTTATTTTAGTCAGTGGTTTTACTTATTTGTTTTTGTATTTTTTGGGATTGCAGTCGCTATATTACATGCAATCATCTCAGTTAAATTATTAATTGTTAAAAGTAGAACAATCGCCATTGTATTTGCCTGGCTTGGAGTTGGCATTATTCTATTAGGTTGGGTAACAGCCGTAAAAATATTAGATTTACAGGTGTTACTATAACATATGATTGATCTTGAAATACCGGTAGGTAAGAGAACATTAAAATATCGTTTACTTGAGATGTTGCCAGCTACACTGAGTTATGGCGCATTCGTATTGCTTGTTGTTTTGTCATTAATAAGCCCGACTTTAGCGGCGATTTATTTGCTATTAGTAATTGTAACTTTATTAGTTAAAGCAGCTGGGATTGCGGTCCATATGATTTTAGGCAGCAAAAAGCTTGAAGTGGCTCAAAAAGTCGATTGGCATGCCAGACTAGCAGATCTTGAGACACCTAGGACTTCATATAATGCATTGCGCCGGCATCATTCTAAAGAGTTTGATGCAACAGCCCATGTTGATAATCTAAGGCTAATTACGGCTGATCCTGACTTATTCCCAAAACCATCTGAAATCTATAATGCGGTGATCGTTGCTGCCTATAACGAATCATATGAAGTGCTGGCTCCGACGATTGAATCGATTATAAAGACTACTTATGATAATAAAAAAATTATTCTATCAATCGCCTATGAACAAAGAGGGGGTGAGGCAATTAAGGGCACAGTTCAGCGTCTGAAAAAAGAGTATGGTCATTTATTTTATGCCTTTCATGTTATCGAACACCCCAAAGACTTACCAAATGAAGTAATTGGCAAAGGTGGCAATATAACCAATGCTGGACGTTTCTTAAAGGAATGGCTAAAAGATGAGAAGATAGCCTATAAAGACGTTATAGTAACGACGTTAGATAGCGATAATAAGCCACACGCAACCTATTTTGATTACGTAACATATGAATATATTGTCCATGAAGATCGTAAGCATCTATCTTACCAGCCGGTTTCGCTTTTTTTGAATAATATTTGGGATGTTCCGGCGCCGATGAGGGTTGTTGCAACTGGTAACTCATTTTGGAACATCATTAGTTCAATGCGTCCTCACACCTTGCGCAACTTCGCCTCGCACTCACAGCCGATGGATGCTCTAGAGGAAATGGATTTTTGGAGTACTCGAACGATTGTAGAAGATGGTCATCAATTTTGGCGGAGCTATTTTTACTTTAATGGTAATTATTCTGTAACGCCAATCTATGTGCCAATCTATCAGGATGCGGTTTTATCTAATACCTATATAAAAACACTAAAGGCACAATTCATTCAACTTAGACGCTGGGCTTATGGCGCAACTGACATTGCATACGTGGCTTCTCATTTATTGTCTTCTGAACGCAATGTGCCACTCGCAGGAGGCCTTGCAAGGCTTGTTAGGCTAATTGATGGCCATGTGACGCTTGCTAGCGTATCTATCTTAGTAGCGGTCGGTGGTTGGGTACCGTTACTTGTTAATAGTGAGGCGGCTAGAAGTATATCAGCCAATCAATTACCAGATGTTATTAGTACACTTCAAGTCATAGCTTTAATAGGGTTAGTTATAACAGTCTTGCTGACCTTTAAAATGTTGCCACCTCGCCCCGAACGCTACAAGCGCCGTCGCACTTTTTGGATGCTAGCACAGTGGGTTTTAATGCCCGCTACGGCTATTGTTTATAGCTCTGCTAGCGCCTTATACTCTCAAGGACGCTTGTTCTTGGGTCGATACTTAGATAAGTTTGATGTAACTGAAAAGGCTACTCATCAGTCTGTTGCTGAAGCAAAACAGGTTGCAAAAGAGAAGCGTCATCAAAAGTAACATCTCTCTTTAACCTAGATATAAAAATAGCACTCCTTAAGCGGGGTGCTATTTGGTATATGAGGTTTAAATTTAAATAGTACGAATGCGCATCTCGCGCTTCACTTGTTGTAGTGTCTTGTCATATTCAAAGCCAAGGCTAAACCGCTCAAGTTGGGAAGTGGTGGTATTGATTGATTGTATCTGTTGCTTATTACTCATGGCTCTATATTAGCATAAGTACCATCAAATGTCAATGGAACGGGTGCATTACCATTATTCAATTGGTGATATATATTATTTGCAACTGAACATAAAAACCAGGTGGAAAACTTATTAATAATGTGGGTAACTAGCTAATAAAAAACTCACCACTTACGTGATGAGTTAATGTCTAATATGGTGGGCCCTAAAGGATTCGAACCTTTCACCTCCACAACGTCAATGTGGCGCTCTAGCCAAATGAGCTAAGAGCCCATATCGTTATTTAGAATACCAAAATGACGGTGTGGGTGCAAGGATATGTTATTATATTAGTTGAACGAAGACGTGACCTAACCAATTACCGAGTTCCGTGGGAGTGATAACGTACGTAACGTCGTCTCATAAGCGTCCTCCGAAGCTTTCGCTGTACAGCGAAGCGAAGGAGGAAAGTCCGGTGGAACCATCCCGCCAACGGCGGGACCCGAGACATGCGATATATAGATTTAAATTATATTTAAAGCTAACCATCGCATGTTTTTTATTTTTTAAATTCGCTGTACAGCGAAGAGGAGTAGTAAAATGAGTGACGAACAATTGAATATTATGCGACACAGCATGGCCCATATTACTGCTGCTGCAGTTCAGAGGCTTTGGCCAGAGGCAAAATTTGGAGTCGGGCCGATTGTTGAAAATGGCTTTTATTACGATATTGATCTTGGCGAAACAAAGATTTCAGAGGCAAACTTTCCAAAAATTGAAAAAGCGATGCGGGGTATTATTGAATACGGCGATAATTTTGAGCAATTTGAAATGCCGATTGAAGAGGCTATAAATTGGGCAAAGACGAATAATCAACCATATAAAGAAGAATTATTGAATGACCTAAAACGCTCAGGTACGACAAACGCCAAAGACCTCGATATGAATGAGATTGGCGTAGCAACCGACGGCGAATCGGCCGTAAAAACTGTTACTTTTTATAAAAATGGTAATTTTGTCGATTTATGCCGAGGTCCGCATATTACAAATACCAAAGAAGCCGGCGTTTTTAAATTAATGCGAGTAGCTGGCGCCTATTGGCGCGGTAAAGAGACTAATCCTCAGATGCAACGACTATATGGTGTTGCGTTTGCGAATCAAGATGAACTTGACCAGTATTTGGTGCGAGTTGAATTGGCCAAACAAAATGACCATAAGAAACTTGGTCGAGAAATGGAATTATTTTTCTTTGACCCGACTGCTCCAGGAATGGCGTATTGGCTACCAAAAGGTTTTATGATGAAAAACTTGCTAATCCAGTATTGGCGTCAATACCACAAAGCTAATGGATATCAGGAGTTCTCTGGCCCATTATTGAGCAAAAAAGAGCTTTACGAGACTTCTGGTCACTGGGAGCACTACAAAGACGACATGTTCACTGCTGATAGAGAGGGTAATGAAACTTGGGCATTAAAGCCTATGAGTTGCCCAAACGCAATTAAAGTCTGGCAGTTCAAGCAGCGCAGTTACAAAGATTTGCCATTGCGTTTTTCAGATGTTGACACCTTACATCGAGACGAGCTTACTGGCGTATTGAACGGTTTGCTGCGTGCACGCGAGTTTAACCAAGACGATTCGCACAACTTCATTACTGAAGAGCAGGTTAAAGATGAAGTTTCGTCAATTATTCAAATTGTCCGAGATTTTTATGGTGTTTTCGGAATCTCGGAAAGTGTGAAATTGTATCTATCGACTCGACCTGAGCAAGGTTATCTGGGAGAAATCGCAACTTGGGATAAGGCCGAGGAAGAGCTTAAAGAAATATTGGAAAATAGCGGATTTGATTTTGGTATCAAGTTAGGCGATGGTGCTTTTTACGGTCCTAAAATTGATATTCATTTAAATGATGCTTTGGGACGTGAGTGGCAATGCGGCACAATTCAGCTCGACTTCCAATTGCCGGGCAGGTTCGGATTGGTTTATGCTGATCAAGACGGTGTAGATAAGGTACCGGTTTTGGTTCATCGTGTTATTTACGGATCACTTGAGCGATTTATAGCTGTTATAACTGAGCATTTTGGTGGTTGGTATCCTTTCTGGTTTGCGCCAGAGCAGGTGCGTATTTTAACTATTAATGACACGATTTCGGATTATGTTGCCGAAATTGAGGGCATTCTTGGTTCGATAGTTTTATCAAAACCTGTAAAATATAATGAGCTACGCTTCTCAAGCGATACCAGAAATGAGTCACTTGGTAAAAAGATTCGCGAAGCAACTAATCTAAAGATTCCAGTTCAACTAATAGTTGGTCCAAAAGATAAGGAAGCTCGCGAAGTGAGTGTCCGTACTCAATCTGGTGAAGAAAAGGTTGCTTTGGATAAATTGGCACAATATTTATTAGCATTGTAGTATGACGATTAATAAAAAAAGACAAACTATTGCAATCGACATAGATGATGTCTTATCTCAAAGTGCAAAAAAAATTATCGAATACGGCAATCAAAAATGGGGTATGTCTCTTACTATTAACGATTACGATGAGGATTTTACAAAACTTTGGCAAGTTGATAATGAGGAGATGAGGCGACGTTTTGATGAGTATGTCGAATTTGGTGTACTTTCTACTTATGATCATGATTCGGACGCAACGCTGGTTTTGAAAAAATTAAAAAATGATTACGATTTGATAGTTATTACTTCTCGTAGTACCACCTTAAAAAATGACACAATTGCTTGGATAAATGAGAAGTATCCAGAAATATTTGACGAGGCTCATATCCACTTTGCTGGTTTTTGGGACACCGTTACTGACGGCAACGCGATTCATTGCACAAAAGGTGAGCTTGTTAAAAATTTAAATGCCGATTACTTAATAGATGACCAATTGAAACATTGTCTTTCTGTATCAAAATTGGGTATTGAATCTATTTTGTTTGGTAATTACTCATGGAATAAAGCAAATACCTTGCCGCAAAACGTGCAGCGTGCAGAAGGTTGGTTAGATATTTTGAGGTATTTTGATGAACGAGCATAGAGAATTACCACTCGTCGTTATTGTCGGCCCAACAGCTAGCGGAAAGACATCATTGGCAATCGAAATAGCCGAAAAATGTGGCGGCGAGATTATATGTGCCGATTCGCGCACAGTATACAAAGGCTTAGATATTGGAACTGCAAAACCAACCAAGCAGGATAGGCTGAGAGTGCCACATTGGGGGTTGGATTTAGTTGAGCCTGGGGATTATTTTTCGGCTGCTGATTTTAAAACATATGCCAATAATAAAATAAAAGAGATAAGATCCCGCGGAAACATACCGTTTATTGTTGGGGGAACTGGTTTGTATGTTGATTCGGTCATTTTTGACTATAAATTTGGGAATCGAGCCAATAATGACAAAAGAGAAAAGCTAAACGAATTAACACTTGAGCAATTACATGAATATTGCAAAAATAACAACATAGACTTACCAGAAAATGAAAAGAATAAGCGTTATGTAATTAGGTCTATTGAGCGAAATGGATTAGATATTTCTAAACGAGACTTGTTAATTGAGAACACAATTATTATTGGTTTATCGATCGACAAATTGTTACTTAGATTACGAATAGAAAAACGAGCTGAACAATTATTTGACGATGGTGTTGTTAATGAGGCAAAAGAGTTGGGCAAAAAGTATGGTTGGAATAGTGAAGCTCTAAAAGGTAATATATACCCATTAGTTCATTCTTATCTGTTGGGTGATATCACAGAAGCTGAAATGAAAGCAAAAAATCTAATTTTAGATTGGAGACTTGCTAAACGTCAGATGACTTGGTTGAGACGAAACAAGTTTATTAAATGGCTTTTGATTGATGAAGCAAAAATCTATCTTTTAAATCAACTCGCAAAGCGTAGCTAGGCATGTTATTATAGAACACGAAAGTTATACGGGGTAATTAAATGATTGATGCGCTATTTGGTTCAAAAACTCGAGTAAAGTTGTTGCATCTTTTTCTGAATAATCCAGGCCAGCCTTTTTATGTCCGCGAAATTACGAGAAAAATAGATGAGCAAATTAATTCAGTTCGACGTGAACTTTCAAATATGCTTGAAGTCGGCATTATTACTAGTGATAGTTCGGATAATAAGTTATATTATCAAGTTAACCAAAGATATGACTATTATGTACCATTAAGGGCTATTTTTAGCGATACAAAAGTCGACATTAATAGCGTTTCTTTTGTGTCGGATATTGGTTCAGATAATGAATATAGTTCTATAATTCAAGCAAACACTGGCCTACGACTTGTAGTATTCGCTGGTGTTTTAGTAAAAGGTTCAACTGCATCAGTTGATATACTATTAGTTGGGAATATTTCACCTATTAAGGTTAAAGCTATTATAAAGCACATTGAAAAATCCGAAGGTCGCGACATCAATTACACTGTGTTATCATATGATGAGTTTTATTATCGTCTAAGTGTTCGTGATAAATTTATCACTGAAATTTTAGGTAGTAAACATATTGTAGTTGTCGATAAAGATAAAGTACTGAATTAAAAGAGGGGAATAGAAATGTTTGATATTGAATATAAAGGCGCTAACTGTGTTGTGATTAGTACAAAAAAATCTAAATTAATTATTGATCCAAAATTATCGCTCGTTGGTCTTAAAGATTTGTCTGTAAAAGATGCAGTTGAACTTGCCACTGAAGAAAGATTTGTTGTAAATGATCCTGGGGCGACGATAGTATTAGAGGGGCCAGGTGAGTATGGTGTCGCTGAATTTGATATTACCGGTATAGCAGCAAGGCGTCATCTAGACAGTGAGTCCGAAAATAAGATTTCAACGATGTATCGCGTTGAAATTGGTGAAATACGGATTGGGATTATTGGTAATATTTATGAGAAGTTGTCCGATGAACAACTTGAGCAACTTGGCGTTTTAGATATTTTAATCTTACCAGTCGGTGGAAATGGTTACACGCTTGATGCAACTGGTGCTGCTAGCCTTGTGGGTATGATTGATCCAAAGATCGTAATTCCTGTTCATTATGCGGACAGCTCATTAAAATACGAAGTACCGCAGAATGAATTAAAATCATTTATCTCTGAATTAGGTGCGCCAGTTGAAACAGTTTCGAAGTATAAGTTTAAGCAGTTGCCTATTGCACCAGCTACTCTGTCAGTTGTTGAAATCACTCGTAGCTAATCATTGTGTGCGCTAATGAAAAACTCCTCATATACGAGGAGTTTTTATTTTATTTGAGCAAAATTAGGTTAGGATATTTTTCTTTTTAAGTGTGCGGATAGCTTGAGTGCTGAGGGTCATCGTAATTTTTTGGCCATCAACTTCAAAAGTTTTCTTTTGTAGGTTAGGTTTAAAAACACGATTTGTGCGACGCAAAGAGAAGCTCACATTATGGCCAAATTGTTTGCCTTTTCCGGTTAATTCACATCGTGCTGACATATTTTTTCTTCCACTTATATTTGACAATCTTTATGAGTATAGTGCTTTTTATCTTATACGTCAAGGATATATGGTGATAAATAGACCTTGGTACGTCTCAACTGTTATAATCATATACAATGAATGTTGATGTTATCTATCTATTGATTGTGATTGTTGTTGTCCTTATTTCGATGACACTTCACGAAGCGATGCACGCTTATACTAGTTATTGGCTTGGAGATGATACGGCTAGGCTATTGGGTAGACTAACACTTAATCCAATTAAACATATCGACCCTGTCTTAACGTTACTTTTGCCAATTATGTTGGCGGTTGCTGGTGCACCAGTATTTGGTGGCGCTAAACCAGTACCTATCAACTCAAATAATTTACGTTTTGGTGAATGGGGCTTGGCAATTGTTGCAGCCGCTGGACCACTTACGAATTTTATCATCGCATTTATAGCAGTTGGCGTATGGGCATTATTGGGTACGTCAAATCAGGGTATATTTGGGCAAATACTAATTATTGCGGCATCTGTTAATTTAGGTTTTTTTGTTTTTAACATGATTCCAATTCCGCCACTCGATGGCTCACGCATATTATATGCTTTAGCACCTGAGTTTATTAGGCGTGGCATGGAGGCGATGGAGAAGTTTGGAATAATTATTGTTTTTGCAATTGTGTTATTAGCCGGAACAGCTTTAGAAACTTTTATGGGTAGCTCAATTAGTTTTTTCCTGAATATTTTTAGCCATGTATTCGGAATTTAAAAATGTTATAATAGATATGTCCCGGGGTAAACCTAGGCGTGTATGATTTTCCTGAATATCATTTAGATAGGGAACTCTAATTGTCTATCTCCTTGGAGATAGGTTGCGAGTACCCACCTTGCCTATACGGTAGGGAATATCTCTCGCCAACAGAATATTCCGGGACTTTTTGTATGTTTTTGGTATACTTATTACTGGTAGTTCATTAGATGATCGCCCCGCACCCAAAAGGTGTTGGAGAGGAAAGTCCGGGCAGTATAGAGCATGGCAGTCGCTAACGGCGACCGGGGGTAACCCTAGGGAAAGTGCCACAGAAACGAAACTACCCTATGTAGCCCCTGGGCGAAGTAGGGAAAAGATGAAACGAGTGAGGTAAGAGCTCACAGCAGACTATGGTGACATAGGATGGAGGTAAACCCTGGCAACTGCAAGGAGATCTGCATAAAGGATTGCTCGTCCGCAGATCGATGTCCGCTTGAACGTATAGGCAACTGTATGGCTAGATAGATGATCATCCAAGACAGAACCCGGCTTATCGATGGACTGCCAACTAAAAACGACCACATTATGAATTTTTGTGGTCGTTTTTAGTTGTGTTTTATTTCTAAACTAATTTTATAGTTGAGATTCTTTTACAATTTCAGCAAATGCCCTAGGCTCGCTGACGGCTAACTCAGATAAAACCTTACGATCAATCTGAATGTTAGTCTTTTTAAGGCCACTAATTAATTTGCCATATGTTACACCTAATTCGCGGGCTGCAGCGTTGATGCGGGTTATCCATAGACCACGTAAATCTCGCTTTTTATTGCGTCGATCGCGGTAAGCGTAGGTTAGGGCTTTTATAACTGCTTGTTTAGCAAGTCTAAAAGAGCTAGTTCGGTCATGTTGCATACCTTTAGCTAGTTTTAATATCTTCTTGTGTTTGGCTGTCGCTGGGACGCCTCGTTTTACTCGCATATGTTTTCTCCTTTAAATTCCTAGGGCTCGTTTAACGTTTTGAATCATCGCGCCCTTAATGACTGCTGTCGTCTTTATGGCTCGTTTTCGGCTTTTGCTTTTCTTAGCAAGCATATGGTTACCAAATGCGCGGCTACGTGTTAATTTACCAGTGCCGGTAATACTAATACGTTTACTAGTTCCTTTATGGGTTTTCAATTTTGGCATTATTTACTCCTTACTACTATGCTCAGATTGCGTCCTGCCATCTGAGGCTTTTGTTCTAATATTGCATCGTTTTCAAGTAGTGCAACGATTCGATCAATCATTTCATATCCTAATTCTTGGTGGGCCATTTCTCGTCCACGAAAGAAAATAAATATTTTTACTTTATGACCAACTTTTAGAAAATCACGAATCTTACGAAGTTTGATTTCTAGGTCGTTTGCACCAATCTTTAGACTCATGCGCATTTGCTTTAATTCAACCGTTTTAGCATGCTTCTGGTTTTTATGCTGTTCTTTCATCTTCTGGTATTGGTACTTGCCCCAGTCGACAACCTTCGCAACAGGAGGATTAGCGTTTGGAGATATTTCGATTAGGTCAACTCCGGCTTCTTCGGCGATTTTTAACGCCTCAGATAGACTCATAATACCTAATTGATCGCCATTCGGCCCGATAACACGTAACTGCTCAGCTCGAATTTCTTGATTGATACGAATTGAATTACTGATCGTTGGATCTCCTTGATTGAATCTTTTAACGGTTGAACATTACTCGGTAGTATTTTATCAGATATAAGTCAGTAGTTCAAGTGTTATATATCATTTTCGATATTGTAGTGCTTCACTGATATGCTCAGGTGATATGTTGTCATCACCAGCAAGGTCAGCGATAGTTCTTGCAATTTTAATTATCTTAAAATAACTTCTTGCGCTCAATGATAAACGATTAGCGGCTGTTAGTAACAGGGATTTGGCTTCATTTGACAATGAAGCATACTTTTTAATGTCACTATTGTTAAGCGATGCGTTGTAAATAGTACTATTATTATAACGTTTATTTTGAGTATTTATTGCTTTATTTATTAAATCTGAAGCTGTAGTATGTTGAATATTAGACAACGATTCCGTATTTAATAAAAGTTCATTTGGCACTCGTGAAACATTTACTACTAAGTCGATTCGATCCATTAGTGGTCCAGATAATCGCTTTTGATAAGCTAATATTTGCATGCTCGTGCAGGTGCATTCTTTTATACTATCGCCAAAATAACCGCATGGGCATGGATTCATAGTTGCTACTAGCATAAAGTCAGCTGGATATGACACATGTGCATTAACCCGACTTATATCGATTTTTCTATCTTCAAGTGGCTGCCTCAGTGATTCAAGTATTATCCGTGGGTATTCAGGTAGTTCATCAAGAAATAGCACTCCAGTGTGAGCTAGGCTAATCTCGCCAGGTTTTGGTTGATTTCCGCCACCTACGATTGATATCAAACTAGCGGTATGGTGCGGCGATCTAAAAGGTCTTTGACTAATTATTTCGCCATCTACTTTACCTGCAAGGCTATGGATTTTTGTAGCAGCCAATTGTTCTTCTGGTTTTAGATCAGGGAGCAGGTTAGTCAATGCCCTTGCTAGCATCGTCTTGCCCGCTCCAGGCGTTCCGGATAATAAAATGTTATGATGACCAGCTGCGGCTATAATCATGGCGCGTTTGGCTTGTTCTTGACCTTTAATATCATCTAGAATAGGTGAGATTAGCGGTCGTGATGTCGTACTGCATGGCTCTACTCTTATGTAAGGTTGGATGGCTGCCTCATGCTTAAGATGTAAAAATAATTGTTTTATTGATGAAACACCAAATATATTTATACCCTCAACTAATCCAGCTTGTTCAATATTAGGTAGTGGTATATATAGATTTTTATAGCCAGCCTGTTTTGCTTTTTGAGCAATATTAATCACGGCCTTAATCGGCCTTAAACTACCGTCTAGAGCTAATTCACCAGCAAATATGGCGCCGTCAAGTTCTTTTTGTTGTAATTGACCACTTACGCACAAGATAGCTAGTGCAATTGGTACATCATAATGAGCGCCGTCCTTTGGTAATTCGGCTGGGGCTAAATTAATAGTAATTCTTTTTTTTGGAAAATCGAGCATCGAGTTGTTGATTGCACTTCTGACGCGCTCTTTAGCTTCATCGATTGCCTTATTGCCCAAGCCAACAATTTGTAGCGATGGGAGTGCTTTAGTTGCGTCACTCTCAACTTCAATAATAGCTCCATTAAAGCCAATTGGCGCAACCGTCATAACTCTGGCAACCATAAGCTTAATTTAAGCATAACTAGTAATTATATACAACCTATGCTATAATAATCAAGTTGCGTTGGGGCTGACTATAGCTTTCGACGAAGGGATTTTAACAGATTATTTTGCAAGTCGAAAGCACGCGTTAAGTGCACAATTTAATTGCAACATTTATTGCAAAAGCAAAAAGCTACGTATCTGAGATTGCATCTGGTTTTGCCAGTGCCTTTCAAATGCCAGCTCTAGCAACAGCTCGGATTTAATCTGAGCCATCCTATTATCCAGGCGACATAGAGGTATTAGGGTGTTATAAATATGTCGCTTACTTTATTGATGGGGAGCAACGTCACTTTAGAAAATAATATTGCGTGACTGCCAAAGCGTTTTTTGTTTAACTTATAGCTTTGAGGTCATAAAAATACAAGCTAGACTACACTTGTAGATAAATAATAGGTTACCTTTCGGACCGGGGTGCGATTCCCCGCAGCTCCACCAATTTGATTTTTACACAAAATAAAACAACCGCCTGCGAGGAACGGTTGTTTTTTTGTGGAGTTTTGATTTTCTGTTTATTTTTGGCTTCTGCATAATTTTTTTATTCAGAAGCTACCCCTATAATATAGTGCCATAGTGCTTGTGTCAATGATTATTATTAAAATCTATTAGTAAAAAATACTACGTGTGGATAAGTATTGTTTGAAGAAAAATGTAACAAAAATATAATTTTATATCAATATTTATATTAAAGAGTCTGTTTCTAAAAAAATAATTTAATTAAATAATTTATTAAAAAGATTTGCGCAGATCAACATGCTAACCATGTATGGAATAGAAGTCATTGGTTAAATAATAGGCTATTGTTGTTACGGTTTTATAAATTATTGTATTGATTATTTAACTAATTTCTTTGTCGAAATGTTGGCATAGCAAACATTCGAATCGATGTTTAAATAAATTTACAAAATCATTAGCCGAATTAATAATGGCATGCTTTTTTAAAAGACCAGTGAGTACAATATATATCAAGAAAAATAGGCAAGTAAGTCATATTAAAAATAAATATTATAAACACTAAAACACAAAATAGTGGCGGTGAAATAGGTGGGTATAGTAATCGGCGTAGTAAATAGCACAATATTGTATATTTCTATTATATTTATATTTTTATCTTAACATTACTTTAATTATTTTGTTTATTGTTATAAACACATCAAAAGTTGGATGCTATTTATTGACCCAGTAAAATACTTATGTTAGGGTATTAATAAGCTTTTAATTTAAAATAAACACTATAAAAAAGAGCTAGAACCTATTTAAAATTTAGTAAGATTCTGATCGTATTTTTTGGCGAAAATTCGATGACGACACTAACACTATTATTGTTTTGCACATGCAAGACACGCACTTTTTGTGTTATGCATTGGCGTCATCGATGCTTCGCCAAATGGCGTTAGCGCGTTTACTAGTACTGATATCTTTAGATATATGTGGAAAGTAAACTAGTACATATGCCCCGAGATTTCTCGGAGCGGTCAGTACAACAGCCTGCAGCGGTAGGTCGTCCTTAGTTCACACGCTCAATTTTTTAAATATGTGGCGCTTGTTGCAACTAGGATATATAAATCTATCGCTCAGGCCTGTTTTAACTCTTACTTTAGAATGATATAATCAACTATACTAATGCTTAAGATAATTATATCAATCATAACAGCTGTAAGCCTCTGCTTACTCTTTGCACTACTTAATATTACGAAGCCAGCAACTACTGGGCCTTTTGGTATATTAGCTATTTTCAGTTTTGCGTATTTGTCATCATTTGGATTGGTGACATTTTTTTTGTACGGGACTAGTTATGTGATCGCTCGTGTATCTGGAGTTTTTATTTTTAGAAAACCCGTTAGGGCACTTACATTAAAGCGATCTTGTTTTTTCTCATCTATTATAGCCGCCACGCCAATTATGCTGATTGCCCTTAAGTCCGTAGGCGTGGTTGGGTTCTATGAATATTTTTTGGTAATAATATTTGTCGTAATCGGTTGTTTATATATTTCTAAACGGATTATTTAATTTATTGACATAAGCTAAATACAAGCGTGATATAATTACAGATATGAAACAAGAAATACCAGCACAGAACTTACGACCTGAGCTTCCGCCTATTCGGTATGATTACAATCCAGAGTCGATTCCTAGACTTTCAGGAGGCGAAACAGACTCAAAAGATTACGCTGAACGCTATAATCAAAAAGGTGAAAGTGTGGCTGAGATATCTGAAGTAATTTTGTCAACAGCCTTACCAACACCTGTAGTTAGCACCGCATTAGTAGATGATGTTACAACAGTTACTAATAATCCAGTTGTTGCTGGTGATGATGATTTAATTGAAAAGGCATGGGTTGAAAAGGCAAAAAAAATTGTTGCTGATACGCGAGATAACCCACATAAACGAGATGATGAGGTTAATAGTTTGCAAGTTGATTATTTAAAAAAGCGTTATGGGAGGAAGTTAGGTGTTACTGAATGAAGTTTCGTCTAACTAGGCAACTTTGAATGATAAATAATGTAGTTACAATACTAGCCATCATAATCGTCATCGGTGGTATATCTATTTTTATTTTTTTACAATATCGAGGTGTTGTTAGAGAAGCAAAAAATTATGAACGTGGTCTTAAGATGGTACCGATGTATATTCATATACCTCCGTCGAGCGACGATTTAGAGGGCAATGGTCGTGATGAGCGTGATGTAACCGAAGAAATCCTTTCACAAGCTCAAGTAATGTATAACATAATATCAAGTACTGCCACGAAAGGCTTTAAAACTAAAATATACGGGCAAAGACATTTATCGTTTGAGATTGTGGCGCATGAGGGTTTAGTCCATTATTATGCGGTCGTTCCGGTTGTTTTAGTTGATGTTGTTAAACAGGCCATTGCAGCTGCTTATCCATCTGCAAGGCTAGAAGAAGTTGAAGAACGAAATATTTTTAATGAAGCTGGTAAAATAAGCGGGACGATTGGTGGCGAATTTACACTTAAAAAAAGTTATGTCTATCCGATAGCTACCTATCAAGAGTCAAAACGAGATGCGTCGATGGCAATATTAAATGCATTATCTACGGCTACGCATGAAGATGGTGTTGTTATTCAATTAATGTTCAGGCCAGCAACTGAAAGTTGGGCAAAAAATTCGATATTTTCTGCTAATAAAATAAAAAAAGATAAAGGCGTAAAATCGGTTGGGTTAGGTAGTATTTTTAACCCAAAGAATCTCATGGAAGCTTTGTGGAAACCACCAGAATCAAAAGAAACAAAGCCAGAGGAAAAACAATTAACATCTCTTGAACAAGGTTTAGTTGAGGCGATTGAAGAAAAGACGCGTCATCCCGGATATGAAACTTTGATAAGAGTTATTGTATCGTCTAACACTGCCGCAAAATCACAGGCGCTTTTGAAGAATATTATTGCAGCTTTTTCGCTATTTGATTCAACTATAAATAATGGCTTTAAATTTAGCATATCAAAAGATATTGAGGAATTAGTCACTGCTTATATCTTTCGCTTTTTCCCTCAGGCTGTGACACAAAATATTCTTAATAGTGTAGAATTAGCAACGATTTTTCATTTGCCTAATCAGAATAACACTCCAACTTCACAGGTCCAGCGTCAGGCTGCTAAACAAGTTGACGGACCAACACAAGCAATGGAAGAGGGATTCTTACTAGGTTATAACGAGTTTCGTGGAGTTAAAAAACAAATTAGGCTTAATACTAATGATCGACGACGACATACTTATTTTATTGGACAAACCGGAACGGGCAAGTCAACTTTGTTAGAAAATTTGGCATTTCAGGACATGATGGATGGTCGTGGCTTTGCTTTTATTGATCCGCACGGTGATTCTGCTGAAAAAATCTTAGGAATGGTGCCTAAAGAACGGGTTGAGGATGTGATATATTTTAACCCGGGTGATATGGAAAACCCTGTTGGGTTGAATTTATTTGAGTTTGAGACTCAGGATCAGCGCGACTTTTTGATTCAGGAAGCCATTGCGATGTTATATAAACTATATGATCCAGGGCACATAGGTATTATTGGTCCACGTTATGAGCATTGGTTCCGCAACGCCGCTCTTACTATTATGAGCGATCCTGCTGGATCGACATTTATTGATATTCCACAAGTATTCAATGATCAGGCGTTTACAGATGAGAAGTTAAAATATGTGACTGATCGAACGGTATTAGATTTTTGGAATAAAGAGATGGCGCAGACTAGTGACGCAAATAAGTCGGAAGTCCTTGGTTGGTTCGTTAGTAAATTTGGTGCTTTTTTATCTAATGAGATGATGCGCAATGTTCTTGGTCAGACAAAAAGTGGCTTTAGCATACGTGACATTATGGACAATAAAAAAATCTTAATCGTTAATCTATCAAAAGGTTTAACCGGCGAGCTTAACTCTCAGTTACTGGGAATGGTATTTGTCATGAAATTCCAGGCTGCTGCTATGGGCAGAGCAAGTATGCCCGAAGAAGAGCGCGAAGATTTCGCTCTGTATGTTGATGAGTTCCAAAATTTTGCGACTGATTCGTTTGCGACTATTTTGTCAGAAGCTAGAAAATACAGGTTGAATTTGATACTTGCCAACCAATTTATGACTCAACTTACAGATAATATCCGAGAAGCTATACTTGGAAATATAGGTACTGTAATTAGTGGGCGACTTGGTATAACAGATGCTGAGGTTCTGGTAAAAAAGTTTGCTCCAACTTTTGATGCCGAAGATTTAACAAAATTACCAAATTTTCAAACTATTACCTCGGTGTTGATTAGCGATGTGCCATCAGCCGCATTCAGCATGGCACTTATTCCTTCAATGGGGAAATCTAACCCTCAACTGCGTGATGCTCTAAAAAAGTTGTCTGCGGCAAAATATGGAAAGCCTCGAGCTCAAGTTGAAAGAGAAATATTTGCGAGGTTAGGTGCTGGAGATGCCGCCAAAAAAGCTAAGCTAGAGGCCGTAAGACAGCTTCAGCAAGACAGAATGGATAAACTAGCTACTTCGCCTACTGTAGCCCCACCTAGTGAGGTTAAAGCTGGTAGCGGGTCATCTTTTCTAGATGATTGGCTAGCTAAACGTCAACAGATACCATCTACAATTAAACCTAATACGGATAATACGTCCGTTATTAGATCTATTGCACCTGATGAACCGGCCGTAGCTCTAACTAAAAAAGATGAATTAAATATTAGAGAACAAAAAGATGATGATGAGGTTTCAATAAAGTTTCGATAAAATTTGATAGAAGTACTTATTTGTTAGAATTTTTTACCAGTTACGAGAACTCGTAAATAATCATATATAATGCCAATTACCCAGCCAATTAAAAACGCTGCAATTGTTTCAAACCCAGAGAGTGCATAACCAACCGTTTTTGCGATTGTATATGTCAGTAGGGTTAATATAAACGCAGCAACTGCGCCTGATAGCATTGCGTTAGGTCTTGCAATTGTACTACCTACGACATCACTAGTTTTTTCGATAAACTTATTGTGAGTGATTTTGCTAAATAGGCGACTGCCCGCTGGTAATTCACTCTGAACTTGTTTTATCGTTTTGGTGTAACTGTTATTTCTATCTTTATCACTAATCGATCCACGATGTGGTGAAGAGGCGCGACTCTTTGATTTTTCAATATCTTTGCTTTTAACTTCTACACTAATAGCAGTTTGCATTGCTTCTGTTCGTGCTTTTTCGGTGCGAGCTTCGATGTTTCTTGGCGATAGTTCTAAATTAGTATCATGGTTATCGTTTATGTTTTCTAATCGATGCGACGCTGACTGGTTTATTTCAGCAGATTTTGTTTGTTCAAAATTATTCGTTTTTTCTTGGCTACTACTCATAATAATTAGATTGTTCCTGCATTAAAATTATTTCTTATTATGTGAATCTCTTTTTCGAGTTGGCGAGTGCGTGCATAGAAATATGCGGCAATAGCTAGGATTATGCATGCGAATAAAATATTTTCAGTTGGTCCAGTTTTTGGTAATTCTGTAGCTATTTGTTCAACTATCTTTGGTGCTGGGCAGTCTACTTTGATGTCTATTGAATTGCCAAAAGTATTAGTGATAGTGCAGTCAAACGAGGTAAAATTGCTGGATCCCTGGGCTGTTATAGGTATTGAATCCAATAACTTAACTACAATAGTTCTTGTCTGTATGTCTTTCGGTTCTAATTTTATATCTGGCCAAGATAAAATTCCTGTTGTTTTGTCTAGTAATCCACCGCCATTATCAATAAGCGTTGCATATTCAAGCACGTCTAAAAGATTATCTTCAAGTCTTGATGAGGTTGAGTTTAGCCCGGTATTTTCTATTTTTATAGTGTAACTAATTTGATCACCAGCTTTTGCAGTTACTTTTGAAGCATCTATAAAACCTTGGGATAAATTAGCTGACGTTTTTGTTTTAACAATAAGCGGTGATTCAAGATCATCTGTAACCGTATCACTTAAATTAGAGGCATTTGCTGATTCGGCCGGTTGAAAGACTGCGAGTGATTGCACTATTAATGCAAGAACTACAAAAATTAAAGCTAATCTTCTAGTCGCATCTTCCTTACGCAATCTTTTTGCGTAAAATCCAAGTTGGCCCACGAGAGCTGGGCTGAATGATAGGTTAGATATTATTTTTTTAAACATATTTTTTTGTTTGTTTTGATGTACACCTCTTGTATGACACTTTAGCATAAGAAATATGTTCAATGCAAGAGCTTGAGTGAACACAATTTATCCGCTATAATAGTAGTATTGTAAATAGCTAGATAAGTCTGGTAATAGATGGGGGAGTTGATAGTGATTAAACAAAAAAATGATAATACATATAATGCGTCTCAGATTCAAGTGCTCGAGGGCCTTGATCCTGTCAGAAAACGCCCTGGAATGTACATTGGTAGTACTGGTTATGATGGTGTCCATCACTTAATTAAAGAGATTGCTGATAACTCGATTGACGAAGCGATTGCTGGTTATGCAACAAAAATTATAGCAACTATATTAAGCGACGGCGGCATGCGCATCGACGATGATGGTCGTGGCATTCCGGTTGATAAACATCCTAAAACTGGTAAAAGTGCGCTCGAAACCGTATTGACGGTTTTGCACGCTGGTGGAAAATTTGGTGGTGGTAGTTATAAAGTTTCATCTGGTCTTCATGGTGTTGGGTCAAGTGTCGTAAATGCATTGTCCGATAAAATGATCGCTGAAGTTGTCCAGGAAGGCCAGCTTTATCGAATGGAATTCGCTAGAGGCATACCGCAAGGTGAACTCCAAAAACTAGGTAAAACAGACCGTCATCGTGGTACAACGATTACATTTTATCCCGATCCAACAATCTTTAAGGAAGTAACTGAGTTCGACTATAAATGGGTTGTTAATTATTTGCGACACCAAGCATATTTAACTAAGGGTGTTTATACCTCTGTTATAGATGAGAGAACTGGCGAAAGAGAATCATTTTATTTTGAAGGTGGTATTCAGAGTTATGTAAAGCATCTAAATGTTGGTAAGGACGTCGCTTGTGATAATGTTTTTTATGTCGAGAAACAAGTCGAAGATGTAATTGTTGAGATTGCCTTACAATATAACGATACATTTGTAGAAATTATTAAACCTTTTGCTAACAATGTGCTCACGATAGACGGTGGTACGCATTTAATTGGATTTAGATCAGCTTTAACTCGAGTTATTAACGATTATGCTAGAAAAAGTGGTCTGCTAAAGGAAAAAGAAGAGAACTTAACTGGTGATGATATTCGGGAAGGTTTAACTGCAATTATTCTGGTTAAGATTCCTGATCCTCAATTTGAGGGGCAAACAAAAAATAAACTCGGTAATCCTGAGGTCCGTCGTTACGTTGAACAGGTAATGAATGAGTATTTCTCATACTATCTTGATGAGAACCCTAATGTCGCAAAAGTAATAGTTGGCAAGGCTCTTCTGGCTGCTAGGGCACGAAAAGCTGCTAGGGCTGCACGCGACAATGTTATTCGTAAAGGTGCACTAGACGGGCTTAGCCTGCCGGGTAAGTTAGCTGATTGTTCAAGCAAAAATCCGGCCGAATCAGAACTATACATTGTCGAGGGAGACTCGGCTGGCGGTTCGGCTAAATCCGGACGCGATAGCAAAACTCAGGCTATTTTACCACTTCGAGGTAAAGTGCTGAACGTAGAACGCGCTCGGCTTGATCGTATGCTGGGTAATAATGAAATAGTTAGTCTTATTAAAGCGATGGGTGTTGGAATTAGTGACCAATTTGAAATTTCTGGACTAAGATATCATCGAATTATTATTATGACCGATGCCGATGTCGACGGAAGTCACATTGCAACGCTACTATTGACGTTCTTTTTCCGTTATATGCGCGAAGTTGTAGACGGTGGTCACATATATCTAGCCAAACCGCCATTATATTTATTACGTACTGGCACAAAGAAATACTACGCCTATAGCGATGAAGAGCGCGATAAAATCGTTGACAACTTAATTGCCGAAAAAGTAGAAAAAGGTCAAAAATCTGATGGTAGCGATGATCGAATGAAGCAGGCTGGAATCACAATGCAACAACGCTATAAAGGTCTTGGTGAGATGGATGCCGAGCAGCTCTGGGAGACTACAATGAACCCGATAAATCGTGTATTAATACAGGTTAGGGTTCAAGACGCTGAATTAGCTGATGCGATTTTTACAAAATTAATGGGTGATCAAGTTGATTTAAGAAAAAGTTTTATACAAGGGCGTGCGAAGTCGCTAAACCTTGAGGAGTTGGATATATAATTATGAATGATGAAAAAAACACATCAATTGAAGACTCAGTTGTAATAGATACAACTCACTCACGTGTTGTAGAAAAGCAAACGATTGAAGATACGATGGAGGATAATTTCCTTCGCTATTCAATGAGTGTCATTATAGATCGAGCACTGCCCGATGTTCGTGACGGACTGAAACCAGTTCATCGTCGCATTCTTTATTCAATGGGAGAGCAGGGTTTAAGGCCAGGTGGCAAATTTACAAAATCTGCTCGTATTGTTGGTGACGTAATGGGTAAATATCACCCTCATGGTGATACGGCTATTTATGATTCTATGGTTCGTTTGGCCCAAGATTGGACAATGCGCTACACATTAGTTAATGGGCAGGGAAACTTTGGCTCAATGGATGGTGATCCTGCGGCTGCCTCACGCTATACAGAGGCACGACTTGATAAAGCTGGCTACGAATTATTAACGGATTTAGACAAAGAAACAGTTGATTTTCGTGATAATTATGATGGGTCTGAACAAGAACCGGTCGTATTACCAGCAAAACTTCCAAACCTACTATTAAATGGTCAGATTGGTATTGCGGTAGGTATGGCTACAAGCATCCCACCACATAACTTAGGTGAACTAGTTGATGCAACAATTTACCTAATTGATAATCTTGAAACTGCAACTGTTGATGATTTACTAAAATTTGTAAAAGGTCCAGATTTTCCAACTGGCGCCGTTGTTTATGGCGGTGCTCCTATGCGACAAGCTTACCAGACTGGCCGAGGAAGTGTTGTAATTCGTGCAGTAGCTAACATCGAAGAAACCAAAAAAGGCCGAAGTCAGATAGTTGTTACCGAAATGCCATTCGCTGTAAATAAAGCAACACTAATTGAAAGAATAGCAGGGTTAGTAAAAGACAAAAAGATAGTATCAATCAGTGATTTACGCGATGAAAGTGCTAGAGGTTCAGTCCGTGTTGTCATCGAATTAAAGAAAGACTCATATCCAAAGAAGGTATTGAATCAACTTTATAAATTAACCTCACTGCAAACTAGTTTTCACTATAATATGTTGGCGTTGATTGATGGTATTCAGCCACGTATTTTGGGTTTGCAAGAAATTTTGAATGAATTTGTAAAACACCGACAAATTGTTGTCCGTCGTCGAACCGAATATGAGTTAAGAAAAGCCAAAGAGCGAGCACATATCCTTGAAGGCTATAAAATCGCGCTTGATCATATTGATGAAGTTATAAAGACAATTAGAGCCAGTCAAACCAGTGAAGATGCTGAAGTCGCATTAATGGGCCAATTTAAACTATCATCGATTCAGGCAAAAGCAATTCTTGCTATGCAGCTACGCCGACTGACTGGTCTAGAGCGTGAAGCAATTGAAAATGAGTTAAGAGAGTTATTCGCGATGATAGCTAAATTTGAAGCTATATTAGCCGATGAGCATGAAATCTTGCGAATTATTAAAGAAGAACTATTGGAGATGAAAGAAAAGTACGGCGACAAAAGACGAAGCAAGATGATTAATTATGAATTGGGTAAGTTCAGCGACGAAGAACTTATTCCAGAGGAAGATAGTGTTATTTTGTTGACGGCAGAAAATTACATCAAACGGACATTAGTAAGTGAATATCACCGCCAACACAGGGGTGGAAAAGGTAAGCGTGGAATGACTATTAAGACCGAGGATGTTATTGATCAACTCGTGTCTGCTAGTACACATGATTATCTATTATTCTTCACGAATCGTGGGCGAATTTTCCGACTTAAGGCCTATGAGGTACCAGCTGCAAGTCTTAATACTAAGGGTGTGGCGGCAGTTAACTTGTTGCAACTTCAACCAGAAGAAAAAATTACCTCTATTATACGTCACGAAAAAGGCTCAAATAATGAAGGCTATTTATTCATGGCAACTACAAAAGGAACTGTGAAAAAGACGCCACTCAAAGATTATGAGAACATACGAACCAATGGGTTGATTGCTATTAAATTGGATGAAGGCGATGAGTTGCGCTGGATTCAAAAAACCACTGGCACTAATGACGTGATTATATCGACGTCGGCTGGCCAGGCAATTCGATTTAATGAAAAAGATGCTCGACCAATGGGTCGTTCGGCAATGGGTGTTCGTGGAGTCCGACTGCGACCAAATGATAAGGTAGTCGGCATGGATATCGCCGGTGATGATAGCCTAAAGTTGTTAGTTGTCAGTGAAAATGGATATGGCAAGGCAACAAAAGTATCTAACTTCCCATCTCATAAGCGAGGTGGAGTCGGTATTAAGGCAGCTGTTGTTACCGCAAAAACGGGGCCAATAATTGCAGTACATACTCTTGAGCCAGATGCAACTGAAGTATTGTTTATCTCTAATGAAGGTCAAGCTATTCGAGTTGGTCTAAATGACATTCCAACTCTTGGGCGCACAACTCAAGGAGTACGAATTATGCGCATGAGTGAAGGCGACAAAGTAGCTTCATTAGGCTTTATGCCAGGTGGTCAGGATACAGATGACGAAGAAGAGGGAGAAGAGGAGTAAATTGTGAGATTTGATTTAATATCACCTTACTTAATTACAATTTGTATTGCTTGGTTTGGTGCTCATGTTATCAAATATATTGTTAAATTTATAAAAAAAGAGAATCGTGGTTTTAGGTCTCAGCTATTTACATCAGGTGGTATGCCGAGTTCGCATAGTGCAACGGTTGTCTCAATTATGACGATTATCGGGTTTCGTGATGGAATTAATTCAGGGCTATTTGGTTTAGCTGCGATGTTAGCATTGATAGTTACCTATGATGCAATGAAGGTTCGCCGGTCGTCTGGTGAGCAGGGTGTGGCAATTACTGAACTTATAAAAGAACAAAAAAGTGACGTAAAAATTCCACGTGTTGCCAAAGGGCATACGCCATTGGAGGTTGTTTTTGGCGCATTATTGGGTTTATTGATTGGTTCAATTGTATTTTTTGCAACAAAATAGATAAAAATACACTTGACTGTTGCGTTAGTCGTGCAGTATGATGAATACCAGTCTGGTCGCACGGCACATATTTTATGAGCTAAACAAAGTGGGGGTTGTGACAGATGAATATGGACTTTAACAATTTAGTTGTGCAAATCATCGTCAGTTTATATTGAGTATGTTGATTGTATCGATTTATCGATACAATTTTTAATGGAGAGTTTGATCCTGGCTCAGGATAAATGCTGGCGGCGTGCCTAACACATGCAAGTCGAGCGGCAGCGCGAGTAGTTTACTACTTGGCGGCGAGCGGCGGACGGCTGAGTAACGCGTGGGAACGTACCCCAAAGTGAGGAATAACTGCCCGAAAGGGTGGCTAATGCCGCATATGGTCTTCGGATTAAAGGATTTATCCGCTTTGGGAACGGCCTGC
>Ga0209429_10000089_pt1 | contig 61419 bp, 52 predicted proteins | sample BarGraNGADG00212_3_FD_184493 | JGI IMG/M metagenome (GOLD analysis project Ga0209429, IMG submission 184493) | Arctic peat soil microbial communities from Barrow, Alaska - Barrow Graham LP Ref core NGADG0004-212 (SPAdes) (version 2) | ecosystem: Environmental > Terrestrial > Soil > Wetlands >... | reverse complement strand
AGCCCCTTCGAGTTGTTCCAGTTGAAAACGGAGGTAATCTTCCTCTTCCCTGGCTTTCAGAGCCTTATCCTCCAACTTCTTCAAGCTGGTTTGGAGTTCTTTGTAACGGCTGAATGCTTCCTTGTATTCACTGATTAACAACGTATTACAAGCGACGGCATCGATGATGTCTCGTTGAAAGGCATCGTTGCCAAGTAAGAGGTTCTGATGCTGGGAATGTATATCGATGAGTCTGCCGCTCAGTTCTTTAAGAATATTGAGTGAAACAGGAGAATCGTTTACGAACGCACGGCTTTTGCCGTTGCTGAAGAGTTCCCGACGAATCAGGCAGATTTCAGGGTCGAATTCAAGATCGTTGTCTTCGAAAAATGATTGCAATCCGTAGGCTTGAACCAGAAAAGTAGCCTCAGTCACACATTTTTCAGCACCTTCCAGGATGACCCGGTTATCGGCGCGCTGGCCCAATATCAGCGAAAGTGCACCCAAAAGAATGGATTTACCGGCCCCAGTTTCTCCGGTGATGACCGAAAAACCATCGTCAAAAGACAAGTCCAACTTGTCAATCAGGGCGTAATTCTCAATGTGAAGGTTCCGAAGCATGTCACTTATTGGTTTTGATGCCTTGCAACCGATTGGAGGAAGCCGGGTAAATGGTACTCAGCAAGTCATACACCCCTTGTTTTTCTTGGGCATTGGCTTTGCTGTAAATATTGATGAGTTCATCGGCTTTGGTGTCAATGAAATTCGAAAGCAAGGGGGAACCAGGCTTGAATTGTTTGGCCGGTTTCAGGTTTTCCAGGGAAGTGTAAATCTTAGCCCTGCCTTCATCCGGCTTTTCGTCCATGATATCCAATCCCAACCGATGGTACTGATAGGAAAGCAAGCGCATTTCGGGTTGATTTTCATTGCTCAGCACATTGGCCCAACCCCAATGGTTCTTGTCAACCTGTGCCTTCCAACTGTCTCCCATGGAGCCTTGCGCCATGGAAGTGATCTCCTGGGCGCGTTGGAAGAAGGGGCTTCCGCCCAATTTGGAAAAGCTGTCGAAGTCGAGGCCAAGAATGATGTAGGCCCAAAAATCCAATGTGGCTGTCAGATTGTCTGAAATAGTTGTTTCGTTGAAGGTCAATGTCTGGTTTTCCTGAAAGTCGAACGTGAGCGGTTCCCTGAAATTAAGCAAACTGGTCGTGTAATTCGTTCCGTAAACCGGCCTGGAGCTCTGTATCTGAAAATCGCAGGTATGGGTGTTTGCATCGCGTGTTTTGAAAATGAATAGGATGGAACAATCGATTTTCTCCGTATTGCTAAGCTGTACATTGGAGAAACGGGTGGTGTTCATATACTCTTGAACAGTCGTTTTCAGGCTTTCATATACCGCTTTGTCTGTTCCTGAAATGGCATCCGTGTTGATTTGTACTTTGCAGTTCAGCTCTTGGGCATAGGCAGCCAATCCTCCGAAAAGAAGGATAGTCAACAGAAAGCATTTAAAGTTCCGGGAATTCATAAATAGCGTTTGTCAGCAAAGTTATAAATAACTATTTTTAGTAATTAAATATTAATAAAATAGTTATTTAATTCGTTCAAAATATCCTCAGCCACTTCTTTTTTTGATTTCAGTGGAAAAGTATATTCACCACCTTCCCTTTTCAGGATGGTGATTTGGTTGGTGTCGTGTTGAAAACCTGCACCCGGATTTCGAAGGGAGTTTAGAACGATAAAATCGAGATTTTTCCGTTCCAGTTTGGTTTGGGCATTTTGGATCTCTGTGTTCGTTTCAAGGGCAAATCCGACCAACACCTGTGGTCTTTTCTTGAGTTGTCCAAGTGTGGCCGCAATGTCGCGGGTTGGTTTTAGTTGTACAAGAAGGTCTTCTTCTCCCCGCTTTTTCTTGGAATCGTACGGTTGAGCAGGTGTAAAATCGGCGACTGCCGCGCATAGGATGGCTGCATCCATACCGGGAAACAGCGTCGTAGCCTTCTCAAACATTTCACTGGCCGATTCCACGTCAATACGCTCAATGCGTGAATGTGCCGTTTTCAGGCTGACGGGGCCTGCAACCAATTTGACGTTGGCTCCTCTGTTGGCGCAGGCTTCTGCTAGGGCAAAACCCATTTTTCCGGAAGAATAATTGCCAATGAAGCGAACGGGGTCAATCTTTTCGTAGGTCGGACCTGCAGTGATCAAGATGGTCTTTCCGGACCAGGGTAATTTTTGGGCGAAGAATTCAGAAATCAGTCTGAAAATCACGATGGGTTCCTCCATCCTGCCCTTGCCTACGTCGCCACAGGCCAGTTCGCCTTCGGTGGATTCGAAGAATTGAACACCAAGACTGCGCAATTTCTCCATATTTTCTTGTACGGCGGGATGCGCCCACATCTTGCAATTCATGGTGGGGGCCACAAACACGGGTTTTTCAAACGCCAGATAGGTAGTGGAAAGGGCATCGTCCGCAATGCCGACTGCGAATTTGCCAAGAATGTTGGCAGTAGCCGGTGCTACCAGCAGCACGTCAGCCCAGTCGTTCAAGGCGATGTGCTCGGTTGAATATTCGTTCGACTCCTCAAAAGCATTGGAATAAACGGCATTTTTAGAAACGGTTTGCAGGGTCAGGCGTGTGACGAATTCCAACGCGTGCTCGGTGGTGATGACTTTCACTTCGGCACCTGCCTTGACGAACAATCGAATCAGTTCCGGGGTCTTGTAGGCGGCGATGCCACCTGAAATGCCCAGCAATATGCGTTTACCTTTCAGCATGTTATTTGCTTATGGACCGCAAACGAATGCGGGTCAGTATATTTTTGGTGTTCAGGGCAAAATCGCCCTGCATCATCCAGCCGTAATAGCCGGAATCTTTTTTCAAGATGTCTTCAACCAGTTGATCTTTGTATTTTCCGAAATTGAAAACTTCCTGATCCTTGTCGTTCAGTACGATTTTACCTGCAAAGTCCACGTTTCGGTTGAACGAGGAAAATTCAGAAAGAAACTGAACATCGTTGTTCAAATCCGGATAGCGGTCCAACTGCGATTTCAGCACTTCGTACGTAGCTCTCGTATCGGCTTCAGCCCCGTGTGCGCCTTCGAGCTCTGCGTTGCAATAGAATTTATAGGCGGCGCACAGAGTGCGTTGTTCCATTTTGTGGAAAATTACCTGAACGTCAATGAGTTTGCGTTTGCTCAAATCGATGTCGATGTCGTTCCTCAAGAATTCTTCGACAAGCATGGGTACATCAAAACGGTTTGAATTGAATCCGGCTAGGTCGCAGCCTTCAATATCCTTGGCGATGTTCTTGCCTATTTCCTTGAAAGACGGCGAGTTGGCCACGTCTTCATCCATGATGTGATGAATGTCCGAAGCCTCTTTGGGAATGGGCATGCCTGGATTGACCCTGAATGTTTTGATTTCCTCGTTCCCGTTGGGATAGACTTTGAGGTAGGATATTTCGACAATTCGGTCCGTGTTGGCGTTGACTCCTGTTGTTTCAAGGTCAAAGAACACGAGCGGATTTTTGAGGTTCAGTTGCATGAGTTTGGTTTAGTCGTTCAGAAGCATGGGCATGAGCAGCATCAACAAATCCTCGTCGGCGTCGTTTTCAAGCGGGAGGAACAAGCCTGCTCTGGACGGATCGGCTAGTTCGAGCACTATTTCCTGCGTGTCCAAGTTTGAAACGATGTCGATGATGTATTGGGCCTTGAAGCCGATGTTGATGCGGTCGCCTTCGTACTGGCAAGGAATGGTTTCCTCGGCTGAAGTCGAGAAGTCGATGTCCTGCGTGGTCAGTTCGATGTTGTTGTTGGTGATGACCAATTTGACTAAGCTGCTGGCTTGGTTGGCGAAAATGGAGACACGTTTCAGCGTGTTGAGGAATGAAGCCCTGTCAACCAGCACTTTATAAGGGTTGTTCTGCGGAATGACGGCGTTGTAGTTGGGGAAACGGCCTTCCACCAGACGACAATAGATGGTATAGCTGGAAAGGCGGAAAACCACGTTGCTGTCGTCGAAGGCGATGAGCACGGTGCCGGTTTCCTTCGGAAGGATGGCACGAAGCAGGACGGCGGGTTTTTTCGGAATGATTAGCATGGCGTTCTGTACTCCTTTGATGGCGGTATTGCGCAAGCGTACCAATTTGTGGGCGTCGGAAGCCACGAAGGTGACGTTTTCGGTGGTGATGTCCATCACAACACCGTTCATGACCGGACGAAGTTCATCGTCTGCAGAAGCGAAAAGTGTTGAATTGATGCCATTCAGCAGGATATTGGCCGGAACTTCGAGCGTGTTGTTGTCTTCTTTCAGTTCTTTCAGTTTGGGGAATTCATCGCCGCTTTGGGCTACGAATTTGTATTTGCCGTTCTGGTACCAAATGGTCACTTCCAGGCTGTTTTCGTTGATTTCGACGGTGAGGGGTTGTTCGGAAAGTTCACGCAAGGAGTCCAGCATAGTCTTGGATGGAATGGCGTAGCAACCGTCGCTGTCGGATTCGATCAGGTCGAGTGTGGTCACTAATGTTGTTTCCGTATCCGATGCCGTAGCGGTCATCTTCAGTCCTTCGATTTTCAACAGGAAACATTCGAGTATCGGCAGCGTGTTCTTGGAATTGATGACACGGCTGATGGCCTGGAGGTGGCTCAGGAGAGCAGAGCTAGATGCGATGAATTTCATACAATATTTTTTAGGGATTTTTACATAGTGTTGCACAAAAATACGAAAAAAATAGTACAGAATGACCGTACTGACCATTTTTTTAAGGTCTTTTGGCAATGAATTCCTGACGCGCGAAATCAGAGTGTTAGGACGAGTCCGTCGTACGAGAAAAATACATCTTTGGGCAAGGTCGTTTCCACATCCGCCTGAAGCCCCATATCGTGGCTCATATGGATGAGGTAGGATCGCTCGGGTCGAACAGCGTCGATGATTTCCAGAGCCTGCTGAAGTGTGTTGTGTGAAATGTGCTCCTGTGCCCTAAGCGCATCAACAATCAGAACCTTACTGTCCTTAACCTTTTCCAGTTCTTTCGTTGAAATGCTGTTGAAATCGGTCAGGTAGGTCAATTCACCGATTCTGTAACCGATAACGGGCAGCTTGTGGTGAAAGACTTCTATGGGAATGATTTCCAAGTGGTTTATCTTGAATTTGTCCAAGGTCACCGGCCTCAGGTCAAATAAAGGCACCCCTGGGTATGGGTTTTCACGGAAACTGTAGGGCATCGCGACTTTGAGGTGGTTCAGTATGCGTGGAGCTGCATAAAGCGGCATTTCATTGTAGGAACAGAAGGGTCTGAGATCGTCCAACCCGCCCATGTGATCGTAATGTTCGTGGGTGATCAATACTGCGTTGATTTGCCGGATATTGGCTCTGAGTGCCTGCTCGCGGAAATCGGGTCCGCAATCGATGAGAATCGATGTGCCCTGATCTTCTATCAGGACAGAAGAGCGTAACCGCCTGTCTCTAGAGTCTTTCGACATGCAGGCCGCACAACTGCAAAGCAATACGGGATTGCCGGTGGAGGTGCCTGTTCCGAGAAAAGTCAGTTTCATGATTGTCAATGTTTTAAATAAAAATGACTTCCGGATGCAAGGTGATGCCGAACTGGGATTTCACATCCTCAATGATGTGCTCACTGAGGTTCAGAATGTCGGCAGCCACAGCGTTTCCTAGGTTTACCAAAACCAGTGCTTGCTTGTCGTGCACTGCTGCATTTCCAAGTGATTTTCCTTTCCAACCTGCCTTATCGATGAACCAGGCGGCAGAAACCTTGACAATAGCCTCATTGATAGGCCATGACGGCATTTCAGGATAGTGAGTTTTCAATGCCTCGAACTGACTTTTCGGGATTTCAGGATTCATAAAAAAGCTTCCTGCATTTCCTATTATCTGTGGGTCAGGCAATTTTGAATTCCGTATTTCGAGTATTGCCTTTCGAACGTTTTTCAAGCAGATTCCGCCCGCTTTTTCCATACGTTCGTTCAAATCTCCGTATTTTAAATTTGGTTTAAAATGATTTGATAAACTGTATGTTACATAGCATACAATAAACTTGTTCTTTAACTCTTTCTTGAAAATGCTATCCCTATAACCAAACTGACATTCCGCATTGGTGAAAGTTTTTAGTTCCAGCGTTTCCATGTTCAGTGCTTCCACGAGTACGATGCTGTCTTTGGCTTCAGAACCGTATGCTCCGATGTTCTGTACAGGAGTGGCACCTACATCACCGGGAATGCCCGAAAGGTTTTCCAAGCCGCTCCAACCGCGTTCAACCGCATAGGCGACCAGGTCGTCCCAAACCACGCCGGAACCCACGCGAATCTGTACGTCATCCGAATTTTCGGTTGGTTCGATGGATTGGATGGTTGAATGGAGAAGCATGCCAGGATAGTCTTTGGTGAAGAGCAGGTTGCTCCCCCCTCCTACCGGAAATTTTGGCATGTCCTTAAATCGATTGTCCTGCAATAACTTACGAAGCTCTTCGACCGATTCGAAGTCGGCCCAATAACGAGCGGAAGCTTCCATATGGAACGTATGTTTGTCCTGAAGCTGCATATTTTCAAAGAGAGGCATAGGCTTAGATTAGAATAAACAAAATTACGGTTTTTTTTGAGTAAATGCTATCTTTGCTTTTATAAACCCAGTGAAAGCATGCTCTCCATCCTGATACCTGAATACAACTGTGATTGCACTCGTCTTGTCCGTGATTTGGCCGACCAATGCCTTCAGGAAAAGATTGATTACGAAATTCTTGTCCTGGATGACGCTTCAACGAATTTTCCTATGGCAAACCACCAATTGTCATCGATTCCCGGTTGTATCTTATCTAAAAACGAAGTGAACATGGGCTTGGCTTGTTGTAGGAACCGGTTGGCCAAAATGGCCAGGTATCCATGGTTGCTTATCCTGGACAGTGACCTGCAGGTCTTGGACAACCTGTTTATCAGGCGTTATCTAGATGTCCTGGGTAAAGCAACCGTATTGGCCGGTGGTATTGTTTCCAGTCCTGAAAAGCCTGATGCTGATCGGATGCTTCGATGGAAATACAGTAGAAAACGGGAATGCATTTCCGCTGAAATTCGTAACCAAAATCCATGGAAATCGTTTTTTTCATCCAATATTCTAATTGAAAAATCGGTCAATGAGCTGATTCCTTATGATGAACAATTCAAGGATTACGGGCACGAAGACACTATTTTGGGCTATCGAATGAAAAAGCAGGGATTCACGATTCTAAACATTGATAATCCACTTTTACACTTGGGAATCGATCTGAGTGAGCGCTTTCTGGCGAAAAGTTTGATGGCAGTTGAAAAATACCTGAACATGCCTGTTTTCCAGTCCGATGATCTCATCAAGGAGGTGCGGATCTTCCGAGTGTATCGGATGGTTGAAAAATTACGGATGGGTGGCCTGATAGCCTGGAAATTCAGTATTCTGGAAAAAATGTTGCATAAGAATCTTGTGGGGAGATATCCAGTACTTCTTTGGTTTGATTTCTACCGTTTGGGGTACTTATGTTTGGAAGCACGCACCCGTGCCAGAATTCAGCCCTGAGTTCCTCCTGCCTGACCATTATCTGAACTTTTGGCATAGTTGCAGCCGTCGTTCTTGAATTTCAAGAATTGCTTGAAAGTAACTCCTGCTTTCCGATAGGTCGGATATCGTCTCAAAGCGGCAAACAAATTTCGTACATAGGCTAAATTTCCGTAAAGAACGTAGTTTTGCGCACCTGTTGAAAAAAGGCGTTTTTCTTCATAGAACGTTCTACCATTGGCGCTACTTTCGAATGGATGCTCGACAATGTAAACAGGAAAGAACATGATTGTTAGACCTTTACGAAGACATTCTGCCAAAAATAAAAATTCCTCACCGCAATTGGAGGCAGTTCCGAGTCCGAAACGTTCGTCGAACCAAATTCGTTTTTCACGGATGGATTTTCGCCGGAATGCAATTTCAATGGAACTGACTGCTTTCAATTGATTCAGACGAGTCAACCTTTTGGCTTTTTGGGGATACTTTTTATATTCTTGCTGATCGATTGGTGTACGAATTTGAAAACAAGCAACATCAACTTCGGGATGCTTCTTGAATGCCCTAAGGATGTGCATCGGATAGCTGGGATTTAGGCCGATGTCATCGTCTGCAATCACTAAAACATCAGCGGAGGCATGCCGGATGGCGTTGTTTCGGTTTTTAGACAGGCCTGTATCCTTTTGTACGAAAACTTGGACATCGTTTCGATGCAACTTTTCGGGTAACTCCGTAAACGCTTCATTTGGATCCTGATGGGAAACCAAATAGGTATTGCCTTGTTCTGGATAAAGCAAAAAGTTTTCCACCTTTCGGATGCCGTTTCCGTATGTTGATATAAGCCATTGAAGGGTCATGCAGCGTCAGATTGTATGCTCCAAAAGTAACATATAATCTGCAAAAGCGGTGGTTTCTTCTTAAATATCGTATTTTTGTTCGCAGGAAAAAAGATTTTATATGGAAAAGTACGGCAATTCACCTTTGATCTCCATCATCATACCTGTGTTCAACCGCGAAACAATGGTGTTGGACACCCTTCAAAGCATTGCTGAGCAGACCTATAGGCCTTTGGAGTTGATCTTGGTGGACAACGGATCGGAAGATACATCCATGGCCGTTTGTCATCAGTTCCAGACTGCCAATAACAACGAATTTTTTCACACACAGGTCTATCAGGAGTTGAACAAGGGCGCTAATGCTGCGCGGAACACTGGATTGTCATTGGCTTCGGGTGATTACCTGATGTTTTTCGATTCTGATGATTTGATGTATCCCGATTGCGTCGCCCGGATTGTAGCTCAGCTGGCACTCAACAACTACCCCAAGGCAATCGCTTTCCCTTACACCATTGTATTCCCAAATGGTAATCATGGCAGAAGACCCCATTATTTCTCAGCAAACCCTGCTGACCAATTGTTTGATATTCTGGTATGTACCCATAATGTTTGCCTGAAACGCACCTTACCGGAAAAAACTGGAACCTGGGTGGAGGATCTTCAACGCTGGCAGGACCTGGAATTTGGATTTCGCGTTTTGTTGCTGACCAACGATTTGATATGGATAACCGGAAAGCCGCTTTACGAAGTGAATTTCCACAAGAAATCAATCAGCGGCAACAGTTACTCGGACGATCACGGAAAACTGTACGATACCTTGATGAAGATACGGGCTACCATCGAAAAACAGCCTGATTCTTTGGATAAATTCAGGCTTCAACGTGCGTTGTGCTACAAAATCGGAACCATTGCCTCCATACTCCGCAGGGAGGGAAACAGAAAACTGGGTCGTAAGTATCTGGAAAAGGCATTGTTGCAGATGCCGAAGCGTTTCAACAAAAGAGGAAAACTCTTGTTGCGGTTTCAGTTTTTGTATGAAGGATTGGGTGGACGTGGCCTGTGGCGTTTGGCTCGGGTATTGCTCTGATCAAGCTTCTATCAGTTTCAGCCACTTGGAGCCGATCGTTTCCAAATCGAGATCCCTTACTTTTATCAAGGCATTTTTCGACATGAATTTGAGCCGCTTATCATCTCGGATCAATTTAAGTAACTCTTCTGCAAATGCTTGCTCTTGAAAAGGTGGGATGATCAAACCGTTCATGCCGTCGTCAATGAGGCTGTACAGGGATTCCACCGAACCGAAGACGATTGGAACAACACCGTAACTTTGTGCTTCGGGAATGACCATGGGGCTCCCTTCATATGTAGATGTCAGGCACAATATCGAAGCTGTCCGATAAAAGGAGGTAGGCTCTTGAAAACCTTTGAAACAGATATTTTTCAGGTGAAGTGATGTTGCCAGTCCTTCCAGATAATGGCGATCCTTACCGTCTCCGACTATCTCTAATGTCCAATCCGGAACTTCTTCCTCAATACTGGCCCATATCCGAAGCAATCTGTCCACTCGTTTTTGTTCGTAGACAAGTCTTCCGATATATAGGACTTCCTTTTTTTTGAGTGGAAGTTGCTGGGATGTCAGCTTGATCGGGTTTTGTATCACAAGAATTTTCTTCTGGGGAATACCTTGATACAGTTTGTTTTCCAGCTCTTTTTTGAAAGCTTCGTCCAAAACGACATACCAATCGGCCGATTCAATTTGTTTTCGATAATACCGACGGATTGAAGGATGTGTGAGGTTTGGATGAATTAACCCCAACAGGTGGCGAAGTAGGGTTTTAATTTTTAGAAGGTTACTTTGTTCGTTAGCTAAGGAATTCCATTTGCTGTTCATGAATTTTTGCACTTCCCAAAAGGGGTTGCAATGCAAGGTGTTGATGAACAAAGTTTGTGGGTGTTTCGATGCGATCAGGTGTATTTGGGAAAATACGCCCTGATTGAAGATGCAGGCGATGTTGCGTGTTTGGATGAACTCATCGATGTAGGACAGGTTCATAAGGGAGTTAAGCGGTCCAGGCATTTCAAAAATCTGTCGAAAGTGTCTGTGATCCTTAGGTACCGTCGAATGCTTACGTTCCAAGGCAAGAATGCTCACTGAGTAACCATGCTCAAGGAAAAAGTCCGTCAGTAAGCCTGTTACGGTCTCTACACCACCCGTTTCGGGGTAACAGGAGCAAATGAAAGCAAGGTTCTTAGACTTCATGACTGTAGATTTATTTTGGAGTAAAACAACCGTATCATGTTCGCGATAATTGGCAAATGCATGCAAAATCGCAACAAACGGTGTTTGACTCGGAGTTTTATACCACGTTTCATCAAAAATTGCCGAAGGCTGTCCAGAAATTCCGAATCCTCATTCAGAAAAGCATTCAAGGCAAAATCGCCTGCTTTTCCATACGTGTATGGCAGCATTTGCTGCATGGTAACCCCCAGTGTCAGAGCAAGGTCCAACGTTTGACGGTATGCAGAAAAGGCAAATCCCTTCATGTACGAATTCCGATTGTCCGAGTGGCTCAGGGATTTTTCAAGTACCCTGTAAACCAACCAATTGTTTTTGCTGAAATAAAACGGGCCCTGCATGAGCAAGCCTAAGGTCAAGGGCAAGTCCTCACAAACCACATCGTTCCCCCTGAAAAGTTCGGGGTGCTTTTGGTAGGTCATTCTTGCCAAATCGGCACGGAAACAGGAGGCTGCCAGGGACACTCTTGGTATTTCTTTTGTATTCAGATAGTTGGATACGGCAAGTTTCCCAAATGATTCCGGTTGAAACCAGTCCTGCTCAATCCAGGAGGAGGCTTTGGCGAGCACGCCTGTTTTTTGCTCGAGCAACTGCCAGTTTCCGGCAACCAAGCTTACCTCTGGGTGCGATTCCAGAATGTTCACCTGCTCCTGTAACTTGCTGTTTGTCAACCAATAGTCATCGCCGCCACAATCGGCTATGTATTTGCCCCTGGCCATCAGGAAAACGTCGAAGTAATTGTTCAACAGACCTTTGTTGTTTTCATTCAAGCAAAGGACAATGCGATTGGGGTATTGGGCAGCATATTCACTGCAAATTTCACGGGTTCCGTCGGAAGAACAGTCTTCACCTATAAGTATTTCAAAGTCGAACTCGCATTGTTGCATCAAGATGCTGTCCAAAGTCTGCCGAATGTAGTCCTTTTGATTGTATGGAGTGACCAATATAGAAACCAAGGGGGTTTTGTCCATCATCGACTTGATTTGAAGAGTTTTCCAATCTTGTCCGACCATTCGGCGAACGGAATGATCTTGTTCATCTCAAAGGCAGCGCAGATGGAGCAGATAATGAACAAGATTCCACCTACGACCCGTAAGTTGATGCCGTCCAATTGAAGAGTCGCCACGAACGTGCCCGTTGCAAAAAAGGCGAAAAGTGTGATCAACACCTTGTTTCGGATACCGAAATGGAAACTGCAAAGTGGTTGCACCATCAAGTAAACCAAGGGTATATAAATAACGTAGGCGATGACATAGGCGATACCGGCCGACTCCAGACCGTAATGCGGCCAAAGCAGCCTGGTGGCAACGTAATAGGTTATGAACCAGGTGGATTCAACAATGAGGAAACGGGCTCCTCTGCCCTTGGAAAGCAAAATGAAACCCAACGGCCATATGATTACTTTGAGGAAGGTTCCGAAAATCTGCCAGCGCAACAAGGTTGAAGCGGCATTGAACCCATTGGAATACAAAATGTTGAGGATGGGCGGTGCCACTAAAATCATCAAGACGATGAGGGGTGTGGCGACAATGAGTACGAACCGGGTCTGTTCGTTGGTGAAGCGGACCGTTTTCGGATCATCTCCGTTCATGCTGCACAGGCGTGGGAAATAGTCGGCAGCCATGGCGGTCATGATACCCCCCATATACATGTTCGATACCGACCAAACGGCTTGAAAAAGACCGACATGGCCTACTCCGTCACTTTGTAGGATAAAACTGCGTAAGAGGAAGAGTGTCAACGTGGAAACTAAACCTGAAACAACGGTGTAAACGCCGAGTTTGACCATGCCGCCGCCTCGTTTAAGGCTTTCGCGATAGGATTGAACCACGTTTTCCACCGAGATCCGGCGTGCAAACAGCCAGGTAAAGAACAAGCCGATGAACGATACCGTCAGCAAGGCAGGTACAATACCTTTCAATCCAAAAATCCAATAGAGCGGCACTGCAGTCATCAAACCTCCGATGGAACCGTAAAAAGAGGATTTGGCCATGGAGCCGATTTTGCGCAGCCCTTGCAGCAAGGCCAATTGCCCGGAGGATAAAGTGCCAGCCAGTACGCTGAATGAAATCAGACAAATGGCAGGTATATGGTTTCGGTCACCAAATACATAGTCGCTGATCCATGGCGAAAGCCCGATGGTCAGCAGCATTCCAAGTATTCCGGTGAACCAGAGCCAGCGATAAAGCATGGTCACCGTATGGCCGATGCGTTCGCCGTCTTCACTTTGTTTGGCTTCCGCGATTTCCTTGACGGAACTGAAGCTTAATCCCAAGCCTGTCAGGGATCGCATCAGTTCGGTAATGGATTGGAACATACCGTTCAGCCCCACCCCCATTGTTCCGAGCAAGACTGCCAGCACCTTGGTGCGGACAATGCCGAGCAGGATGTTCGCAAATTGAGAACCGCCGAAAATGCTCGTCGATTTGGCTATTTGCTTGTAGGAGGTTTCGTCGGTATCCATTATTCTATGAACCGAATGACTTTACAAGGGTTTCCGGAAGCTATTGAATTTTCGGGAATATCTTTGATTACTAGTGAATTGGCTCCGATTACAGCATTTTTTCCAATTTTTACACCTTTTAGAATGGTGACGTTGTCGCCGATAAATACGTTTTCACCGATGCTCACCGGCAGACATTTTACGCTACCATCGAGGCGGTGTGCAGGGTCAAGGGAATGTCCATCGCTGGTCATGACGGTCAGGTTGATTCCAATGACCGTACCACTGCCGATTTCAATGGAGGCGCCATCTGCAGTCAGGGCTACATTGTTGTTGATTATAACATGATCACCGATGCTGATTTCGCCGTTGCCGCGCAGGTCGAAATAGGCATAGGTGCTCCAAAAGCCCGATGAGGATTCGTAGCCGATCTGAACCTTCTCGCCAATATAAATACTACCATCCCCTTTAATCATTAGTGGTTGGCATAAAAGGGGATTGCCTTTCAGTTGCTTATAGCCACCGGAAAGCATTTTGAAGCGGAATCTGCGCATGCAGGCATGTAGGCGAGTTGGAATGCTCATGGTTTGAATTGATTGATACATTGACATACATAATCAGTTTCATCCAGTGTCTGCAATGGTGATATTGGCAAGCTTAGTATCTGTTCATGAATGGATTCCGTCAATGGAAATGAACAATTGTTCCATTCCTTAAAGGCTGCTTGTTTGTGTGGCGGAACCGGATAATGAATCAGTGTCTGGATGTTTTTGGAGGTCAGAAAGGCTTGTAATTCATTTCTTTGGACACTCAGCACCGGAAAAACATGAAAATTGGCAGCCTGAAAATCCTTGATTTCAGGCAATAAGATTTTTGACTGCTGAATTCTATCCAAATAGCACTGGGCAATGACCCGTCGTTTGTCGTTATCGGCATCCAGCCGTTCCAGTTTTACCCGCAGCACGGCAGCCTGAAGTTCATCCAGTCTGGAATTTATTCCTTTGTACCGATTGATGTATTTTTCGCTGGAACCATAATTGGCCAAAACCCGGACGCATTCAGCCAAAGCATCGTCGTTGGTGGTCACACAGCCACCGTCACCCAGGCAACCGAGGTTTTTGGCTGGATAAAAACTGAATCCCGCTGCATCGCCCAGATTTCCCGTCCGTTTGCCTTTATAGATGGAACCCTGTCCTTGAGCAGCATCTTCCAACACTTTCAGATTATACTTTAAGGCGATAATATTAATTTCATCCATATCAGCACATTGACCATATAGGTGAACAGGTAAGATAACTTTCGTCTTAGGGGTCAGATGGGCTTCAATCAAACGTGAGTCCAAATTGAACGTTTTCGGATTTGGCTCAATAAGCACAGGCTTCAAACCGTTTCGTGTAATGCTCAGAATGGTGGCGATATAGGTGTTGGCAGGTACGATGACCTCATCGCCTTCACTTAATTGCCCCATTTCTTTCCAGGCGTTCAGTACCAAGGTGAGTGCATCCAGTCCATTGGCAACACCGATGCAATGCTTCACACCGCAATAAGCTGCAAATTCTTTTTCAAACGCTTCATTTTCAGAACCAAGCAAGTACCATCCAGCGTTCAGGACACGTTGGACAGCTTGGGTGAGCTCGGGTTCAAACGAGTCGTTGAGCTGTTTCAGGTCTAAGTATGTTACGCGGGTTTCCATTCCAGAGTAAGTTTTGGTTGAATGTCACAACCTATGGATTCCTTGAATTCGCATAGGCCATAATTGGGTTTGTTGTCAATCATGGCAGGACCCACATCGACCATGGGAATGCCGATGCTGTGGTAATGCCCAAACAGATGATAGGTCAGGAAGTGCATGGCTTTCAGGGCTTTGGATTCGGCAAGATCGCCCCAGTAGATGACCTGAACGATGCCCGGAGCCGTGTGATAGACTATGGCCGAGGCAATATCCTGATGGTCAATGGAAACCACGAATGAATCGGTTTTGATCAAGTGCGAAGTATTTAGCATATTTTCTTCCGTCATACTCAAGTAATAGCCCTTGCCATCCCTGTTATTACGAATGACTGCGTAGGCTTGCCGGATTCCGTCTTCCCCTTCAAGTACGTGGAATTTCAGGTCATTCTCACAGGCAGTCAACCAGTTGCGTCTGGCATTTCTGGTCATGTGCTCATGAATGTAATCCTGCTCGAAGTAAGTAGTGGGGAAATTGTAATTCAAATCCCAGTCCGTAACGACAAAACCCTTATTCACGCAGACGTGCTGAATTTTCGTCAGCAAGGTCGGCTGGTAAAACAAGGGAGGCAAGGTCATCCGGAAGGCACTCGCCTTTTTCAATAGAAGAAAGTCCTTCAATGCATCCACTGCTTGTTCCACATGTTCGATGGTCGGTTGGTGGGTTTTGGTTACAAATCCGCCAAAGGGCGCTGAGAACGGGCTGGTCCAAAGGTCACCCTTCCGAGCTAAAATGAGACCCAATCGCACTTTTTTATCCATGAAAAGCAAATACAACAGCTCATCACAACGGCTTTTATTCAATTCGGCAAATGCAGCCGTATTGAAACAGGGGCTTGTCTGTGCAAACAACCCGTCAAATGCTAACGGATTGGTTTCAACGATGTTCATGGATATAGGCTTTATAGGCTGAAAAATCACGGATGTAGTCGCTTTCGTCGAAATAATGCGATGCAAAGACCAAGCAAACGGATCCGGACGAGAATCCTTGTTCCTGAGCCCAAATGCCCGGGGGTACGTATAAACCGTTGTAAGGTCTGTTCAACAGTACTTTACGAACATTTATACCATCCCGAAGTTCAACTTCGAAAGCACCGGAAGCAGCCACGATGAATTGATGGCATTCTTTGTGCGCATGGGCACCGCGGTCTTCCCCACCAGGTACGTCGTAGATGTAAAAGACACGATTGATTTCAAAGGGAATATCCAATTCCGAATGTATCGGCGTGAGGTTGCCGGCTCTGTCCTTGACTTTAGGCAGATCCATCAACAGGCAATCATCGACGACAGGTCTTTTATTCATTTCAGAAGGTCTTTAAAATCGGCGTATTCATAGATGTAATCCGCTTCATCATAGGGCGTTGAAGCCAGAACCAAACATAGGGAGTTGGTGGAGAAATTGTCAATTGTCCGCCAATGCATGGCCGGGATATAGACGCCCATATAGGAGCGGTTGAGCGGAAACCGTGTGGCTTCGGTGCCGTTGTCCACTTCCACATCAAAGCTGCCGGACAAGGCTATGAGGAACTCTTCACCGGTGTGGAAGGCGCGCCCTCCCCGCTTCTCGCCGCCGGGCACGTCGTAAATCCAATAGGCACGGGCTATTTTAAAAGGAATGTGACGCTGCGCCTCAATAAAAGACAAATTGCCCCTATCGTCGAAAATCCGAGGTAAAGGCAGCAAGGAGGCATTGCGTTCAGTCATGGTCTGTATACTTAAGAAATCAAACGGTTTTTTCGTTCAGATATTGTCTGATTCGTTCCAGGTCTTCGGGTGTATCCACCGCCAGGTTCTCGATGTCGGTGACGGCTGTCTTGATCTTGTAGCCGTTTTCAAGCCAACGAAGTTGTTCCAGGGACTCGGTCAGTTCCATCGGAGATTGAGGCAGGGAAGCGATTTCAGCCAATATATCGGTTCTGTAGGCATAAATGCCGATGTGCTTGTAAAACGTTTTCTGTTCAAGCCAGTGTTCGGGTTCCATGCCTCTGAAATAAGGGATGACGGAACGGCTGAAATACATGGCTTCCCCCTTGATGTTCAGCACCACTTTCGGCGAATTGGGGTTCATCAATGCTTCAAGGCCGTCTATTTCGGTAAATGGCTTGACCAGCGTGGCCAATTTGGTGGTTGAATCATTTATAAAACAGTCTTTTAATGCCTGAATCTGAGATGGTTGAATAAACGGTTCGTCACCCTGGATATTAATGATCACGTCGAAGTCTCCGTTAATGATTTGAACGGCTTCCAAGCAGCGGTCCGTGCCGCTACGGTGCTGATCGGAGGTCATGACCACCTGACCGCCGAAGCTACGAACGGCAGTGGCAATGCGTTCATCGTCGGTTGCCACATAGACACCGTCCAGACAGGTTTTCACTTGTTCGTAAACGCGCTGTATCATCATTTTACCGCCAATGTCTGCCAATGGTTTACCGGGAAAACGGGTGGATGCGTATCGAGCTGGGATGATTCCTAAGAATTTCATGGTCCGGATTATTTAAAATGCACTCAAAACTACCAAAAAATCGGCTATGCGAAAAGGAAAATAGGTTTTTTATTTGAGTTTAAGTAGCTTTGTATTGCAGAATACATTTCTATGATTAACTTTGTATTCATATTAATGTAATGTTAAATACAAACGAATGATTTCCGTCAGCGACTTCTCAGAAGTAAAGCAACTCCGGTTGGCACACGATTTTATCCAATATACGGGAGCAAACTTGTTCCTGACCGGGAAAGCAGGCACCGGCAAGACGACGTTTCTGAAACGTCTGCGGGAGCTGTCTCCCAAGCGGATGGTCGTAACGGCACCTACAGGTGTGGCAGCCATCAATGCTGGTGGCGTGACCATTCATTCCTTTTTCCAGTTGCCTTTCGGGCCGCAAATCATGACGCAGCAATCGGCGGAATCAGGCAATGCACGCACGGTTGACATGAACAGGTTCAGTCGAGATAAAATCAACATCATCCGCAGCCTGGATTTATTGGTCATCGACGAAATCAGCATGGTCAGGGCAGACTTGCTGGATGCCATAGACAGAGTTCTGAGACGGTATAAGAACCGTTACAAACCCTTTGGAGGCGTACAATTGCTGATGATTGGCGATTTGCAGCAACTTGCACCTGTGGTGAAGGATGACGAATGGGCGCTGCTCAAGGAACACTATGAAACGCCCTTTTTCTTTAGCAGTCAGGCTTTGGCGAAAACCAAATTTGTTACCATCGAGCTGCAACACATATTTCGTCAGAGCGACGAACGCTTTATCGGCTTGCTGAATCAAATCCGCGAAAATAAATTGGACAGGAACGGGCTCGAAATGCTGAACAGCCGATGCATGCCCGATTTCGACCCAGATTCCGACGAAGGTTACATCACGCTGACTACACACAATCAGCAGGCCAACAGGATTAACGATCTGAAAATGACTGAACTCCATGCTCCAGCATCGGAATTCAGGGCTGAAGTGACCGGCAACTTTCCGGAGTACTCCTTCCCCACCGAATCTCGGTTGTTGCTGAAACCAGGTGCCCAGGTCATGTTTGCCCGCAACGATGTGAGCCGTGAGAAGCGCTTCTACAACGGCAAAATCGGTACCATCACCACTATTGAGGATGAACTGGTCACTGTGACCTGTGCCGGTGGTGAGGAAATCATTACCGAAGCCGTAGAATGGCACAATTACACCTATACCATCGATCCGGAGACGGAAGAAATACGGGAAAATCTCATTGGTACATTTAAGCAAATGCCCTTGAAACTCGCCTGGGCCATTACCATTCACAAAAGTCAGGGTCTGACGTTCGACAAGGCCATTATCGATGCCAATGCAGCCTTTGCGCATGGGCAAGTCTATGTGGCACTCAGCCGTTGCAGAAACCTGGAAGGCATGGTTTTGCGAACCCCTATTGATGCCCGCCGACTGAAGACCGACAACAACATCCAGTCGTTTCTGCAAAACGTTGAATCCAACCAACCCAACGAACAGGACCTTCAGGAAGCCCGTTATGCGTTTGAACGGGAACTGCTGCACGAACTGTTCGATTTCATAACCATCCGTCAGCGACTGGATTATTGCACCAAGTTGGTCCGCGAAAACGAAGAAATCCTGCAGGGCAATCCGCATCGGGTTTGCAGGGATACCACCGACAGGCTTCGGGAGGATATAATGGATGTATCCAGAAGTTTCAGCGTACAAATTGACAGACTGTTGGTAAAAAATCCCGATACGGCCACGAATACGGAACTGCAGGAGCGAGTGATGAAAGGCTGCGCGTATTTTTCAGAAAAAGCACAGGCCCTATCTACCCTCTTTTTCGACCACTTTACGTTGGAATGTGACAACAAGGCTGTCCGCAAAAGCATTTTGGATGTTGCGGAAAAAATAGATGATGAATTACGGTTCAAACTGACTTGTCTGGATGCCGTTCGTGAAGGTTTTGAGGTCGCCGCCTTTCTGGATGTAAAGGCCAGAGCAAGTATTGACAAAGTTGCAGGTGCACCAAAAGCCGGGAAAAAACCATCCAAAACCATCCAAACCATCGAAGATGCAGTTTCTTCAGCAATTCTGCACCCCGACTTGTTCCACCTGTTGAAACAGTGGCGCTATCAGAAAGCGGCCGAACAAAAGCGGCCGGTCTATCTGATCTTGCCTCAGAAATCGATGACGGAACTGGTGAATACCTTGCCGCAGACCTTGCAGGAACTCCGTCAAATCAAAGGCCTTGGAGATAAAAAAGTACAACAATACGGTGCGACGATTCTCGCCATCATAGCGGATTATTGCGAAGCCAACGGATTGCGTAAATCCCTGTACTAAAAGAATATATTTGTTGAATCAACTGTATATTTGCATCCAAAGTAACTTGCACCATGAAACGTGTTTCACTCTTGGCGCTTTTTCTGTTTTCAACCATTATGCTCTTTTCCCAGTCAATGGTAGTGGACATTTCCGGCATTCGAAACAAAGACGGATTGATTCGGTTGGCCTTTTTTGTCGATGAAGAAGGTTTTAAATCCGAAAAACCCGCTTTGGTGCGCATGCTCGAAAAAAAACGTGTTCTTAATGGCAACCTGACCGTTCATCTGGACAGCATTCCTCCCGGATTGTATGGAATAGCATTGCTGGACGATGAAAACAAAAATGGCAAACTCGACTACAAGTTTATTATTCCCAAAGAAGGTGTCGGCTTTTCAAATTATGACCAACACGGCATTCATAGGCCGGTTTTCAGTGATTTTTCTTTTTTATTGAAAAAAAATGTAACACTTAGGGTTCCCATTCGTCTAAAATATTATTAATCAAACACAGCTACCAATGAAAACACGGGTTGTACTGTTGGTAGGGTTGTTTATTTTAGCAACTCATCCAGTTTTTTGTAAAATTCGGGACTTTCACCAATGATGCGAGCGATGATGTGCAGTTCCGGATCCAGGATGAATTTGGTCGGATACCCGGAAACGCCGTAGAGTACGGGAACATCGGCCGTTGTAAGGTTCATCACATGAACCCAGTTCATCTCATTCTTGGCAACGGTCGATTTCCAAACATCTTCCTTGTCACGGACGTCAACGCCGATGAATTCCACTTTATCCTTGTATTTGGTATATGCCTCCTTCATTTGAGGAACACCTTTCATGCACCAGTAGCACCAAGCGCCCCAAAAATCAATGACCACATATTTACCCTTTAAATCAGATAGTTTCACCATGTTCCCGGTGATGGATTTCAATTCGAAATCTGGAGCGATACTCCCGACGCTGACCCTTTTCTGGGCTTCCTCAACGGCTTTGAAGGTTTTAACCTGCTGTTCCTGCATGTCCAGGCCTTTAGCCAGAATGCCTTTGCGTACAATGGGATCCAGCTTGTTCACATAAATGAGGAAAGTATCCATGGGCATCGCATTCAGATAATAAGCGGATAAATCCTGTGTCGGATTGGCTTTGATATACTCCAGATCAGTCAGTTGCGATTTAGTGCGCTCCATTTGAAGTTCTGCATCCAGCTTGTCCACGATTTTTTCATCCACGCCGCTGTAGGACATTGAGTCTATCTGCAATTCCTTGCGGACAAGTTCTGCCTTGACTTTCAGGTTCATGGTTCTGCGGTTGCTGAAGGTTTCATTGAATGCATCCCCTTTGGCTGCATAGGTCAATACCGTATTGTCAAGCACACCGCTCAGGGTCACGCTTCCACCCGGTTTCAGAATCAGTTTGATCATACGCGTTTCAGGCAGGTACATACGCCCATTGAAGCGTTTCAGAGAACTATGATTCGTATAGATGGTGAACTCAGTGGCCTCTGTTATTTTTTTAGCATAGCTGAAGTGATTTTTGACGGCAATAATCGTATCCACCATTTTCGTAGTCGGATTGGTCAGAGTCACATAACGAACAAAAACCGTATCGTTTGCAAAGCCTTTGATATTCCCGGTAATGATGGGAAGTTCCCCTTTAGCAAATAGCCCAAAGCTTAAACCAAAACTACAAATTAGTAATGCTAATATTTTCATAATGAAGAATATATAAATGCTTTATCTAAATCGGACAAAAAGGCCAGAACATCTTCTTTGGTCGTATCAAAGGAACAAACCAAACGAATTTCGTTGTTCGTTTCGTTCCAGAAATAAAAAAACCATTGCTTCAGCAGTTCGTCAATGACAGGCCGAGGCAGCGTCAGGAACAGGGCGTTCGTTTCCGGTTTCTGAGTGAACCGTACTTGAGGGTATTTGTTGAGTTCGTGGTACAACAGCTTAGCCATTTCGTTGGCGTGAGCGGCATTGGTCAACCAAAAATCATCCTGCAGATAAGTACTGAACTGAACAGACAGGTAACGCATCTTGGAGGCCAGCTGAGCAGACTGTTTACGAATAAAGCGGGCGTTTTTGCTGAGTTCTGGATTCAAGATGACTACGCTCTCCCCCATCATCAGGCCGTTCTTGGTGCCACCGAAGCTGAGAATGTCAACGCCGCAATCCGTGGTCAGTGCTCTGAGTGAGCAATTCAGCGCAGCTGCCGCATTAGCAAGTCTGGCTCCGTCCATATGAACGTAAAGACCGTATTGATGTGCAAGTGCGGTTATTTCACGGATTTCTTCCTGCGTATAGACCGTACCCAGTTCCGTACATTGGGAAATATAGATTACACCAGGTTGCGAATGATGCTGGTCTCCAAAGCCATGAAGCTTTTGAAGAATCATTTCCGGCGTCAGCTTTCCGTCCGGTGTCGGAATGGAAAAGATGGGACAACCCGTACTTTTAACCGGCGCACCGCATTCATCCACCAGAATGTGGGCGGTATCGGAGTTGATGATGGAGTTAAACGGCTTGGTGGTGAGCTGTAAAGCCGCGATGTTCGCACCGGTTCCATTAAACACTACAAATGACTCGCTAGAAGGCCCAAAAGTTTGTTTGAAAAGCCGAAGAGCCTCTTCGGTCCAAGGATCGTCTCCATAGCCGATGGCATGCCCGTTGTTGGCTTGTTGAAGCGCTTCCAGTACCTTGGGGTGAACACCGGAATTATTATCAGAGGCGAAACTTCTCATGGTTAATATGTTAGGGTGTGCAAAATAAAGAATTTTTCGTTAATCTAACCAGCCAACTCACTTAATTCCATCCATCGTTGTGTCTTTTCGTCCATTTGTCTATTTATATCGGAAAAACGGACGGATAGTTTTTCGATTTCAGGACCGGTATGATTGCCTGAACTGAGGGCAGCTTCGACGCTGGCTTTCTCTATTTCAAGGGCTTCTATCTCCTGTTCAAGAGCTTCATATTCTTTTTGTTCCTTGTAGGAAAGCTTGCGGGGGCGTTCTTTCACGATAACGGGTTCTGCAACAGACTTGACTATCTTTTTCTTCAGTTTTTCCTCATCATCCAGTTGCTCTTGCCAGTCGCGGTATTGGGTATAGTTGCCTGGGTAGTCTTTGACCTTGCCCCGACCTTCGAAAACCAAAAGGTGATCCACAATTTTGTCCATGAAATATCGATCGTGCGAAACCACCAACACACAACCCTTGAAATTTTGCAGATAATCCTCCAAAATGTTCATCGTCATGATATCCAGGTCGTTGGTGGGTTCGTCCAGCACTAAGAAATTGGGATTCCGCATTAGAACGGTACACAGGTGCAACCTGCGTTTTTCTCCACCGGAGAGCTTATAAACAAAATTATGCTGGGTTTCGGGTGTAAACAGAAAATGCTGCAGGAATTGGGAGGCTGAAAGCTTCTTTCCATCCCCCAGGCTGATTTCATCTGCGATTTCACGCACCACATCGATGACTTTCATCTGCTCGTTGAATTTCAACCCATCCTGGCTGTAATAGGCGAACTGAACGGTTTCGCCAATGTCGAAGGAACCGCTGTCAGGCTGTTCCTGTCCCATCAGCATGCGTAAAAAAGTGGTTTTGCCCGTTCCATTCTTGCCAACAATGCCGACTTTTTCGTACCGTGCAAAATTGTAATAGAAATCTTTCAGCAGAACCGTATCGCCAAATGCCTTTGAAATGTATTTGGCTTCAAAAATCTTGGAACCCAAGTACGAGGCCTTGACATTCAGGCTGACGGCATCGTCAACCCGCTTGACGCTGACCTTGTCTTCCAGGGTGTAAAAGGCATCCTGACGGGCCTTTGCCTTGGTGGCACGTGCCTGCGGCATTCGTCGCATCCAGTCCAACTCCTTGCGGAACAAGTTGTTGGCACGATCCAGTTCGGCATTGAACACTTCAATGCGTTCCTGATGCTTCTCCAAATAATAGGTATAATTGCCTGAATAGCTGAATATTTGTCCATGATCGATTTCCAGAATCATGTTGCAAACCCTGTCTAAAAAATAACGGTCGTGGGTGACCATCAACAGACTGATGCCCGATTTGATGAGATACGATTCCAACCACTCAATCATTTCCAAATCCAGATGGTTGGTCGGTTCGTCCAAAATAAGCAAATCAGGCTCAGTTATCAACGCGTTCGCCAAAGCAACCCTTTTAAGTTGACCACCGGACAAATGCGCAATGGGTTGCTCAAAGTCCTTGATTTTAAGCTGTGAAAGAATTTGTTTCACCCTCACTTCATAATCCCAGGCCTTGTGGTAATCCATCAAATGCAGGTGATCTTCCAGCTTTTCACCATCCGGATGCGGATGATGAAGCTCTTCCCGAATCATAAAAGCCTCGTAATCGGCTATGGTCCGAATGATGATGTTGTCCGATTGAAAACACGCCTCCAACACCGTCAGATCCCCTGAAAAACCGGGTTCCTGTTGTAAATAACTCACCCGGAGGTCACGTCTGAATACGACGGAACCTGCTTCGTAGTCTTCCAGACCTGCCAGAATGTTCAGCAGAGTGGTTTTTCCGGTACCGTTTTTGGCGATCAGGGCCACGCGCTGTCCTTCAGCAATGCCTAAGGACAGATTTTTGTATAGCATCAGGTCTCCAAACGATTTGGTTAGTCCTTCAACCTGCAGATAAGCTATGGGATTGGCCATTATGCGTTTAGTTCAGGTTTTAAATACATTCCGGTGAAACTTTCCTTGTTTTTCACCAGGTCTTCGGGCGTCCCCGTAAATAGGATTCTGCCACCGCCACGACCGCCCTCTGGGCCAATGTCGATGATGTGGTCGGCCATCTTGATGACGTCCAGGTTGTGTTCGATCACGATGATGGTGTTGCCCTTATCGCACAAACGGTTCAAAACGCCCATCAATACGCGGATATCGTCGAAATGAAGGCCGGTGGTGGGTTCGTCCAACACGTACAACGTCTTGCCAGTGTCCCGTTTAGCCAATTCCTTGGCCAGTTTCACGCGTTGGTTTTCACCGCCCGAAAGCGTGGTCGAAGGCTGTCCCAACCGGATATAACCCAATCCGACATCTTGCAACGTCTTGATTTTGTGCAAGATCTGCGGTTGATTTTCGAAGAAATCCACCGCTACGTTGATGGTCATATCCAGCACATCGGCAATGGACTTGCCCTTGAAGCGAACTTCCAATGTTTCCCGGTTGAACCGTTTGCCCTGGCAATCCTCGCAAGGCACCAGCACATCGGGCAGAAATTTCATCTCAATGGTCTTGTAACCGTTTCCGCGGCAGGTTTCGCATCGTCCGCCCGTCACATTGAACGAAAAGCGACCGGGCTTGTATCCGCGGATCTTGGCTTCAGGCAGGTTGACGAACAGGTTTCGGATATCGGAGTAAACACTGGTGTACGTGGCCGGGTTCGATCGCGGACTGCGTCCCAACGGCGATTGGTCCACGCTCACAATCTTATCGATCAGGTCAATTCCTTCGATGGATTCATAGGGCAAAGCCTCCTGAAGTGAACGGTAATAGTACTGACTCAGAATAGGTTGCAGCGTGTCGTTGATCAAGGTTGATTTGCCGCTGCCGGAAACACCGGTGACCAAAATCAGTTTGCCCAGCGGAAATTCCACATCCACCTTCTTCAAATTATTGCCGGTACAACCTTTCAATACGATTTTTTTTCCGTTGCCCATGCGTCTCGCCGCAGGGACTTCAATTTTCTGATGACCGTTCAAATATCTGGAAGTCAGTGTGTCCGCCTGCATCATCTCATCCGGTGTGCCCGAAAAAACCACTTCACCACCGTGTCTGCCTGCCCTGGGACCCAAATCCACAATATAGTCCGAAGCCAGCATCATATCCTTGTCGTGTTCCACCACTATGACGGAATTTCCGCTATCACGCAGGGTTTTCAAGGAACTAATCAAGCGGTTGTTGTCGCGCTGATGCAGCCCGATGCTGGGTTCATCCAGAATGTACATCACATTCACCAATTGGGAACCAATTTGGGTGGCCAGGCGAATGCGCTGGTTCTCACCACCCGAAAGGGAGGCGGATGCCCGATTCAGTGAAAGATAATCCAAGCCGACATTCAGCAGGAAACTCAATCTAGAGCGGATTTCCTTCAGGATTTCCACGGCGATGAGCCGCTGTTTCTCCGATAAATGCTCATTTAAATGATCCAGAAAATCAGCCAGTTCCGAAATGTCCATCTTGGAGAGTTCAGCAATATTCTTGTCGTGGAGCCTAAAATGCAGCGCTTCCTTGTTCAACCGCTGGCCGCCGCAATCGGGACAAGGCCCTGTCCGAATGAACTGTTGAGCCCATTTCTGCGCTTCGGTGGACGATTCCTCATCCTGTTGCATGGTGATGAACTTGATGACACCGTCGAAATCCACGTAATAATTGGAATTGCCCAGTGAACGGTTATGGATGTGGAGGCTTTCCTCCGTACCGTTCAGAATTTCATCAATGGCTTCCTCGGGAATATCTTTGATGGGTGTTTTCAAATTGAATCCCCATTTGGTGCCAAGTGCCTCAATTTGCCAGAAAAGCAACGAGTCCCGGTATTTGCCGAGCGGAATGATGCCGCCGTTGTGTATGTTTTGTTCCCGGTCCGGGATAATCAAGTCGATGTCCACCAAATTCACGGTCCCGATGCCCTTGCAACGCGGACACATGCCTTGCGGTGAGTTGAAGGAGAAGTTGTTGGGTGCCGGTTCGTTGTAGGAAATGCCGCTGGTCGGGCACATGAGCCTTCGGCTGAAATGGCGAAGGTCGTTGCCATCTTTGTTCAGTACCATCACAATGCCATCCCCCTGCCGCATAGCGATTTGCAAGCTCTGTTTAATGCGTTTCAGTTCCTTTTCCGTGATTTGAAGCTTGTCGATGACCACTTCTATATCGTGATTCTTGTAACGGTCTAGCTTCATGCCATGCGTGATTTCGCGCAGCTCGCCATCCACCCGTACATTGAGGTAACCCTTTCTGCGTAAGGTCTCAAAGAGTTCTTTGTAATGGCCTTTGCGAGTGCGAACGACGGGGGCAAGTAATAAAATCTTCTGCCCCTCGTAATCGTTCAGGATAAGATCCAGAATTTTATCCTCGGTATACTTGACCATCTTTTCCCCAGTCACATAAGAAAAGGCCTCTCCCGCCCTGGCATAGAGCAAACGCAGGTAATCATAGATTTCCGTACTGGTTCCGACGGTGGAACGAGGGTTCTTGTTGGTGGTTTTCTGCTCGATGGAGATGACCGGACTCAACCCCGTGATCTTATCCACATCCGGTCGCTCCAACCCACCCAGGAAATTGCGCGCATAGGACGAAAACGTCTCAATGTACCGCCGCTGCCCTTCGGCGAAGATGGTGTCAAAAGCCAGGGAAGACTTGCCGCTACCGCTTAAACCGGTAATGACTACCAGCGAATCCCTCGGAATCTGTACGTCTATATTTTTGAGGTTGTGTACACGGGCACCATATACACAGACCAATTCTTGTTCTTGCATAGTCAATTCGGATCGATCACCCATTCTTTTTGATGTACGGTGAGCTTCTTTTTGTCAAAATTTAGGCTCTCCCTCAAAGGGATAGAGACTTTATACGATTTCATTTCCAGGTTGGGAAGACTGTCGTTGCGAATCCATGAATTGACCATTTTCAAGTCGTAGAAGTTGATTCCCTGCTGTTTGGCGAAGTCAATCCAGTTCGGAACCCTGCCTGTAATGATGGTATCCCTGCACACAATGGGCTGATACAATTGATCCTTTCGGATAAGATAGCCATATTTCTGCGGATGGGTCAGAAATTCCTTGCAGGCAAGAATCCGGAAAACGTAGCGGGAAGTTTCTTCCACCAACCACAAGTCCAGTCCGGTGGAAACACCTTGACGCTGCAATTCAGAAGAAATTCGACTGGTACCGATATTGTAGGAAGCACAGGCCGATGGCCAATCTCCGTATTTTGCATACGCATCCTTCAGGTATTTACAAGCAGCAGCCGTCTCTTTTTCCACGTGGTAGCGTTCATCCACATCCCCAGAAACTTCCAAGCCGTACTGCTTGGCGGTTTCCGGCATGAACTGCCATATACCGACTGCTTTGGCTGCAGAAATTGCTATCGGACTGAGCGTACTTTCAATGCAAGCCAGGTATTTGATATCGTCCGGAACCCCACTATCTTTAAGTATAGGTTCAATCATCGGAAAAAACCTGTTGGCACGTTTCAGCAGGGTCAGTGTTGAGGAATGCATGTAGATCATGGACATGAGTTCCCGGTCAAAACGTTCACGCATGTCGATACGCGTCAAATCAATTGTTTTTCCGCAGAATTCTATTTGGTCTGGAACCTCAGGTGCGATGGCTGTGAACGGTGTTTTTTCTTCAGCTTCCACCGGCTCAACAACTGGAGTTTCCGGCTGAACAACCACTTGTTCGACCACTGCATTTTTAGGTTTCTTTGGATTCGCTTCCGTTTCGCCATAAATGGCCCCTACCATTAAAAATAATAGGGCTGAAACCGACAGTAATCCTTTTAAATTCATCATAAACTATTCTATTCTAATAAGTTGATATCACCTTTTTTCTTATAGACGATGCCATCCGAGCCTTTTGCCTCAATCAGGTAAAAATAAACGCCGGGCGAAACCGCCTTTCCCTTGAACGTGCCGTTCCAACCCTTGGAAGGATCCGTCCATTCAAACAACACATTTCCCCATCGGTTTATGATGGTACCCTTAAACTTGACTAGGGAACGGTAAGCCACTCTGAATTCGTCATTTTCGCCCGGAGTAGAGCGCGGCGTAAAGAAATTCGGACAATCCAGCTTGGATTCTGAAACGACCATGGTAAACGATGCCGAATCCTTGCAGGTACTGTTGCTGACATACAATTTAACCAAGCTTTTTCCTGCTTCCAAAAAGGTATGGTTTAGGTTTTCATCACTATATCTTTTATACGGACCCGTACCATCCTCTGAATCAAAGATGTACCATTCGTAAAACTGAGCCGCTTCACTGGGATAACTGTAGAAGTCGATGACATACGGTGCTGGACCCGACGGTGAGGATCCGTCCGAATACTCACCTGCTGTGGCTTTATCCAGTTCATTGGCGCCCTCGTGCACCTGTGGCACAGCTAAAGCGTTGGCTTTTACAGCAACGGCAGTGTACAGTGCACTGGAAAAACTGAGTGCAGTTCCGAAATAATTGGCATATTGGTCCCCACTCAATATAAAGTACGTATCACAAAGCGGTGCGGTGACGGACCAGTTGAAGTTCAGGTTCGAGGAAGGCGAATTCCTCGCTATCGGGGTATAGTTTTTACCTGTCGAATTCCATTCCAGACTGTACCAGCTAAGGCTGAAATCGCGGTTCAACACCTTTTGGAGGCCTCTGGTCGTGTAATAATACAAATTGTCCACCGACGCAGTGACCTTGAGCGTCAGATTGTTGCAAACATCCCCTTCGGTCGTGAAGGTGATGTCACTGACGGAAGCCGGCAGATAAGCCACCACGAAACAATAATGCCGTTCAGCGCCATCACTTGACTGAACATAATAACCGTATCCGGTCTGAACATTCTCCAGTACCGTTTCAGTAGCTATCGTATGCACATCCGATGCTGAAACAGCCGTGGAATCGGTAGGATTCTGTTCGTAACGGTACCAGGTCCAGTCGGTAGGATTGGAGGTTGCATAAGTCAGAACGGCATTGCTTGCATCTTTATAAACGAAGATATTGTCCAGTCCTGTACTTGCGAGCGGAGTCACAGCAAAAGGCGCCCCATTCGAATCACCCGATGCCGAAAACTGCGCCGTACAAAACGATGCAGACAAGCACACAACAAAAAGTAGAAGCGTTATTTTTTTCATTGTTCCGGATTCGTCGAAAAATCCATCAAAGATACGATTTCTTACCGAAAATTGCCGTATTTTTGTTACTCCAAAAACTGAATGACCATGTCAAAACGTTTGATTTTACTGTTTCTGATCGTGTTCACCTGCACCGTGAACAGTTTCTGTCAGGTCAAAGGTGTTCCCACGGTCAAACTTTTTGATAAAACCTACTACAAGTACGAAGTCAAATCCAAAGAAACCATTTATTCACTTTGCAAGCGATTCAGTACGACTCCGGAAGAACTGCAGGGTCTGAATCCGGCTCTTGTGGATGGTCTTAAAAGTGGTCAGGCATTGTTGATTCCCGCTCATTTTCTGGACAAACCCGAACAGGAACAGCCCACCAAAGCCCTCCAAGCCAAAAAGACCGATTCTGCCGTCCGTACACAGTCAGGTTCAGAAAAGCGTAAGAATACCCTCTACTTTTCAACCGACAAACCTCGAATTACGGTTCTTTTACCCTTTGCACCCAACAGCGTTCCAGGTTCCAATGAACGGTACCTTGAATTTTATGAAGGCATGCTTCTGGCCGTCGATAGTCTTAAAAGTATGGGGCTATCTTTTGAAGTTCAAGCACTTGAAAGCGGGCATGATGTAGAAACGATATCCAAACTCATTGAAAACGGTCAATTGGATGAGACGGATTATTGCATCGGAGGAACCACTCCGGATCAAATTTCACTGCTTTCTGACTGGGCCAAGAAGAACCATCGATATTTGGTTTTCCCATTCAGTTCCCACATTCCTGAAATGGAAAACAACCCTTATTTGTTTCAGACCAATACCCCACACCTATATATGTTTGACCGATTGGCAGAATATGCAGCCCAACGAGCAGGCGGCAGCAACGTCATCTTTCTGAAATCCAATGTGGACGATTCCGACATCAGAACGCAACTTATTCCTATAGTCAAAGCAAAATTCAAACGTATGGGCATACCCTTTATCGAAGTTGCCGATGACGAAAATCTGGAATTGTTATCCAAGGTACTCTCAGACACTAAGTTGAACCAAATCATGCCAACACCCATGAACATGCAGGAAACCAACAACCTGTTGACCCGTCTTGGTGCATTTCATAATGCCAATCCGAATTACCAGATGGCTTTGGTAGGATATCCAGACTGGATGGCTACCAACAAGGGTTACCAGAAGTATCTGTACGATCTGAACACCGTCATTTACTCCAATTTTTACGCGGATGCCCAGCAAAGGAACATTCGTAACTTTCAGATACTTTTCAATCAAACCTACGATCAAAACCTGATGAACATGTTTCCCAAATACGGCATGATGGGCTATGACATTGCAGGCTATTTCATACCCAGGATGGTCTTTGAAAAGTCGGAAGTCCTGGACTCCGCACCCTATCTGAGACCGCTACAAAATGAATTCAAATTCGGCACCAGCAATGCATTGAGCGGTGCCAGCAACCAAAGCTTCTACATCATTCATTACACCCCTGATAACGAGGTGGAAGTGAAGGTTATGAATTAATCGAAAACAAGTTCCATGAATGTCGTAAAAATACGGTTCACCGTCCTATTCTCCCTAATCAGTCTTTCACTTTCCGCACAATACAATACACTGAGCGAATGGTATGTAGGTCCTTCTGCCGGAGCTTCTGCCTCCACCATTACATTGGTGCCCAAATACGTGGATAAAATGTACTCACTGGGCAAAAATGGCGGTTTGACCTTGCGTTACATCAGCGAGAATCATTTCGGATTTCAGTTGGAATGCAACTACCTCGAGTCGGGTTGGTTGGAAGATCAATTAGGAACGAAAGATCCAAAACAATATTCCTATTCCAGGCAGCTCAACTTTATGGAGATCCCTTTTTTGATGCATACCTACACCTCCATTGGTGCTACCCGTTTTTTTCTGAACATTGGACCTAAATTCAGCTATCTCTTGTCTGAGTCTGAGTCGAATCGATCTTTAGTTTCACTTCTTGATCATGGAAAACGTGTAGAGCGTCCTTTTCAATATGGCGTTCTTGGAGGCGCAGGTTTTGAAGTCCATATGGGGCCTACCGTGCTTGGTCTGGAAGGACGTTATTGCTACAATTTATCCAATATCTTCAAAGATGCCATCGGTGAGAATTTTGTTACTTCAGACTTGCAGGTCGTTACCTTGAATCTCTACCTACTTTTCCAACTAACCGGAAACTAAGATGTTTTTACCGGATTCTGTCCAGCGATTTTACCAACGCATCATCCTTTTTAATGCCTTTGATGGCCAGAAAGTTAAAAATGAGGCCTAAGAACGGCATCAGGACTGCAAGTCCGTAACCCACCCATGAATCCAGGAAGTATTTGAAATAAACGAATAAACCAACCATTCCCAGAGCAAGTACAGCTGTGAAAAGGAATGCCACCCACGCCCAACGGATCTGTCGATCGCGTTTTTTGAAATGCAAAAGGGCCAATAGCGAAAAGAAACCTGCCAATATTGAAACAATACCAATGAATCTAATCGGTAGATTCAACAGCATAACATCCCCTGCCTGTGTCATTTTGAAAGCCGTGCATTCATACAAACCGTGCGGCATCACAAATTTGCCAACCGGTAGGAACAATACTGCAAACAAAGCGACGGCGGCCAAAAAAAGCCAAAGACTTTGAATACGTTGTATCATCTTATTTTTTCAGTTTCTCGCGAGCTGGATTCTTGTGGTAAATCTTACCATCAATATATTCCTGAGCAGCAATCAAGGTTGCTTTGGGCAATTTTTCGTAGAAGCGGGAAATCTCGATCTGTTCGCGGTTTTCGAAAACTTCTTCCAGGTTGTCGGTATACGAAGCGAATTCCTGCAATTTCTTTTCCAGTTCTGCCTTCATTTCCACGCTGATCTGGTTGGAACGCTTGGAAATGATCTTGACGGTTTCGTAGATGTTGCCGGTGTCTTCACACAAAGCATTCATGTCACGCGTTACAGTCGAATTCGGAATTGATTTTTTGTACTCCATTGTTCAGTTTTTTATTCTTTGATTACTTTTTTACATTCTTTGAGGATGGCTTCAGCATCTTTCAGGTGCTTGCTTTCGGGGAATTCATTCAGAAAACTGAAATATTCATCCTGTGTGGCCTTAAAACGATCCATTTTCAGTTCTTCCACACTTTGCACGGCCATCATATGCCTGGATTTCAATATTAAGAAGGCCAATTCTTCCCTGTATTTTGAAACGGGAAAATCCATCAATGCATTGTTGGCTGTTATGATGCAGGATTGGTAATTGTTACCCATATAGTCTCCCAGATCATAATACAATTTGCTCGCCATCAATTGCTTGTAAACCAATTTGTCTTGCAAATCGTTCAGCATTTTCACCACTTCATCCTTTCGGTCGCTTTCGGGATAGAAATCCAAAAAGACATTGAGCTGGTCCATCGCCTTGATGGTCTCTTCCTGCGTCAACCTTGGATCTGGAGAATTCAAATAGGCTGCTTTTCCGGCCAAAAACCGGCAGTCTTCCGTGAATGTTCCCTTCGGATAGGTCTTGTAATAGGTTTCAAAATAGCCCGAAGCGGAAAAATAATCCTTTCGGTTGTAATAGGAGTTGGCCAGCATGAAAAGGGTCTGCTCGGCCCTGTCTGTTCCTTTGTGAATGGGCTGAAGCTCTTCCAGCAACTCAATGGCACGTAGGTATTTTTTCTGTTCGTAGAATTCGTTGGCCTTTTTCCACTTCAATTCGTAATCGGTACTTTTCAGCAATTTCTGATAGTCGGAACAGGAAACCAGGTTAATACCCAGCAAAAGAATTATAAGAAATTTCCACTTCATACCGTTACAGTTCTCACCCTTTCCATGTTGTATGAAAAGTTGCACAAAGGTAACACTTCCCTTTCAATAAGCGAAAAGAAACCGTTAAATTTAACAGAAAAGCCCGTCGGATATGGTTAAAAATAATACATGTCGCTGGCTTTAATCAGTTTCAGGTTGGAATTCTGCAGAACTTCTACACATTTTGCGATGTCACTGGGACGAATCACCACCCTGGCCACTTCGTCCATGGCAAAGGCATACATGTAATCCACGGAAACGTTATGCTCTGAAAGCAGCAGCAATGCTTCGGACAAGGTACCCGGTGTATTTGGTACGAACAGGCAAACCACATCGCTTAAAGTAACTGTAAAACCGTTTTCGGCCAGTATCTTCTTGGCAGCCTGCGGATCGGATAAGACAACGCGCATAATGCCGAAATCGGAGGATTCAGCCATACTGAATGCTGACAAATTGATGCCGGCTTTACCCAACAAGTGGGTTACTTCCGTCAAACGTCCGGTCTTGTTTTCCAAAAAAATGGACAGTTGCTTGATAATCAATGGTTCGCTCATAATCAATACAAATTACGTTTGTCAGTCACTCGTTTGGCTTTTCCGATGGAACGCTCTATGGATCTGGGTTCCACCAGTTTGACGTGGGCATGGATGCCGACCACGCTCATGATGCGGTGTTCGATGCGTTTGGCCAAAGCCAACATGGCACTCATGTCGTCCGTGAAGTTCTCCGGACGCAATTCAACGTGGATATCGAAGGTGTCGGTATTGTTTTCACGGTCCACATACAAATGATAATGCGGAGCGGCTTCACCGAATTCCAGCAAAACACTTTCAATTTGGGACGGGAATACGTTGACACCGCGGATAATCAACATATCATCGCTGCGACCCATGATCTTGTGCATGCGTACCGATGTGCGTCCGCAGGAACAGGTTTCGTAAATGAGGGAAGTCAGGTCTTTGGTACGGTAACGAAGCACTGGCATGCCTTCCTTGGTGATGGTAGTGAAAACCAACTCCCCTACCTCACCCATTTTTGCAGGTTTCAGGGTTTTGGGATCAATGATTTCAGGAAAGAAGTGGTCTTCGTTGATGTGCATGCCGTGTTGCGCGCTGCAATCGTAGGCAACGCCAGGGCCGATAATTTCAGTTAGACCAAAAATGTCGTAGGCTTTCAGGCCGAGTTTTGCCTCTATTTCCTTGCGCATTTCCTCCGTCCAAGGTTCTGCCCCGAAAAAGCCGACTCTGAGTTTTAGCTTATCCTGAACACCCATATCATGCACGGCTTCAGCCAGATACAAAGCGTAGGAGGGTGTGCAGCAAAGGGCCGTGGAACCAAAATCAGTCATCAATTGTATTTGTTTCTCTGTGTTTCCTGAAGAAATCGGAATAACCGATGCTCCGAGGGTTTCAGCTCCGTAATGGGCGCCGAGACCACCGGTGAACAAACCATAACCGTAGGCGATCTGGAAAATATCGTTGCGGTTGCAACCACCTGCGGCAAACGTTCTGGCCATCACTTCGGACCAGATGCTCAGGTCTTTGCGTGTATAACCTGCCACAATGGGCTTTCCGGTAGTACCGGACGAAGCGTGCAAGCGGACGATTTCAGACATCGGTGCCGAAAACAATCCGAAGGGATATTGGTCACGGAGGTCCGTTTTCGTGGTGAAGGGCAGTTTGACGATGTCGTCGATGGTTTCGATGTCGTTCGGAGTAATGCCGAGCTCCTGCATTTTGGCCCTGTAGAAGGGCGAATTGTGATAGACGCATTCTACGGTGGCGCGAAGCCTCTTGCTTTGCACTTCCCGCAGTTCCTCGTGCCCCATGCACTCGTAGCTTTCGTTCCAGATCATAATTTAAAGTATACTAAACAGTCGTTTGGTTGGACGGACAGCCTAGGACCGCTGGTTGTTTTTCACTGCTGCAAAGTAAAACAATATTTCCTGATTTCCCGTCCATTTCAGCTATATTTGTACCTTTAAAAGCAGTCTATGTTCAACCTCGTTTCTCCGTACGTTCCCACAGGTGATCAGCCCGAAGCCATCCGGCAACTTTGTGAAGGCATCCGTCTGGACATGCCCTATCAGACGCTTCTGGGTGTGACTGGTTCCGGTAAAACGTTTACCATGGCGAATGTGGTGAAGGAAATTCAGCGCCCCACATTGGTGCTGAGTCACAACAAGACGCTGGCTGCCCAACTGTACGGAGAGTTTAAAAGTTTTTTCCCGGACAATGCCGTGGAATATTACGTTTCCTATTACGATTATTACCAGCCGGAAGCCTATCTGCCCACTTCAGACACCTATATTGAGAAAGACCTCGCCATCAACGCTGAAATTGAGAAGCTCCGACTTTCAGCCACTTCTGCCCTGCTTTCCGGCAGACAAGACGTGCTGGTCGTTTCGTCCGTTTCGTGCATCTACGGTATCGGCAACCCTGAAGATTTCAAGAAAACAGTCGTAGACGTTCATCAGGGACAAATGCTGGACCGGAATGTTTTTCTCCGTAAACTGGTGGATATTTTGTATTCAAGGAACGAAGTGGACCTTCAGCGCGGTAATTTCAGGGTGAAAGGCGACACGGTCGATATATTTCTGGCCTATGCAGACTCCATTTTAAGGGTCGTTTTCTGGGGGAATGAAATTGACAGCATATCCACCATCGATCCGTTGAATGGCCGCACGTTGACCACAGCGACCGAATTCCGCATTTTTCCTGCCAACCTCTTTGTGACCAGCAAGGAAAACATTACCATCGCCATAGACATGATTTTGGCCGACCTCGAAAAGCAGGTCGCGTTTTTCAACTCTGTGGGTAAACCTTTTGAAGCCAAACGTTTGCAGGAACGTGTCAGTTACGATGTGGAAATGATTCGCGAACTGGGGCATTGTTCAGGTATCGAAAACTATTCCCGCTATTTTGATGGCCGTCAACCCGGTGATAAACCGTTCTGCCTTATGGACTTTTTTCCGGAGAATTTCCTCATGGTCATTGACGAAAGCCATGTTTCCCTGCCTCAGGTACGTGCCATGTGGGGTGGCGACCGTGCACGAAAAACGAATCTGGTGGAATACGGATTCCGTCTGCCTGCTGCCATCGATAACCGTCCGCTCAGTTTCGCCGAATTTGAGGGCATCAAAAAACAAGTGGTTTATGTGAGTGCCACACCTGGAGATTACGAATTGGAAAAATCGGAAGGTATTGTCGTTGAGCAGGTTATACGCCCTACAGGTTTGTTGGATCCCGAAATTTCAGTTCGTCCCAGCAAGAATCAAGTGGACGATTTGATGGAAGAAATCCACATTAGATCCATCAAGGACGAACGCGTGCTCGTAACCACCTTGACTAAGCGCATGGCCGAAGAACTGACTTCCTATATGGACGGCTTAGGCATCAAATGCAGTTATATACATTCGGATGTGGATACCCTGGACCGCGTAAAAATCATGGAAGACTTGCGATTGGGTGTTTACGATGTTCTCGTTGGTGTGAATTTGCTTCGCGAAGGGCTCGACTTGCCTGAAGTCTCCTTGGTGGCCATTCTGGATGCCGACAAGGAAGGTTTCCTGAGGAATCACCGTTCCCTCACCCAAACGGCCGGCCGCGCGGCACGTCATTTGGAAGGCAAAGTCATCATGTATGCCGACAAGATGACCGAAAGCATGCGCATCACCATCGAAGAGACCAATCGCAGGCGCGTCAAACAAAAAGCGTACAATGATGCTCACGGCATTACGCCAACCGCCATCATTAAGGACAAGGTTTCAGGACTTGGTCAGTTCGCTCGTTCAGCTGAACCCAAAGCCTATATCGAGCCTGAAAGAACCAGTTTGGTTGCCGACCCCATCCTTTCACACATGAATTCCTCTCAGCTTCAGAAAACGATTGATAAAGCTCGTAAGGCCATGCAAGAAGCAGCAAAGCGGCTCGATTTTCTCGAAGCCGCTCAATACCGGGACGAAGTTCTCAAACTGGAAGAACTTCTGGCCAATTCGCCAAAATAAGTGTTTTAGAATTTATAACCCGCAGTAAGAACTAAATTCACTTTATTGCGCGTCAAAGCCGCGTACTTGGATTGTGATATAATGCTCATGTCGCAGAAATCATAAAAGTGTTCATTGCTGATACGTTCTTGCAAGGCTATGTCTGTGAAAAACGCTCCCGACCTGTATCCTATCCCCATCGAACCATATACCGTGCTTATTGGCACACTGTATTCGGGACTGGTGTAGGCTGTTGCAATATCATATGTTTCCACATTGGCAACGAGCGGCGACATATAATAAGCTCCTCCCAAACGCGCGCTGAAATTGTCTGTTAAGCGCAATTCACCACCGACACGGACGTTGTAACTAATCTTGAAATCGTTTTCAATGTAATAATTGATGTCTTCCATCTCAAATCCGTCACCGCTTTTCAGATTCGTGTTCCTGCTGTCCATACAATCGAAGTCAACACTCAACAGACCTTTGCTTCCAAACTGATATGCAGCGCTCAAGGTTAATTGCCAAGGGGTTTTCAACATATAGTCCACAGCTGTCTCACTACCGATTACAGTCGGATCGGGGTTGTACGGAATATTTGAAATCGGGTCATTAAAACCCCAAGAAGCCATCGAGGTTTTATAGACATCCGTCAGCATATAATACGTACCTGAACGATACGAGACTCCAAGTCTAAGTTCGGGAACAGGTCTATAAATGATACCTGCCTTAAAATCGATGCCACTACCTGTAGTAGTCAACGCGTTCCGCAATTCAGTCCCGCCACCTAAATGATAATCTTCGGAAAAAATAGTGGATTTGTCGTAAATGATGCTTTGAATGCCCAGTCCAATACCCACATACAAGCTATGATTATAATTTGCACCCAAGGTGAAATTCCAAGAATTTATACCACCGGATTCCTGCATTTTCATATTGCTAAGATTAACCAATTCGCCGTTTTCAAGTCTCGGTCTGTATTGATTTTTCCCTTCGGTATTGACATACGGCTCGATGACATGCACTCCATTGACGTAATCATAAAAATTTGTATGATACGACATTGTATTTTCAACGGCACAAATCCTGTCTAACAGCGATGTTGTCCGATCAACTCCAACGACATTGGTATTACGGTTAAAATCGGCAACCCTGTTGTAGGTGATTGCAAAATTAAAATTGGAAATCGCTGATTCATCATAGGTCCGGAATGAACCTACATACCCAAAACCATTCATCAGAATATTCACTTTTGATGCATCCGCCATCTTTTTGTTTAGATTCGACTTGGTGATGTCCTGTTGAAAAGCAGGTGACAAGGAGAATTCAGAACTCCTGTAAACCCCTATCCCGGCAGGATTGAGACTGATAGCACTCATATCGCCGCCTAAGGCTCCAAAAGCACCGGACATCGATACATAGCGGGCTGTTCCGATAATATCCGTTTGAGAAAACCTCAATGCGTCAAATTCGGCTTGTGCAAAGGCTGATAGGCCACATGCAGACAGAAACGCCATTAGAATGTATTTTTTCATTTGAATCTGTATTATAGGTTATCTGCGTCCTCCACCGAATGAACCGCTTCCACCGCTGCTGCTTCCACCGCTGCTGCTTCCGCTGCTGCTTCCACCGCTGCTGCCTCCACTGCTGCGAGAACCGCCTGAACTGGAGCTTGAACTTGAACTTGAACTCGAACCGGATGAATACGAACTACTTGGTGAACTGCTAGGCGTATAGTTGGAGTTCGTATTGCTCACCTGACGTGTGGATGTACTGGTCGTAGCTGTTCTGACAGAACTTGAAGAACCGGAAGTACTGGTTCTTGCATTTCCATAATTGGTGGAACTGTTTCCTGTAGAAGTCGGAGTCGTACGTGATTGTGACTGCGTAGAAGCAGCAGAGCCAGTGTTGCTGCTGCGAGTGCTGCCATAATTGGAAGAATTGCCGGTATTGGTGCGGGTATTGCCGTAATTCACAGCGTTGCCTGTCGTTGATTGTCTAGTCGTTCCGTACGAATTGTAGTTGGAACTGCCCGACCTTGAAGTTGGATACGTACTGCTGCTACGCGTTGTCGTACTGTATGATCCACGAGACGTGCTATACGTGCGGGGAGCCCCGGATGAACTGCCTCCGCGCGAAGAACTGGTTGCAAAACTTCCCAACCTGGAATCCGAATTGGAACCGCCAAAAGCTGAACCTGAACGTGTTGAGCCACCAGATGAACGGCTGGTGCTCATATGCCCGGAGCCGACATTGGAAATGAAATCACGTTGGTTGTTGGATAATGTATGACGGTTTCTGGAAAAGGAATCGCGTCCTAAATTTCCGTTGCTGCCACCACCATACCAGCCACCGCCGTAGCCGTAATAGTCGTTGTAACCATAATAACCGCCGTAGTATCCTCCGTAACCGCTATAACCCCACCAAGGGTCATACCAGTTTCCATATCCGTAACCATAATAACCTGAATACCAAGGGTCATAATATCCCCAGCTTGAATACATCCAAGGGTCGTAATACATTCCCCCACGACTTCCATACCTGTTGTTCCATCCATAACCATAGGATGGGTACCAGTAATTGTCATAATAATAGGGGCTCATGAACATGTTCGATGTACCATCCAAATAATAAACGTTCACGTTAGCGCCATCTTCCACGTAAATGTTGAGGTAATCGCCATCCGTGATCTGTGTCGTGAAGTTGGGATTGTGAAAACGACGGATGCGTTCTGAATATTCAAAAGGCTGACCGTTTTCGTCCAAAGCCAACGTATCGCTATAGGTCAACGTATCGCCGTTTACTCCTTCGGCAACGTTGAGCGCATTGGGGCGACGGTTGTATTCGTCCACATTGCGCAAATCGTATGTTTTAAGGGTGCCGGTTTGATCGTACACCCGTACGTCGTTATTATTTTGCTGGACCGGTGCAATTTCTTGAGTCTTGGGTCTTGATTCCGCTTTCGCCGTTTTCGGATTGTAATACAGGTCGTCCTCGAAGGTTTGAGCCTGAGCGAGTCCCGTGAGCAATAAAGCCAGGGTCATCGGTATCATCCATTTCGTTTTCATAATGCGGGTATTTTTAGGTTATTTCATCATAAAAGGCGTATTTTTGCAATCGGATATGGCTTTCGCTCAAAATCCTCTACTACAAAGATACTTTTTTTGCAAAAACGTTTACTCCAATAACCGATTTTAACAGCCCAAATATGGATTATATTGAACTTCACGTCAAAATCAACCCTATTAACACCATAATCAACGATTTGCTCGCTTCTGACCTGGCCGAAATAGGCTTTGAAAGTTTCAGCGAGTGCGAAGACGGGATGCTGGCTTACGTTTCAACAGCAATGTACGATGAAAATGCTGTACGAAAGCATATTCCGTCCAAAATGTTCGGTTCTTCGCTGGAATTCTCCGGAAAAAATATTCCAGGGCAGAATTGGAACGAAGTATGGGAGAAGAATTACTTTCAACCCATTGTCATCGGGACGGATTGTGTCATCCACAGCTCCTTCCATACTAACATTCCCGAAGCCAAATACGACATCCTGATAGACCCGAAAATGGCCTTCGGAACTGGTCATCATGAAACCACCAGTTTGATGCTGGAAGAACTGCTGAAGCTCGACGTCAAGGGCAAATCCTTTCTCGACATGGGTTGCGGAACGGCAGTTCTGGCTATCCTTGCTTCGATGAAAGGTGCCGTTCACGTATTGGGCATCGACATCGACCAATGGGCCATCAACAACGCACTGGAGAATATCCAACTAAATAATTCTCCTGCCATCGAAATACTGACAGGAGGCGCCGAATTATTGGAAAAAGCTACAAATTTCGACATAATCTTTGCCAACATCAATCGCAATATTTTAATGGCCGATATGTCAGCCTACACCGCCAAAATGCACGTAGGTTCCCTCCTCTTCATGAGCGGTTTCTACGAATCCGACCTCCCCATCATCCGCTCAACAGCCGAAAGCCTCGGTCTCGCCTTTCTCGGCAACACCATCAAAAACAACTGGGTCGCCGCCCGCTTCGAGCGCTAACCCCCTTTTATTCTTTCTTTTGGCTAAACCCCACTCTGCATGATTTTCAAATAGAGCGCCAAGGTCAAGGCGTAATGCAGAAATGGCCCCGCAGCGTACTTTGGTACGTGAGGAGCCATTTTTGCGTTAGAACGATGAGATTGGCGTTCTATTTGGAAATCATTGTTGTTCTAGGATAAGAGTCTTGGTAGGCTGATCGCAAACTTCCGTCGGACCGAAATATTGAATCGGCCCCGGATATACATAATCCGTATGGATGGCCCAGGCAGCACGTTTGGCGGCAAAAGCTTTGAACGGTTTGCCGTCCAGTTTTACCAATGCCTTTTGGATTACAGGCTTCATTTCACCATGGCGACGTTCCATGTTCATCATCATCGTGATGGGCACACCGCCAGAAATCCATTCGGCAGCCGGAGCCGTCGTGTTGCGAACGGAAGACATATAACCCGTCTTGCCTGATGCGATGAGCTGAGCAGCAGTGTAACCCAGTGAATAGCAGTAGTCTGCATCGTAGTTGGACGGAGCGGCACAACGACCTTCGTAACCGAAGAAATGCACCTGAGTGGCGAACTTACCTACGAATTTACCTTCATTCTTCCATTCTTCCAGTTTGGTTCCAACCATTTCGGCCAACATTTTTTCTGTTTCAATCAACGAAACCTGAACATTTCCATGCGGGTCACGGTCCAATGTCAGCTGTTTGGCAACCTCTTCGGGAAGTGATTCGTAGATTGCCGAATTTTCAGGGCTAATCATCTTAATGATGTAGTGGCGTTTATCCCTGTTACGGATCAGGCTAAATTCTTCCTGATGCGATGCAAGGAAATCGTTCAGTTCATCAATCAGTTTTTTGATGGAAGGAATGAATTCGACCAGACCTTCGGGAATGAGTACCGTACCAAAATTGGCACCGTTTTCGGCACGTTGAGCCACAGCCTTGGCGATACCGGAAACGACATCGTCCAGTGTCAGGTTGTGGGCTTCCACTTCTTCGGAAATGATGCAATAGTTGGGTTGAACCTGAAGGGCACATTCCAGTGCGATATGGGAAGCAGAGCGACCCATCAGTTTGATGAAGTGCCAGTATTTACGGGCGGAATTACAGTCACGTTGAATGTTACCGATGACTTCTGAATAGACTTTACAAGCGGTGTCGAAACCGAAGGAGGCTTCAATCATGCTGTTTTTGAGGTCACCGTCAATGGTTTTGGGGCAACCAATCACCTGCACTCCTGCTTTAATACTAGCGTAGTATTCAGCTAATACACAAGCATTTGTATTTGAATCATCACCACCGATTATAACCAGTGCTTTGATATCCAAGGCTTTCAGAATAACCAGCCCTTTGTCGAACTGTTCATGGGTTTCCAGTTTCGTACGGCCTGAACCGATGATGTCGAAACCACCCGTGTTGCGGTATTCGTCAATGATTTCAGCAGTGAGTTCCATGTAGTTGTGATCCACTAGACCGCCGGGGCCAAGGATGAAGCCAAACAGCTTGGAAGCCTTGTTTAAATGTTTGATGCCATCGAAAATTCCGGCAATGACGTTGTGACCACCTGGGGCCTGTCCGCCTGAAAGAATAACTCCCACGTTGATGGGATCGAACTTGGTGGCTACTTCACTGGGTTCAAACGAAACCAAAGGCATTCCATAGGTGTTTGGGAACAAATCTTTGATGGCAACTTGGTCAGCCACGGACTGAGTAGCTGCTCCTTCTTTCATTTTTACGTAGCCGGTCAAAGCCTGAGGCATTTTCGGTTGATACGCGGCACGCGCAATCTGTAAGGCACTTTTTGTCATAGTGTAATCGTATATTTGATTGATTGAATAGTTGTTCGGAGGTTTCCTTAAAAACGGTGCAAATTTCGTCAATTTTTTTCAAATACTCAAACAAAACGTCTTGCAGAACTGCCATTTTTTCAGTAATATTGCATGATTTTTCAACCGACCTCTCGCTACATGTTAATCTGCAATCAATCAAGGAGTTATTTAAGGTAATATACAATCTCTCACACAAAATTTAGAAAAATGATTTATTCACACGAAGTGCAACAGATGTGTTGCGTACAAAAAGGAGCCAATCATGCGAGCGCTCCGATTCCTGAAGAAGGAAAGTGGGTAAGAGCCAAAGAAGTGTCAGACATCTCCGGTCTCACACACGGAGTAGGCTGGTGCGCCCCTCAGCAGGGTGCCTGCAAGCTAACCCTCAATGTGAAGGACGGTATCATTCAGGAAGCCTTGATTGAAACCATCGGTTGCTCCGGCATGACGCATTCAGCAGCCATGGCTTCTGAAATTCTTCCCGGCAAAACCATTTTGGAAGCCCTGAACACCGACCTGGTTTGCGACGCCATCAACACGGCCATGCGCGAACTGTTCCTGCAAATCGTTTACGGACGCACGCAATCTGCTTTCTCCGAAGGCGGTCTGCCCATCGGCGCAGGTCTGGAAGACCTTGGTAAAGGCCTTCGCAGTCAAATCGGTACGATGTACGGCACTGTTGCTAAAGGTACACGTTACCTCGAAATGGCTGAAGGCTATTGCTCCCGTATGGCTTTGGATGCCGACGATCTCGTTATTGGCTATGAATTCGTCCACCTGGGCAAATTCATGGAATCAGTCAAAAAAGGCGTCGATGCCAACGAAGCATTGACAAAAGCAACCTCAAGTTATGGTCGCTTTGCCGAAGCAGTTAAATACATCGACCCGCGTCACGAATAATATAGGAGGAAACATACAATGGCATTATTTGAAAGCTACGACCGCAGAATCAAAACGATCAACGCGGTATTGAACCAGTACGGTATTTCCAGTCTGGAAGAAGCAAAATCCATTTGCGACGCCAAGGGAATAGACCCTTACAAAATTTGTGAAGAAACCCAAGCCATCGCTTTTGAAAACGCGAAATGGGCCTACGTGATGGGTGCTGCCATCGCCATCAAGAAAGGGGTGACCAATGCTGCACTGGCTGCTGAAGCCATCGGTATCGGACTGCAAGCATTCTGCATCAAGGGTTCTGTTGCCGACGACCGCAAGGTTGGTCTAGGTCACGGTAACCTGGCTGCCATGCTGCTCCGCGAAGAAACCAAATGTTTCGCTTTCCTGGCCGGCCACGAGTCTTTCGCTGCTGCTGAAGGCGCCATCAAAATCGCTGAAAAAGCCAACAAAGTCCGCAAGGAACCGCTTCGCGTCATCCTGAACGGCTTGGGCAAGGACGCCGCCATGATCATTTCCCGCATCAATGGCTTCACCTACGTTCAAACGCAGTTCGATTACTACACCAGCGACCTGGCCGTAGTGAAAGAAATCCCCTACTCCACAGGTCTTCGCGCCAAAGTGAAATGCTACGGCTGCGACGATGTTCGTGAAGGTGTTGCTATCATGCACAAAGAAGGTGTGGATGTATCCATCACGGGTAACTCCACCAACCCTACTCGCTTTCAGCACCCCGTTGCAGGCACCTATAAAAAGGAATGCTACGAACAAGGCAAAAAGTATTTCTCCGTTGCCTCCGGTGGCGGTACGGGTCGTACCCTGCACCCCGACAACATGGGGTCCGGCCCTGCCTCGTACGGCATGACCGATACGATGGGCCGCATGCACAGCGACGCTCAATTCGCAGGTTCCTCCTCTGTTCCAGCACACGTGGAAATGATGGGATTCATTGGCATGGGCAACAACCCCATGGTTGGTGCTACCGTGGCTGTGGCTGTTGCTATCGAAGAAGCTTCGAAGTAAGATTAGAACTTAAATACTATTGAGAATCCCTGTGACATTGATTGTTGCAGGGATTTTTGTTTGATTACTTTAGGGGCTTGAGTTAGGGGTAGAAGAAGAGTAACAGCTTTAAAACTTTGTCAAATTAGACTATGCTACTTTTTAAAATACTCATCCAAATCCTTTAATATTCAATAAAAATTGAAGAGTATTAGAGGTGGGGAGAAGTAGGAAAAGAGCATGAAAACACCCCTATTTTGAGATGATTTTGTGGCTTATTAGCAACCATTTTTAGAAAAATGGAAAATGGTAACAGAAAACCCTGTAATAAACAATATATCAGTACTATAAATAGAATTATGCTAGCTTAAAAATGCTTTTAAAACAGCAATTTTGAGTATGGAAAGACACACGTATGCAGTCAATTTTAGGGTAACTCCTACAAAAGTTAGAAAAGATGGCTCAGTACCAATAGAAGTAACTATTACATTGAATGGTGAAAGAGCCTCATTTTCAACAGGTAAGAAGATAAGAATTGAGGATTGGGATTCTAGCAAGCAGAAAATAAAAGGCTCTAATGAGCAAGCAAAACTCTTAAATAATCAATTCATCCAAATTAAAAATACCATTTATAAGAAGGAAACAGAGCTTTTAGACAGAGGGTATATACTAACAGCAGAATTACTGAAAGATGCCTATTTTAATAAGATAGAAGCTATTCAAACCAAGACTCTTTTCCAGATTTGGAATGAATACTTGTCTAGCATAGAAAAAATGGTAGGAAATGGAATTTCAAAAGCAACCTATTATGTATATGACCATACACGTAATCTACTAGTAGAATATATTCAGGAAAAGTATAAGCGAAAAGACATGCATCTATTGGAACTGAATTATTCATTCATGAGTGATTTTGACGTGTTTCTAAGGACTGTACACAAGCAAAAGATAAATACCACTACTAAACATTTAAAGGCTTTAAAAAGGGTTGTAAACATTGCATTGGCAAACAAATACATCCTAATTGACCCCTTTATGAATTACAAAGTGGAAAGGGAAATTGTGGACAAGGTATTTCTAACTGAAGAGGAAATGAGAAAAATCATCAATAAGGATTTCCCCATACTAAGATTAGAAAGAGTCCGTGACATCTTTATTTTTAGTTGCTTTACAGGTCTATCCTACTCTGATGTTAAAACCTTGGATGAATCACATTTTGTAAAGGATGATGAAGGCAGGGTATGGATTAAAAAACATAGGGTAAAGACAGGAGTATTATCTAGAATCCCTCTCCTACCAATACCCAAGTTGATTTTGGAGAAGTATAAAGGTGGAGAGAAACTACTTCCAGTGGTTGATATTTCCAGTACTGATGCCTATTTGAAGGAAATAGCTGACCTGTGTGGCATTAATAAAAGGATTAGCTTCCATACGGCCAGATATACATTTGCAACAACAGTAACCCTTACAAACAGGATTTCTATTGAAGTAGTATCAAAGATGATGGGACATACAAACACTAGAATGACTGCACATTATGCCAAAATTGTGGACAAGTATATTGGGGAGGAAATGGACAAGTTAATCGAACTAAATTTTTAAAGCAATTTTACTTATAGCACATATTATGGGATGCAGCAGCTGAAAAATGTTTGGTAAGTAGTTGAGAGTTAATAAAACATTAGCTCTCAATTTTTTTATCTTTGTGATAAAAAAACATGGAGGAATTTGTAATTCAACGACAGATATCTTATACTAGTATTTTCCAAAATGGTAGTAGTACATTAGATGAAGTAATACAGAATTTACCTTCACAGAATGCAATTGAATGGGTTTCATACATGTATCTATTGAAGTCTCAGCAAACTATCAATCAACCTGAACACGAATTATTTATCTCTTTACTTTTTAAGGTAAATAGCCAACTTCAACATTCTATAGTTGAGTATTTACAAAAGGTTGATATCAGTAACTATGTTTTTATTGATAAAGTTGCTCTTTTAATTTTGCTAGAGAAATTGCTTTCAATTCACAATGATAACAAAAGAGAATTATCAAAGGATGATTTCTCAAATTTGATGATTGCATATTTAATGTGTTGTGATGAGAGATTAAGCAACAATACTAATGCGATTGATGAATTTATTGATGCTGAAAAATTTGTCAGATTATACCTGCCAGAACAATTAAAATACAATGATATCTATTTCCCAAAGGATTATAGAGTTGAGTTTATAAAGTTTTATATGTTCATGGATTTCTGCGAAAAAAATGAAATATTCAAACCATTTCTTAAAATATTCTTAACTAGTAATGATACAAAGAATTGGGATGAATACTTATTCTTTGTATTTGACCTTTATACAAATATGACCTTAAATAAAGACGGATGTGGAAACAAAATAATAATTGAGCCTAATTCTTATTTTGGTAAAAAGTATATTGATGCTATAAGCCTTAATGTAGACAAATTCCAATCTTCATTTGATTTTAAATGTATTAGAGAGAATCCAGTATATTTTCAAGGTGTTGATACATATAACGTGCTAGCTCTCAACTTCTTTCTTGATAAGATGTTTCAAAGTTTTATTTTTGACTTTGCAAAGATATTAGTTAAGAATAAAGAGCAATCAAAAATCAATAATTATACTAGTTTTAAAGGCTTGATTGGTGAATATTTCACTGAGCATGTATTATTCTATGAAATTATGGATAGGTGTTTTAAAGAAACAGCTAAAGTCAAAATTGGTGGAAGGAAGCTTAAGGAATTTTTAAATGAAGGGGAGCCTGATTATTATTTAAGAAAGGGCAATAACATTTTTTTGTTTGAGCTAAAAGATGTATTGTTGAATGCCAAAACTAAACATTGTGGGGATTTTGACTTGATTAGGTCTGAACTATTGGAATTATTTGAATCTTCATCATATAATAGAAGTTCAGGTGAAACAAGGCGGAATGCTAAACCCAAGGGCATTAATCAATTATTAAACGTTATTGAGAACAAATTAGAAGTAATTAATAATGAAGTTGATGTTATTGATTATGTTGGCAAATTAAATGTCTTTCCAATAATAGTATATCAAGATTGTTGTTTTGATATTGAGGGGGTGAATTATATACTTAATGATAGGTTTCAGAAACTTCAAAAGTCAAGAAATATCCAAGATAAATATACAGTTAAAAGCCTTGTAATGTTGTCATTAACAACATTAATTCAACTTGAGGACTTCTTCTCTGATAGCAAGTTGGATTTGGGCCAGATTTTAAATGGTTATATCAATGAATGTACACAATCTGAATTAAAAAAAACACTTCCTTTTAATAAGTACTTGATGAGATATGCTATTGAAAAAGGTTATAATCACAAAAAAACCAAGTGGTTTGATACAATTATTAATAACTTGATTGAAAAAGAAAGAAGTATGAAAATAGCAATTTAGCTGACATAGAAATGATTTCTTTATGAATATAATATTCAAGTTGACAGAATAACTACATTTGTTACTTTACCTAACAAAAATCTAATATGGATATTAAGATTAATGACCAACCTGTCACTATCAAGACTATCACAATTGATGAAAAGAAGCTAACAAAACAATTACTTCAACAAATACCACTTGGGCATTTTCTATATAGAAAAGCTGGGGACAAATTACTTAAAGTTGGATATATGTTGGACAAATATGATTATAGCATAAACAATTTAGCTCTAAAGGGAACATTAATTGGATGGGTTAATCTTCACATTGACAAAGAAGCATTCATTAATAAATGGATGGGCAAAGATGGTTTTACCTATAAGAATGAAATCACTGAAACATATTTAGTTATTTTTATAAATAATGAAGGAGAGCTACGAAGAAGTTATGTTGATATGTATTTATTTAAAAAGTTATTTGCAAATGATTATCCCCAACTTTATATATGACATGCTTCTTAAGTGTTAAATCGGGCGGTCTGTACGCCTTTACCAATAAGATTTTTTAAATGAATAATTCGAACCACCGTAAATCTACTCATTCAACTGTATTGTTTTTATAGGATGTTACATGAGTATTTTCTAACTACTATAGAATATAAATAAGCATCCCCACAATTTCTAGATATTTCAGCAGAAATGAATATTTTTAGTCTATTGTATGATGCACTTCTAGAAAGTAAAGCACTTGTACCAATAAAGGATTTGGAAAGAATTTCTATTGTGTTTGATGAAGTGATTGATATATATCAATTAAAAAATTCAAAATATTTTGGTTTGGGGGGTTAAGGCATGAGCAAATCAATATTTCCTCTCACTTTCTATTCAATTAAAATCTGATTCACTCAAATAATCAAATAGCAGTGCTATAAATAAATATCATTCAATCTTTTTGGTACATTTGTTGGACATATGATGTTTTATGTGGATAAAACGGAGCATGACCACCCAAACCATATATGTCTGGCTACCTGTTAGCTGCTATTTTGGAACTCCGTATCTAATCAGCTTTCGTATTTTAAAGAAAATCAAATTCATAAGATTAAAAAAGTTGCTGATATTTGAAAGAGATTTAGTGATAATTATAATTTTAAGCAGATAATCAAAATGGGGATATTATTCAATAAAGGAGATAAAGAATATTTCCAATGGATGAATGAAAATCAAGATGGTTTCATTCTAAATACAGGTAAAAGGGAAGGCACAACAGCTTTTATTTTACATAAATCTAACTGTAGTCACATTACTGAATATGATAGCTTTGACGATAAAGCATATACCACGAGAGATTGGGTAAAAGTTGCATCAAATGATGTTGCTGATATTTCAAAGTATTGTCAAGAGAATAAGAGAAATTTTAAGGGTAAATTCAAGATTTGTAAAAGCTGCAAGCCAGAATTTGATTTAAGCAAAATAATCTATCCAGATGATTTACAAGTCGATGAAAAGGAGTTAATTGAAGGTGCAAAAAAATATGTGATTGTCAATTCCTATGAAAGAAACCCAAAAGCTAGGGGAAAATGTATAGATCATTATGGTTGTAAATGTCAATGTTGTGAAATGGAATTCAAATATACATATGGAGAAATTGGCAATGGATTTATTCATGTTCACCATACAAAGCAATTATCAGATATTGGAGAAAGATATGTAGTGAATCCAATTGAGGATTTAAGACCACTCTGCCCAAATTGTCATGCCATGATTCACAAAAGAAATCCTCCATATTCTTTAGATGAACTGAAAGAAATAATGAATCACCCCCGGGCAAGCCCCGAGGAATTCTCCTGATTAAATGTAAATTCAAAAATATGAATAGACTTTTGAAACAAAGTATTGTAACAATATATTGTTGCTTTATACTATCACAATCTGATAGCTTTAGTCAAACAACATTTAATGTTTTAAATGCTGGATCATTAAAAGAAATGTTAGTGGAACCTGTTGCGCAAATTACAAGATTAAAACTAACTGGTACATTAAATGGAGATGATTTTAATTATTTGAAGAAATGCACTAAACTCCACTACCTTGATGTATCAGATATTGAAATCGTTGAAGGTGGTGATTATGTTCGTTCAACAACATGGTCAACTGTAGTAGCTAAAACCAAACCTAATACAGTTTGTGCTTTGATGTTTTCAGATTTGCCACTACTTGATACTTTATTTTTACCACGGATTACAAAATACATTGAACCTGATGCTTTTTATAATAGCTTAAAATTAAGAAAACTAACGATACCTTCATCTGTAATTTTCATTTACAGTGATGCTTTTTTTAAGACAGCATTGACCTCGCTTATCATTGAGAGTGAATTCCTTAATGTATCTAGTGCATTTGCCTCTTGTGAATATTTAACCGAATTTATTGTTAATGACAATAATCAAAAGTTTTCCTCACATGAAGGGGTTTTATACAATAAAGATAAAAGCGTCTTACTTTCGTTTCCACAAAGGAAAAGAACTATCCCGTTTTCTGAAAATATTATAGCAATTGGAGATAGCGCTTTCTTTAATTATTCTTTTTCTTCAATAGATACTATCCATATTCCAGAAACGGTTCAAAGTATTGGAAAATATGCCTTTGCCAAAAGTAAAATACCCTTTATTGATTTACCCAATGGTTTAAAAAGTATTGAAATAGGTACTTTTTATTCTTCTCAAATACAAATAATAAACTTAAAAGAAGGACTGACGACTATTGGAGAACAAGCTTTTATGGATTCTCAAATTAAATCTGTTAAGGTTCCAGGTTCAGTAAAAAGTATTAAGGACAATGGGTTCAATAATTGTCTTTCTTTAGAAACTGTAGTTCTTTTAGAGGGAATTGATTCCATAGGTAAGAATTGTTTTTCAAATTGTACAAAACTTTCCACATTGGCTATGTCTAATAGCATTTCATATATCGGAGAAGCGGCTTTTAATGAATGTAGTGCTTTATCAGGAGAATTGGTTATACCTGAAAATGTATCTGTAATACCAGAAAAATCTTTTTATTACTGTAAAAATATTTCTGGATTAAAATTGCATGATAATGTTGATAGTATTAGTGCTTCAGCATTTAAAGGTTGTACTGGTTTGAGAAGCCTCATTCTTCCAAAAAGTATTTCATTTTTAGGAGGTGAAGCATTTTCGAATACCTCTATTAATGAAATACAGATACCGGATGGTATAATTAAGCTAAATAATGCTTTTTTTAATTGTCCAATCACTAATATTTCTATAGGGTCAGGTACAAACTTTCTTTCTTACACTGATTTCACAATGCCTGGTTTATTATCTATACAAGTTTCTAATGAAAATGCAAATTTTAGCTCTCGTGACGGTATTTTGTATAATAAAACTGGTTCTGTATTGGTATGTTTTCCAAGGGGTAAAAAATGGGTTAAAACTGGATTCCAGGGAGTTAATGAGATAAAAGAATATGCGTTTTCCAATTGTAGTAAAATAGATTCTGTTTATATTCCTGAAAATGTAATATTAGGAAAGGGATTGTTTTCATATTCTTCAATCTCAAATGTGACATTTTCTGAAAGATGTACTGCAATTCCTGATGAATGTTTTGCACACTGTTCCAAATTATCAAACTTTATTTTTCCAAAGAGCTTAAAATACTTAGGAAAGTCATCTTTCAATTTTTCTTCATTGTCTGCATTGAACAATTTGGATAGCATTTCAGAAGTGAGTTATGGCGCATTTGCAAATACATTACTAAAGAATGTCTCGCTTGGTGATAATTTTTTTAAACTTAATTCTTATGCTTTTACTGGTTGCTATGCTTTAGAATGGATAGTATTGGGAAGAAATATTAGTTATTTAGGTTCCTCTTCTTTAGTCGCAAAAGGATTAGACATGAAAAGCTCACTTTTAAATATATATTCTTTAAATCCAATAGAACCAAGTTGGGCATGGCACAATCCTTTTGAGGATTGGTTTTATTCTGGAACATTATATATACCTTACAACGCAAAATCATCATATAATGGTTCAATCTGGAATGCTTGTACTAAGAAGGAGCTGTTTACATTGAAATGTGACACAATTTTATATGATGGAAAAGAACATTTAACAACAGCTACGATCAATATTCCTAATCACACAATTAAATTATTTTACAACAATGAGGATAAATCACCTAAAAATGCTGGACTTTACTATTTGAATCCAAAAATCTCTGGTGATAAAGTTAATGTCTATTATGAGGGTTATCATGGTTATCCGTATTTGATTCAAAAAGTACCTTTGACTATTTCTGTAAATGATACCAGCATTTATTATGGTGATAATGAACCTGTTTATATTAAAAGCTTTAAGGGTTTCGTCAATGATGAAAATGAAACCGTCATTACAAATATGCCAACTGTTTCAACTTCAATTACAAAGTCTTCTTCTCCTGGCAATTACAATATAAATGTTTTAGGAGGTGAAGCTTTAAATTATAAATTCAAATATGATAGTATCGCTGTATTAAACATAAAGAAGGCTCCACTTACAGTTACAGCTCCATTACTTACAAAAAAATATGGAGAGAACAATCCAACCATAATTCTTCAGTATAATGGGTTCAAGAATGCTGAAAACATTTATTCGTTAACACAGAATCCCCAACCAAATTGTGCGACAACAAAATACAGTGATGTCGGAGAATATCCAATTACAATCCTTGGAGGATTTTCAAATAATTATGAATTTCTTTATAAAGAAGGTTCACTAAACATTCTGAAAGTTGAACAGAACATTATTTGGAATCAGACACTTAGTGAAAATTATTTTGTTGATGATTTGATCGAGTTAGATGCAATTTCTACCGTTGGTCTAAACGTTGATTACATTGTATCTGATACAACAGTTGCTATAATTGTGGTGAAAAATGGAGAAAAGCTACTTAAGTGTTTAAAAGAAGGAAAGATTACTATTACTGCATATCAAGGAGGTAGTAAAAATTATAATGCTTCATACTCAACGAGTTTGAATATGTCTATAGCCAAAAAAGTATCAGATATTCAATCATTCCAACAAATAAAGTGCCCTTCTGTATCAGTTGACCAAAATAAAATGATAACTATTGATTATATTTTTGGTTTTACAAAGATTCGTGTGATAACTCCCAATGGTATTGCATTATATGATAAAGCAATTGATAAAGTCGACCATTACATGATAGACTTTTCCATTTTTGGAAGCGGATTATATATATTGCAATTATCTGATAAAAACAAAGTAATGAACGTAAAGTTTAAACTTTAAATTCAATAAAATTAACAGAATTAAGAATAAAAAATACCTACACCAAACACCAAACCACATTTGTCAAAAAGCTTAGTGTTCATGACGAAACCTTTCATCAACAAATAAACAAGTATTAATATTTTGGAATCCTACTCTATTCAAATACTCATCTAAGTCTATAAAATATATAATACTTTACATGAGTATTATGCCCTAATAGCATTTAAATAAACATTCTCTCCCCAATTTTTTAGATAATATTACAGACCATGAGTTTTTTTAGTCAACTTCCAACTTTTTACAATTTACCACAGTATCCTAATATTTCAATTAAGCAGGAAGAGAGGGAGTACACTTTAGAAGATGATGCATATTTATGCTCTATTTTTGACAAAATGCCATATGGTATCATCAATAAAAAAGCAACGGGAATTGGAGCTACTACATTGGAATTAGAATCAAAGAGGGATTCAATTATTGTAATGCCTACCAAAATTCTTGCATATTCAAAAAGCTGCACATCAATAGATTATAAATATATTGGCAGTGAGATTAGTGATGCTAATCAATCAAGTTCAAAAGATGATATACTTGATTATGACCAAAATGATGCAATAGAACACAAGAAATATCTTGTTGTAGCGGATAGCTTACCAAAACTGAATGAAACACTTGGAGAAGAGAGATTTGGACAGTTTTTTTTAATGTTTGATGAGATTGATATGCTCCAGTCTGATTCACATTTTAGACCGAATTTGGAGAGGTCAATGGATTATTATTTTAAAGCTTCAGAGCAAAATAGATGTGTTGTTTCTGCAACAATTCGTGATTTTTCCCATCCAGAGTTAAGGAAGGAAAGAATCACTACGATAGTAAAAAAAAATCCTTTAAAAAGAGATATTAATCTGATTTGTGTATTAAAAAACCTTCAAAGCCTACTAGTAGAAAGTATCTTTGAAATCATTAGTAAGTTTCCTGGAGAAAAAATTCTAATTGCATATAATCATATTACAGGCATTAAGGCAATTATTAAGGCATTGGGTGAAGATTATGCGGGTGAATGTGGAATACTTTGTAGTAATCAAAGTTCTGAATTGGCTCAGCCCTATTTTAGAACACTGAATGAAGGAGAATTGATTGATAGAATAACCTTCATGACAAGTGCATACTATGCAGGTATTGATATTTATGACAGCTATCATTTAATAACTGTTGCTTCTGGTACAAAATCAGAAGGACTATCAATTGAAAGAATGTCTCAGATTTATGGAAGATGCAGGATAAAAAATGGAATACTAAGTGATACTATCATATTTCAAATATGGAAAATAAAAGAGGAAAAAAAGAGAATTGAAATTGACTCAAATTACAATAACCAACAATTCAAATTAGACATTTTAGCCATTTCAGATGTGGCTTTGCAGGTAATAAATGGTATTAATGAAGTTGAAAAGAAAATTTTGTCAGATAAGCCAGAATATTACGCATTAAACAGGCATTTTAATGAATTGAGGGTAAAACTTGAAAAAGTTTATTCTGAGTCAGGGATTTGCATGATTAGAAATACATCTAAAAGAGACAATGAATTTAAATATGATAAAGCTTATTTCAATATTGATAAGCTGATTGAAATGATGGAAGTTGAAATGTCTGGAATTTACATTATTCCCGATATGATGAAGAGTGAACTTATTATTGAGGGGCACAATGTAAGTCTCAAGATTATTGTTCCTGATGAGAATCAAGAGGTTGAGGATTTGATGCAATCTTCTAGACTAGAACAGAAGAACATTACTAATGAAATAATTCTAAACACTGCAAATCAATTACGAAGCATGTTGGCTTCAGGATTATTAAACCGAAACTTTTTGGATAGCATAATTAGTTCTGGAAAAATTAATTCTGTTGAGAAAAGTTTTGTTATTCAGTTTAGACAATTATCTTATTTTATTCCAAATGAGCAATTGCTTGATATATTGGTTCAGCAAAACTGCAAAGATGCTAGAGTCACCAAAAAGTACAACAATATATGTAAGTTCTGGGCATTGGATGAAAATCATCTTTTTAAGCTCCTTATTGACCAGAATTTTAAATTGAAGCAAAGATATACTGCTGATGAGATAAAAGCTCTACTTGGGCCTCCTTTTGCTCAATTACTCAATTATACAGTACGGAATGGAGTAACAGCTGTTAAGTTGCTAAGTCAAATGAGAAATATTCAACGAACCTCATATGTTGAAGATGGTATCAAGTTTAATGCATATATCATTAAGGGACTTATTCCAGTTGAATTAGAAACCCTTAAGGATTGCAAACCCTTGCATAAAATTGGTGCAAATGAATTTATTAACAAGCATTTCTTGATTGATTAAAATCCTATAGCCATCTTATTGAAATCTCTTGAAGTGCCCAGCTCTGAACCAAAGAAATAATGCCTCTAATAGTTACCTTTGGGCAAATAATATATTTTTCCTATCATAATGGATAAAGAGAAATTAAGGTGTGGTTATATAGGGTTTCTATATGCCATTAGGGAAAAAGAGGATATTAGGGTTTTCGATAGTGAATCGAGTCTTAATTGTGTTTTAATCACTTTCTTGCAAAAGAAGAAAAGAGGTATACAACTTTTACCTGAGTCATTTATTCCTACCAATCATATTGAAGCATACCCTCCCTATTCAAATGGTTTTCCTGAGAATGTCAGTTTCAACATTGATAAGATGATTTGCATATTAAGCTTGTTATCGGAAATACCTGCAAGGCATAAGGATTTAATTGATGAAGATGGATTTGTCCCCATACATGGTGCAACACTCCGTAATAATATAAAGGATTATAGAAGCTATTTAGACTATCTTATTCAGACAAATGTAATACTTGAAAATCACTATTATATTGTGGGAGAAAAGTCAATGAGCTACGCATGGGCTGAACAGTATATGAATGATAGATTTACTTCAATAACGACAAGTGAAAATACAGACTTTTTTATTGATGAACCATGTGATAGCTTAATGAATGCGCCCTATTTATTACATTGGTATAATTCACAAAAGCTTAGAATTGATAAAGAAGGTGCTTTACTATATGCTTGGAGAATTAAACAGGATAAAATTCATGACAGAAGCAGATGGGATAAAAATAGAGATACAGGTAGATTGAAAAACCCTATCATACAATACCATGCTGCCCTACATAACATTTTTTCATGTGATGCCTTAAACTATAGACTTCACATTGATAGCAATGTACACAGGCTGCATTCTGTACTGACAAACATGCAGAAAAATTTCAGAAATTTCCTAACCTATGACAATCAACAACTAGTAAGCATAGACATTAAAAATTGCCAACCTTACTTAGCCTGTGCAATTCTAAATCAAGAATTTTGGAACCCAAACTCTATAAACCCATTCACACTCTATAAATTGCACCCTAATATAATAGATAGGCTAACCCTCCCTTTATTAACCATTATGATGGGAAAATTCTTTAGTGCTATACAACAGGCTGAATTAGAAGAATTTATTCAGATTGTTTCAAGTGGAAGAATGTATGAATCAATTATGGATACAGTTCAGGAACAAACAGGCAATTCTATTTGTAGGGATGATGCTAAAACAGCAATGTTTAGTATAATATTCTCAAGCAATAGAGGGAATAATAACTCTGAGACAAGTTGGTTACGTAGAATCTATAAAGAAAGATTTAAGGCTGTTTTTGGGCTGTTTGGCATAATTAAGAGAGATTATCATAATGGGGAAGAAAAGCCCCATGGCAGGCTTTCTTGCTTGCTTCAGTCTATTGAAAGTGAGATTGTCCTACATAGATGTTGTAAAAGGATATGGGAAGAAAGGGGTACTGATGTTCCATTCTTTACTATCCATGATTCTATTGTGACTACTGTTGGAAATGAAGAATATGTCAGTTCAATAATGTATGATGAGTTGAAAAAGAATGTAGGTATCTATCCAGCATTAAGTTTTGAATATTGGGGAGAACCTGCCCATGAACATTAAAGAAACAAGAAGGGGAAGCTTTTGCCTTCCCTTACTGGTAGTAAGTAAACTATTGATAATCTGCAAGTAAACCTAATCAATCCTAAACCTTACGCAAACAGCATTTTTTCAAAGTTTTGGTTTTTTGGTTCTGATTTGGTACTTTTATCAAATTATTAACACTAAACTAATTGTACCATGAAAAAAACATTTATAGATAAAAAAAATCAGTTGCAAAACAGAATGAACGAATTTGATTTGTATCTAAGATTCGAAAATACAAATTTTGCACCAGATAGTAATTTGAATAGTCATGTAGAAAATGAATTTGTTAATGTAACCACTGTAGCACAATTACAAAATGTTATTAATGAAATTATTGAACATTGCAGATTAAACAGTATAATAATTGATGAAATTAGATTTTTAACTATACTGAACGATTATGATGATGAATTCCATTATTCAGATAATTTTTAATAATGGTACACTATCTTTTTGAAGTTACTTTTAAGCCAGCAGGACAAAGAAAACGAACCTGCGGTTTAGTTGCAGTATCAAAAGAAAAAGCTACTGAATTAATCAATACATGGATTGATACAGAAGTATTTGAAATTACTGAAACTGATAACGAACCATATTCAAGTTTTGAATATGATAATTTGAAAAAACTGTATAAAGTTCCAGTAGCTATTTTGATTAAAGATTTAAGTAAGTTATATAGAATAGCCTATTCTTATGATGGTTATTATTATGATAAATCTGGCAGAAAGGTAAATCGAATAGACGGTATTAATGGAGATTATGAAGCACAGAAGTTTTTTATATTAGATACTGATTTTTCTGATACTGTATTTTTTCAAAAGGTTATACCTGTATTATTTGGAAATAGTACTACTGGGTGTTTTATTAGGTTTTTAGTAGTGTTTACTATAATTGCATTTATTGTAATAAATTGGTTGTCTAACTTGTTTAGTTAATTGAATAATTTAGTTATGAATTGGAATGATGTATTAACTAATACACTAGGTGGTTTAATATCTGGTGGTTTTTTAGTTCTGATAGGTTATTTTGTTTGGAAAAAGCAACATTTATATACTAAAAAATTAGATGTTTATATTAAAGTACTAACCCAACTAAAAAAAATTAGAACAACTTTTTTTATAAGTATTGGACTTGGTAGTTTTAACATTGATGAAAATGAATTTATACAACAGGCCAATATTATTAAATCAGATATAAGCGATTTGGATTTATATAAATATGAATTTGAAATACATTTTGGGAATAGCTATAATAAAGTATTTGCTGATATTGATATGGCATTTTATAAATATATTGCTGCTTATAAAAAACTAAAACAATCCGATACTAGTGAAAAAGATAAAAAATTATGTACCAAATTTCTAACTGATGTTTCACACGAAAATCCTGTATTTAGAACGGTTGATAATGCAATAAATATTATAACATCAATGTACGATTTTAGTAGTAAAAAGTTCAATTCAATTTCTAAGACTAAGAAGAAATACAAAAAAGGTGTTGCCAATTAAGATTACACCTTCATTCAAATAGAACATTGAATCTATTTACAGGTTCTTTGCGGCATTCAAAAATTCATCCATGTTTTGTAGTTCATTCAAAGTCTTGTTTTTTGTGCTGCGCAAATAAAAGGTTGAATATTTGATTGATTTTATGAAACTTAATGTTAATGGAGCATCTGTTATGGGTGCTCCTTTTTTTGTCGAATTTTTTCTATTGGTTACTCTATAGAAAGCAGGATTTAAAAATCGACAAATAATGATCCAGAGCATAGCCCTATCACTCAAGCCTAATTTTGAGAAATTCATTTTTGAAATTTTTTTGAAAAAATTAATAATATATAACTGAATTTACTCCCAAGCACCCTAAACAAACCTTACTCCCCCTACCCTTTGAACAAGTTGGGGATGTCCCCCTGCATGTAAAAAATTAAAATAATTTGCTATGGAAAAGTTAAAGTTTTTGAAAACATGGGGTGTTGAGGAGTTTAAACAGCAACACAACGTAGAAAAAATTGAAGTAAAAAGGAACGAAGAAACAGGCAAATGCTTTTTCGTTTATGGATTTGAAACAGGTGCTGTGAGTGAAGCTGTAAACAATGGCACTCTTACCTCTCCTGTAATTTCTGAAGTATGTTCACCAGAAACTGGCGATTTGTTCTTATTGCTTCATCAAAGAGGTGATGGAGCAGCTACTATATTGACCCTGTAATTTTCAGGGTTTTATTATTTGGAACAGGATAGGTGAGTGTTGTGCTCTCTGTCCTGTTTTTTTTATTATGGGCTACTAGAAATATAAATTACACAATCATGCAATTAAGAACATCAGCAAGAAAACAAGCCAAAATAAAGTTGGCATTACAAGGTGCTTCAGGCAGTGGAAAGACATACAGTAGTCTGCTACTTGCTTATGGAATCACAAACAATTGGCAGAAGATAGCAATCATTGATTCTGAAAATGGGTCAGCAGATTTGTATGCTCACTTGGGGTCATATAATGTTTTGACCCTTACTCCTCCCTTTACCCCTGAAAATTACATTGAAGCAATCCAAATGTGTGAGAGTGCAGGTGTTGAAGTTATCATCATTGATTCTATAAGTCAGTGTTGGGATAATCTACTGGAATATCATTCAGGATTGCAAGGAAACAGCTTTACAAATTGGAGTAAAATCACCCCGAGGCAGAATGCATTTGTACAGAAGATTCTCAACAGCAGTTGTCACATCATTTCTACCATGAGAACCAAGCAGGATTATGTCCTTACTGAAAAAAATGGTAAGATGGTTCCTGAGAAGGTCGGACTTAAGGCAGTGATGAGAGATGGCATAGATTACGAATTTACTTTGGTGCTTGATATTGACATTAAACACAATGTTACAGCAAGTAAGGACAGGACTGGTTTATTCATGGGAAAACCTGATTTTACAATTACCTCTGAGACAGGAAAGAAAATTTTGGACTGGTGCAATAGTGGCATCAATGTAGAGATGATAAGAGGTCAAATTCTAGCATCAAAGACTGTTGAAGAATTGAATGCCATTTATCACAAATATCCAGAGTGGTATCAACAGCTCACATCAGACTTTCTTACCAAGAAAAGTACCCTAGTAGATATTCAAAAAAACATCAATTTATTACCCAATCTATTACCCCAATCAAACATCTCCCGTTATGGAAACAATGCAATTATTACCCCCCAGAACTAATGTTAGATTGCCAAATTCAATGAGGTTTTTTGGCAATAATGCAGTTCTTACAGAGCCTATACCTGATAACCCTGTAGAGAGTGTGTTAAATTTAACTACTAGTAGTAAAATAGAGCCTATTCTTGAAAGTAACAGGAAGCATTTCATTGAAGCTAATACAAATGAAGTCAGCATGATTCATCTTAAAAATGATTGTGTTGTGCCTGTATTCAGCAAGGACAATGAAGTGACCATCAGCCACCACAATTTCATTGAAACTGTACTTGAGGCAGCCTATAAGTTCTTACCAAATGAAACCATTGAGAACCCTGAAATAATGGTGTCTCATATCATTAAAGGAAGAGTGCCTGATGCCATTTATAAGCCTGTAATTGAGCTTTTAGATGCAGATAAGACCATCTATTATGAAAGGATGG
>Ga0209429_10000087_pt1 | contig 61683 bp, 97 predicted proteins | sample BarGraNGADG00212_3_FD_184493 | JGI IMG/M metagenome (GOLD analysis project Ga0209429, IMG submission 184493) | Arctic peat soil microbial communities from Barrow, Alaska - Barrow Graham LP Ref core NGADG0004-212 (SPAdes) (version 2) | ecosystem: Environmental > Terrestrial > Soil > Wetlands >... | reverse complement strand
ACTCTCCTATTTCAATTGCGAGTAGCTCGATCTCGCGGAGTGCCAAGTCCCGGCGGCTGAGTGTCACTGACGGCTCAGGCGTGGTGTCCTCTAGCGGCTCAACGATGTCTTCGATGTCATCCGAGCGATGCCCGGAGTCGTCTTCATGGGTGGGGGTCCACAGGCGGGCGGTCTCGCCGGCCTCGTATGCTTCGCGGACCTCTTCGATGCTGTAGCCCGACAGATTGGCACAGCGTAGGAACAGGCGCGCCGACACGTCAGTGTCCTCATATGCGGGGAACACGACCGGGCTCACGTCGTACAGTTTGGCCTCGCGCACTGTGATGAGGGGAAGGTCGGTGGTATCCGGGTCCGCCGACTCGCGAGTTTCCTTGATGGTCTCGAAAGCGAAGCTGGACTGGGTGATGTCGCCGCGGTCGATGGACGTCCAGAGGTCGCGGGCGGCCTGCGTGTCGGGCAGGTCGATTTCGTAGGCGAGGCCGGACAGGTCCTCGACCAGTCGCAGGGTGCCGGCCTTATTCCGGCCCAAGACGATGTTCGTGTCGTGGTTGAACAGGGCGCGGATGTCGTTCTCTTTGATTGACTTCTTGAACGCCCTGGGGGCGATCTGCTCACGGAACATTCCCATGATGGTCGTGGGCGAGTTGAACATCGCGGCGTGCCCGATGAGGGTGTTGCCGCCGTCGGTGCTGCGGATATCGAACTCCGTAGCCACTGAACGAACTTGCATGTCGGTCTTCACAGACCCTCCTTGGGTGCGTGCGTCGGCCTCCCGTGGGGGCCATGTTTTTAGTAGGGGTGGTAGCTGGGGCCAGGGTTGAACTGGCGAAAGCAGGGTTATGAGCCCCGCCGGGGAACCGTCCCTCCCAGCGACGTGCTACTTACACTTGGGGCAGAAAAAGTCCCTGCAGATCGCAGGCCGCGATTCGTAGATGGCACACGACGAGCCGAGCTGCTTGTTTGATCTCAGGTGCAGGCACTTCGACTGGCCGTACACTTCCATCAGGCCGTCCGCGCGGTCACGCAGCGTCAGGCCGTGGTAGCTCAGGAACCTCGCCGTGTCTTCGCTCTTGCTCATGGCCACGCAGTAGTCGCGACAGCAGGCACCGCAGCGGGTACAGCCCGTCACGGGGCGGGCTCCGGCGGCGCGGGCTCCGCGGGCGCGGGTTCTGGCGGCGCGGGCGGCTCCGGCACCATCAGCATCCCGTCCGGGCCGATGGGCGCGGATGCCGTGTTGATGTAGTGCGCGTCGCCGCCGGGGAAGGGATTTTCGTCTTCCTTGTTGAGGATCCAGTTCGGGCTCGCGGCGCCGACGTTGGCGAGTTCCTTGTAAAACGCGGCCCTGGCGGCCATGTCGCCGCGCATCAGGGCGTTGAGGTTGAACTTGCAGTACCAGTCCGCGTTGCCGCGCGTATCGACCGTCTGCGCGTAGTCAACGATAAGCGGCTTGAACGCGGCCTCGACGAACTTCACCCACGGCGCGAGCGCGAAGACCACGAAGGAAATCTGCATCTGCTCGATGCCGGTGCCCCATGAGGTCGAGCTGGTCACATCGGCGAGCATGTGCGGCGGGATGCCGAACCAACGCGCGACCTCAGAAACCTGGAACTGGCGCGTCTGCAAGAACTGCATCTGTTCGTTCGTTATCGACAGAGCGTTGACGGTCGCGCCGCCGCCGAGCACGGCAGTTTTGCCGACTTGGTCGAGGCCCGCGTGTAGGCGGTCGAAGCGGTCGGCTGTCTTCTTCGCCACGTCGTCGTCAACCTTGCCCGGCACCGTGATGATGACGTTCGGCGTCGCGGCGTTGGCGAGCTGCTTGGATCCGTGCTTCTCGGCGCCAAGGCCGAGGCCGATGGTCTGGCGCATGTACTCGACGGGGGACAGGCCGCGCAGCGCGCCGGGCAGCATAATGCCGGGGATGTGCAGGATGTCGCGGCTGGTCAGCGTCCGGCCGTTGATCTCGTATATCTTCTCGCCGGTCTTCGGGTCGCGGTCGACGACCACGAGGCGCGGGTCGAGGGGCCACATCTCCTGCAGCGTGCCCCGCGCGTGCACCTTGACGGAGAACGAGTCGCCGCCGAGGAGGATGGAGGCCATCGTCTGCTGCACGAAGCTCGGCCAATCCGTCTCGGGGTTCGGCTTCACCATCCATGGCGGCTTGGGGCGCACGAACGTCTTCGGGCCGAAGCTGACGTAGGAACCCACGGGAAGACTCGACATGCCGTGGCTGATGAGCCTGACCGCAGCGAACACGGCAGAGTAGGTCATCGCCGTCTCGTGACTTACGGGAATGCCGGTGTAGGACTCGGGACCGCTCCTGTCCCAGAAGACACCGGGGTCGCGCTGAGCCGGCGTCGTGGTGCCGAACCAGTTGAGGGCCGCGCGCTTCAAGATGCTCACGAAGGCTTACCCCCCATGGCTTGACCGATAAGAATGAGGACGACTCCGAAGACGAACCACGCGAGCCATGGTGCAATCTGGTACGCGCCGTAGCAAAGAGCGGCCATGCCGCCTAGCTCAAACACTGATCCTGCGTATTTCATCCGTCCGTCCCTGTGTCTTCGCCGGGAATGTAGAAACTGGTTGCGTCATCCGCATTGGCCATCGAACGTTCCAGCGCGGAAAGCATGGCCATCACGCCGTCGATCTTGTCGGCGGACTTGGTGCGGCTCGGGCGTACATGGTCGTCGCGGTCGTACTCGGCGACGGCGCCGCTTATCATCCAGCGGGCCACGGGGTTTCCGCCGTGGTTGAGCCGCTTCAATGACAGCAGCGACTCGAGGTACTTCGCCGGCGCGTTCATGCCGCGATAGCCCTGCGACACGTCGGCCAGCTCCAAGCCCTGCTCGATAAACTCGCTGATGACCGGGTAGGAGTGGAAGTTGTCGTAGCCAATCTCGGTGTTGCGGAACTTCTCGCAGTCGGCGAACACCTGCGCCTGCACGTCGCGGTGGTCGATGAGGTCGCCGGACGTGATGGTGACGAATCCGGCCTTGGCCCATGCCTCAATCTGCGGCCCCATGCGCTCGCGGGTGACGACGGCCTTCTCGGGTATCCAGAAGCGCCAGAGAACATCCGCGCCGAAGCCCTCGCCGTCGTCGTCCCACGGGAACAGCAGTGCCCACGCCGTGAAGTCCTGCGTGTGCGACAGGTCGAGGCCGCCGTAGAACGCGCGGCCCTTCAGATTCTCTTCGTTGATGAGGCCGCCGCAGCGGTCCCACGTCGGCATGTCAATCCACTTGGTCTCGGACGATACCCACTGATTCAGGCGCAGGCGGCGAACAGAGTGCTCTTCCGTGGCCGATGTCTTGGCCTTCGCGACGGAACTGCGCAAGTCGTCGGGGCGCAGGAACTCCCCGAGCGCCGGGTTCGCCAGCGGCCAGACCGATTCATCCTGCCAGTCGGCATCAACGGGCACGCTGTAGATGAAGGCCAACAGGTCTTCGTCTTCGGCCAGGCCCTCGATGACATGGCGGGCGTGTTCGTGTTCGTCCCACGCCAGTCCCTCTTGACCGGACCCGGCGGTCGTAATCGCCATGAAGACGGGTTCGGTGCGCGTGCCCTGACCCTGCGCCAGCACGTCGTAGAGGTTCCTGGAGCGGTGACGGTGGACCTCGTCTACGCCCACAGCCGAAGGGTTCACGCCGTCGTTGTAGTCGGCGTCGGCCGACATGACCTCGTAGAACGCCTCGATCTGCGGGTGCAGGATGGTCTTGGTCGAGTCAGACCACTTGGCGCGCTTGCGCAGCACGGCGTCCTGCTTGACCATGCTGACCATGACCTTGTAGGTCTGGCCGGCCTGCTTCTTCGCGGCGGCTGCCGAGTAGATTTCGCCGCCGTACTCGCTTAGGCCGAAGAGGCAGTAGAGCAGGATGGCCGCGATAAGCTCGGTCTTGCCGTTCTTCTTCGCGACCTCGAACCAGAGGCGGAGAAACCAGCGCGTGCCGTCGCCCCGAACGCAGGCAAAGAACGTGAACACGATGACGAACTGGAACGGATACAGGACGAACGGACAGCCGTAGTACGGCGCCTTCGTGTGTCGGCAGCGGCGCTCGATGAAGTTGACGGCGCGTTGGCCCTTGGCCTCGTCGACCTCATACCCGAGCTTGCGCAGCTCTGCGGACAGGGCCGGAGCGCGGGGGTCGAGGGCGTCGCGAATGTTCCGCGTGCCGGCCGCGGCGACGATTTCGGCAAGCCGTTCCTTGACCGCGCCGGGGACCGTCCTGTGCTTGGCTACGGGTTTGCGGCGCCGCTTCCTAGTCGATGCCGAGGTCGTCTTCGTCATCCGACTTCGGCAGTGCCAGCCGGAGGCGCGACGTAGGCGATAGTCCGAGCTCGGAGATGTAGAATTTGAGTTGGGTGCGACATTGATTCGCGGCAGTCACGGCGGGGTTCTTCTGCTCGCCCCGTTCGGTCATCACGCCGAAGCCGTGTTCTGCTACCTCCCGGTTGGCGTGGTCAAGCTGCGCGCAGCAGATGCAGTAGTCCCCCAGGAGGCGCGCGTCGAGCAAGGCGATGATCCCCAGCTTGTCCAGCTCGGGAACGACGCGCTTCCATTCGGCCCGAGCGTCTCGGGACATCGTGTTACGGCCCAGGAGCTTCATCCACTTCGGCTCGGGCGGTGCCTTCGGGTCGGCATGGACGCCGGTATCGGTGGCGCCCCCGCCGCCCTGAATGACCTGCAGCGCGGGCGCGGTCGGCTTACGGCCTCGCATGGGAACTCCTCGCGTTGCGGAGGCGAACGAGTGGCGCATATCTCTCGACGCATTCGGGGCAGAGATAACTCCAGTCGAATGGAATGCTGAGAAGGGCTGGGTTGTCGATCCACTCAGGCCCGCCAAGCCCAGTAGCGTGCTCGGCGGATATGAAGTGGCCGCAGCCAGAGCAACGCTCCATGTCAGCGCCTCTCCTTCGCGTTGCGACTTCCAATGTGCCCCCCCTGCCGCCGCTGGCACTGCACGCAGGACAGGCGCAGGGGCCCAGACTCGGACCCGCCGGCGGATACGGGCGTGATGTGGTCGGCCAGCCAGTCGCGGATCGGTAGCGACTTGGATCGTCCGCAGGTGGCGCAGGTCGCGGCCCACACACCATCACCAATATGCACGCCGTGCATATTTAGTTGGTCGCGGACGAACTTGCGGCGGCGGCGGCGCTCACGGTCGTAATCGGGACGGCGATCTCGGGTGGGGGCAGCGTAGGCGAAGGGCTTGGGCTTGTGCGCGGGGTCGGAGCAGTGGAGTTTCCGACAGACCCGGCACGGCGGCGCGGGTTTACTTGGCAAGGGGCACGGACGCGCGAATACGATCTCGCTCACATTGCGTGAGTGGCGGCGAGCGGAAGCCCTCAGCGTTGCCGGGGTACCAATGGATGTGGACGCGCTTGAGCGGCGGCGTGTAGACGTGCGGGGTGTTGCGGACCTTGCTCACGCTTCTCGATTCCCGTCGCAACCGGCGCACTCCAGTTTGCACGTGCGCCAGTCTGAGGCGCAGTGCCGGGCCGCGTTCCTTGCTTTGTATGCTGAATCGGGCATACCCGTGCGACCAGACTGCGCGTTCAGGTAGCGCAGTTCCCAGTGGTCCCAATGGTTGCGCTGGATGTGCGTCCGGAAGATGGACGTGCCGCCCATGCACTCACTAACGTGTCTCAGGTCTGCCTCGCGCCCAAGCACTGCGCGTTCCAGTTCACGCCAGCGGGTCTGTTCCTTCACGATCTGGCGGTGGCGTAGCGCAGCCGGACTCATCCTTCGAGTCCCGGCCGGCTTCTTCGTCCCGCCACTCTTGCTCATACATCTCTTCCCAACTTAGAAATGTGTCGCAGCCACCACCCTCTGCTGCAACGTCCGCGGCCCCACTTCGGCGTGCTTGGCCGCTCGCAAATGGAGCGGCACCGTTGCCTGCCACGGTCCTCGGGATACGATCCGCCTTAGCGGCCCCTCTATCCTTATGCGAGTCGTAGGGTATTTGCGCCCGCATCTTTATCTGGGCACACCGCAAGCGGTCCCGGACAGATGTGAAGTGGACGCCCTCGAACGCCGCGATCTTGCGTAGGGAGAGGTCGCCTCGGTACCTCATCACCACCACATCGAGCTGCTTGCGGGTCAGCACCGTCAGGTCGAAACTCGGGAAGCTCTCGGCCGCAACCTCGTTGGCCTCCGCGATGTCAGCGCGCGAACCGGAGTTACAGATACGCTTAGCCAACGGGCACCTCGCGTTGCCGCGCCGTGAGCACGGACAAATCCACATGAGGAAAGTCCCCGCTTACGGCGTACTCCTCTCGGCCAGTGCTTGGATAGCGACGCGATGTGCGGAGCCGGGGGCGGTCGACTGAATTGCGACGAGGGCGGTCTTCAGCCGGTTGTTCTCCGCCTCTAGCTCGGCAATAGCGGCGTCGGCTTCTTGCTCAAGCGCCCACGACGCCTTGAGATGACGCGACCGGGAGCCGCGTCTGTACTGCTCAACTGCGCTCATAGTGTGCTCCTCTGATTGATTTGCCTGTGGTAGTCCGTGTCAACGGGCACATCACCTTCGTCGTAGTCGGCACGGAGGAAGAATCTACTAGCGCCGCCGGAGTCGCCCAGGCCGCCACTGTTGGCTCCCAAGCGGCCCGTGTCCCACTTCCCGTAGGTCGTGTCCGACGTCTTCGCGGGCGTGTGCCCACCAGACGACACGCTCCGCCCCGTCTGCGCGTCCAGCATCGCGCAGGGACAGTTCGGGTCGGTGTGGATGCGGACGGGTTCCTTGCCGTCGGGGGCGTAGCTCATATCGTCCATCGGCGGCTTGTCCGAGTCGCTGCCGAACGTCTTGCCGCCACTGTTGTGACGAACCGCCGTCCCCGACTTCGCCGTCCCCTCCCGCGTCTCGTCGCAGGTGCATTCGAGGATGAGGTTGGCGGGCCAGCGACCGGAGGGAGAGTAGGAATCTTCGCGCTTTCCAGTCCACTCTCCGTAGGCGCTGCCGTTCCGGTTGCTGTCCAAGCCGACGACGCTGGCACACTTCGCGGCGTGGTCCGGTCCGCTAGGTATCCGGCACTCATCAATCCCCAGCTCCCGCATCGGCCCCGGCTTGCGGGCGAGGATGATCGGCTCCCATGCGGGCTTTAAACACGACTTGCCTTTCGGAAATCCGCTGCCGTACAGCCACATGAGCGTGTCGCGGATCTCGAAGCCGGCGTCTTCGATAGCGCAGGCGAGGCGATGCCATGTGCGGGTGCCGCCGAAGGCGAGGAGGTAGTGGGAGGGCTTGAGGACGCGGAGGGCCTCGGTGGCCCACTCTTCATGCCACTCCTGCATCGCCTCACGCTGCTGTAGGATTTTAGGCTGTCCTTTGGGGTCCGCGGATTTCATCCATGTTCCGTAGCGCGGCAAACCCATCCCTGACCGCTCCACAGATGCATGACGATGTGATTTGTCGCCGAGCTTGTCCCACTCCTTCCCCATGAACTCCAGCCCGTAGGGCGGGTCGCAGCAGACCGCGTCAACGCTGCCCGCGTCCATCGCGGCCATGGCCTCGAGACAGTCGCCGTGCAGAAGCTCGTGGGTCACTTCTGCCGCGCCAGGTCGAGAAGCCAGTTGCGTAGTTCCTCGTCGGTCTGATGCCACCAGAGGCGGGGGTCCTCCGGGGTGATGTCCTTGATGAGCCGCAGGACGAAGCGAGCCTCGCACTCGTAGTAGTCGTCCTCCACTTCGTTATGGGAGCGGCTGCATTCGATTAGCGCATCTGCCACCATTTCCTCTGTCAGCGGCCCATACGTGAGCTTGGTGCAGTTGGGGCAGGACGGCAGACCGACATCGTTCGTGTCCATGATGTCGAGAACCTGGTCTAGTTCGGCCCCGGTCTCGAGGTGCTCGCAGACATACACTGTCGCTCCGCACTTCTCACACGTGAGCGTGACCTTCATCGCGTCGCCGCCCACACGACGAGGATGAGGGCCAGGACCGCGATCGCGAAGATGGCCGGTATCCACACCGGGGCCAGCACCCACCACCACGACCAGGCGATGACGCCGGTCAGCTTCAGGACGATGAAGGCGACGGTGAGTAGGCCGCAGAAGCCGATGCCGCCGTTCGATGTCGAGTTGTCGGTCATGCGCCATCCCTGATGTTCACGCAGTCCGCGCCGAGGACGACGGTCTTCTTGCCCTTGCGCGACACTGAAACGTAGGTGCCGCAGGTGTAGCCGATCTGCCGGCGCACGATCATCACGCCGTGCTTCTGCCGGCGGCGATAGACGTTCTCGTAATCCATCTCCGCGCCGCAGAGGTGGCAGGTCGCTCCGCCGATGGTGTTCACGTTGCCCTCGAGGGGGTTCGCCTTGCTGCTCGGGGTCCAGGTCCAGCCGCCGTCGTCGCCGCCGACATGGAAGGTGTCTCCTGCGAACTTTGTCTCCATGGTGCCTCCTGTTGCGGGGTGTGGGACTAGTGTGACTGGCGGAAGTGGGGACGGAGGGCACCCAATCGCGTCGCGAGAGTCGGGCGCGGACGTAGGCGTATCTGCGGCGGGAGCCAGATCGGGTTTCTAGGCTCACCCACATTTTGCCAATTGCGCACTCACTTGCGTTGTCTCCCCCTGGGCAGGCGCGCCCCCACCACACAAACTTCTCGACCACCCCCATGTTAGGCACACCTAACTCGCCGGCGTAGGCTGCCCGATTGCAGCGCGATAGGCAGGACGAAGACCGCTCGATCGTTCCAAAACGAGCCTAAAGAGTTGCATGGCAACGGCCGATATGCGGTACGGTACGGGCAAGGATTCATTCGATCGAGACAGGAGCGGGAGCAATGAAGGCTGAAACTAAGGCACGCAGAGCAGCACAATGGGCAGCCTACCAAGCACACCTCGCAGAGTGGCGCGCACTGGACGCACGCAGCGAGCTAGGCGCGGCAATGCGCCTGGCGACCGTGCGCTCGCACACCGCGCAGCCGACCGCCGCGCCGCTTGTCGCCAGTGTTGAGGTAGTGCAATGAGCCCGCAGTACATGGCCATTGATCAATATGGCGAGACATTCCACGGTCTCGAGTATCCACGGCGCGACCTACTCGAGAGACTCAACAGGCAGCATGCAGACAAGATGTACATTGACCACAAAGACGGCAGTACCTATCACTGCGGCTACATCATTGCCGGTCTTTGGCTATGTGTGTATGGGATAGAAGGCACAGTGTTCGCGACCAAGGCAAGCGCATGATCGTCGATATCTGGACAACGCCAATCGGTACCCTGCTTTGGGTCCTGTTCAACGCAGGATCCTCGCTTGGGTGCCTGTTCATATAGGAGTGTGGGCAATGAACCGCACAACTACCGACACATGCGACACATGCGCACACCTGACGATTCGCTGTACTGGTGAGTACCAGGGTGGACTATGCACGCAGGCAGCAAGCGCGCTACAAATGCAGGGTTTCGCATCAGGACAACTTCACTACTTCGATGAACTGGCATGTGAGCACTACACACACAACGAAAGGACGGCGCCATGACAGCATGCGATTCATGCGGAGATATCTCCTGCACCTTGAACCCCGAGGCAGACTACTCGCCGACTGTGGTCATCTTCCGCAAGTGGAGGACTGGCGACCACGACGTGATCGCGCTCCTGCCCGAGTTGCCGGGTAATTCGCGGTATGACTGCATGTCATACATGCACGTCGGGCAGCATGGCGCGGCGAATCCGGGCATTGTCATTGATAGAACTACTCCGGCAACGGATAAGGAATCCTCTTCACTCGCTCTTGAAATGCAGCACCTTGGCTACGTGTTGAGCGTGCGCAAGCGCATCACACCGAAGACTCGCGCGAACAGGGAACACTACTACCTGGCTACACTGGCCAGCTATCAGACATGCGCACGATATGGAGGGCAGGCAGCATGAAGGCCGACGTATCCACCACCAGATACCAGGAGGGCAACGGTACCCGCTACGTCAGAGACGAGCTAATCACCTACGGCACGCACGACAACTGTCACCCTGACGTGCACACGCAACACATCGGAATCCGTCGTTACTCCCTTTGGGTATCGGAGCAATTCGGAGACGGAGCCCTAACGCGCGACGATCGTTTCCTCGACCACGAAGAAAACGACAGTCATATCGTCGACCGCTGTACGCGCGTGGACATATCTATGTGGCTACCTATCGTCACGGCGGGAGTGTGATTGCCATGGATTGGCCATATCACCCGACTGCGCAGGACTTGCGCCGGCGGTGGATCTACTTCCTGCCTGTCGAGCAGGAGCGCATTCGCAGGACGATCAGGTCGCGCGCGGCATTGCTCCGCGCGATGCGACGGGCCCCGTATGAAGAGCAGATCGCCATAGGAATCCGCGCAGCTGCCGCACTCGAGTCAATCCGCTGGACGTATGAAGGAGCGCGCCTGCGCACACTTGGATACTGACGCCATGACGAAACGGCGCGCCGCATCGGGCGCCGTCGGCAGGTATTGGTAGCCTGTCAGGATTAGTCACCACGGCGAAGGAGCAAAGATGTCAGCATGGATTGTCAGTAAGGAGCATATCGACTTGATCGTCAGAGCTGCGACGCAGCGAGGCGACGGGTACGACAGCGGGCGCGAGCGAGTGTACCTCCGCAAGCTCGAGAGCGACGAACGGGCGCCCGATACGCAAGGGTATGACTTGACCGAATACCCGGCCAAATACGGCGGCGCGCGTAACCTCTTTTTCCAAATCGCGCCAGAGAACGCCAGCGAGCTAGGCCGCCTGCTTTGGTGGGAGTGTGTGCGCAGCGTCTCCTATCGGTACGACGACCCGGACTTCGCAAAGCTGCCCGGGTATGGGTATACGTTGAACGAATACGAGCAGTATCGGTACCCCGCGGCAATGGATGCTTACTCCGCGCGGCCGGATCCGGTGGTCGTTCTCAAGTCGATAGCCTGTTACGAGTACCAGTCCTGTGAGCATCCTGGCTGGGCAGAGAGCGACGCAAAGCGACTTTGCGAATGGCTACGCGACAAGATGATTCATTCGTTGCCCGGGTACGAGGATGCGCCGTGGGGCGTCGAGCCTGCAGCGGTGGCGTCGTGAGCGCCGTTTCAGACTTCATTATCAGAGTGTGCGAGGCGGCCGGCCTAGATCCTGCGGACGAATCGTCGTGGGACGCTATCTGGCAAGCCGACCAGGGCGCGCAGTCGGTACCGTGCGACCCGGCGGAGCACTTCGCGCAGATCGTCGCGACACTGCGGCAGGCGCCGCGGCCGTGCACGCGGTGCACAATGACCGTGTCAGGACTGCACGACGGAAACGTCGTGAACGGCCGAACCTACTGTCGGGAGTGCTCTGGCATCGTTGCGCAGACACCGACCGATAGGCGCGAACGCGCAGAGCGTGCGCGATGAGCGACCTCGAGGCACTGATAGCAATGTACTTTCTGTTTTGGGTTGCGATTTGGTATGGACTCGGCAAGATGAGCGGAGGCGGGAAGTAATGACACGCACACATTGCTACTCGTGCGCGAACACAATCACGACAGGCGGCCGATATCTCGGACTGTTTGATGACTGGGCAACGCTCCGGCCTTATTGCACGCCGTGCGCGATGGAGACACGGCGCCGAGCTCTTGCGGCGGGTATGGGGCGCGTTGAGGTGCGGCAGTGGTACCACAGACACGGCAGGGTAGCGAGGCCGCGACACTGACGCAGACCACAAAGCGCGCGATTCGGCCGCCTGGTGCGGCCGTTTCGCGTTAAGAGGGGCCGCCCGCGTCCGCCGTAGCGTCACCACGGGCCGCGCGGCGCCTGCGGGTACACTGACGCCACAACGGCCGGCCGCGCGTCAGAACGGGCCGCAGGATCCTACTCCGGGCCCGGGAGCGATTCTAGGCGCCGCAGGGGCCGCGCGACACCAGTACACGACCACGGGCCGCGCGGGCGGTACGGGGCCGCCTGGGGCCGCATGGAGGTATCGGGCAGGGTGCCGATGGAGACGGGGCGCGGCCGGCGGGCGCCCGGTACGGGCTCGGCAGGGTTTCAGCAGGGCTCGAGCTAGTCGATCGACGCGAAACAGCCCGAATCGGGCGGCTTCATAATTCTCAACAATAGCCTGTTTCCGCCCTGTTGCCAGTCTAGTAGTTGCGCGCTCATTGACCCCGCAAACAAGACCAATCCGGTCGCATACTAGCACCGTAACATGTCACCGGATGCGTCAGGAACTGTAGATCTGGCGCTAAAATCCTGGCGGAAACTGTAGATTTTTCTGCAAATTTTTCTGCAAAAAAAATTGCCGCGCCCGCTTTGTGGTAGTCTCCAAGTGTTGCGCCGCGAAAACCTTGTTGTCAGGAGCCCGGATGCGTGCCGGCAAACGCAGAATCACGGCCGCCGAAGCAGCCCGTCGCCTAGGCGTTCACAAGTCGACAGTCACAAGGTGGATAGCCGCCGGGAAGTTGCCTGCCAAGCGCACTCCCGGCGGCCACTATCGGATTCGGCCTAGCGATCTGAGAAGAAACGCCCAAACTCACCATCATCCCATCCGTCGATGAACCCGCCCCCTGGTGGTGTCTCTCCAAGAACCCCGCACAGGATGATGATTTCGTCGTGAACGTCGCCCATGTTCTCGGACATCATCAGTCCTGCAACGACATTCTTGAGTGCTTGATTCTCACCACTCGTCACGGTGTCTCCCTCCACACTCACGCCTTCACGACGGCGAGCGGCCGCAGTTTCTTCGTGATCCGCACGAGGTCCGCTTGATTGGCCATCACAACGTCGATGTCATGGTACGCCTGCCGACATTCCTCGGCAACGTCGGCCTTCTTCACCTTGTACAGGGCGATGTCCGCGGCCTCCATCTCGGCGATCACGTCAGCGGCTGGAATCGCCCTCTGCGCGGCCTTGCGCCCCATCGCCCGCCCGGCCCCGTGTGAACATGACATGAACGACTCGCGATTGCCCAGGCCCTCGCCGATGTAGCTGGTACTGCCCATGCTGCCAGGAATGATGACCGTCTCGCCGTCGCGCGCCCTGACGGCTCCCTTCCGGTGCACCATCACGTTCTTGCCGAAGTGGTTTTCCATGGTCGCGTAGTTGTGGTGTATGTCGATCTCGTCGCCCCATCCGATGCCCTCGCGGTACAGCACGCTCTGAATGGCGTGCATCATGTGCTCGCGGTTGAGATAGGCGAAGCGCAGGCAGGCGTTCATCTCGGCGAGGTAGGCTTGGCCCTCGTCTGAATCGAGCGGCAGGAACGCCAGTTCGTGATCCTTGGGCACCGACGAATGCCAGCGCGCGTTCATCTCGATGGCGAGTGCGTTGTAGTGCTTGGCGACTTGGAAGCCGACGTTGCGGCTACCTGAGTGGAGCATGAACCACGCCATGTCGTCTTCGTCTGCCTGCGCCTCGATGAAGTGGTTGCCGCCGCCAAGGGTGCCGATCTGAGTCAGGGACTTCTCGTACTCGCGCTCCAGTATGGGCAACCGTCCGTCTTGGCCGTTGATCAGTTCCTGTCCGGCCCAGTCGGGTTGCTCTTCCTGGTGGTGACTGAAGCCGGTCGGGATCGCGCGCTGGATATCGTGCATGATGGCTTCGCGCTTCGCCATGAACTCGTCGACTGTGCATTCGAGCGGCCATGTTCTCATCCCGCAGCCGATGTCAACGCCGACCGCATTCGGGATGACGACTCCCTGTGTGGCGAGCACGCCGCCTATCGGCATCCCGTAGCCCTGATGTGCGTCGGGCATGATGGCGACGTGGCGGAAGGCGAAGGGGAGATCGGCAAGATGCCGCGCCTGCTCCATCGCGCCCTCTTCCATGTCGTCCGTCCATATCTTCAGCGGCACGCGTCCGGTGGCATCAATCTGCATGGTCACCCCACCTCTATCGCCAGCGCGTGTTCATCCACCGCCCGGATGGCCCGATTCAGCGTGTCGATATTCGTCACCAACGGGTTCCGCGACATCTTCGTGTAGCAATCCACCTCCGTCTTCAGGTTCGCCAGCTCGAGCTTCGCCGACATCGAGCGGATGTTCTGACGGTGGGCGCGGCTTCTCCGCTGTAGCCGGTCCACCTCGGTTGTCAATGCGGCGATGTACGCCATGGACTCGGCCTTGGCCATCTTGCCGACTTCTGATTTGGTAAGGATGTTCACGTGGTCCCCCTTGGGTCTAGTGTCACGGTTGAGTTAGCGCCCGTGATCGGGTCTGTAACCGTTATGGACGAGAGTTTCTGTGGTCCCGGGTCCGCCTCTTTCTCATCCGCGAACACATCCGCCATCAGTCGCTCCTTGTACCATTCGGGCGCCCCGGCGACGGACTTCCGCAACAACGCGCCGCCGAACTCCCGCCAGAGGAAGTCCTTGATGGTGTCGATCTCTTCCTCCGTGATGTCGCGCTGAATCTCCTTGATGAGCGGCCCGATGTCGCGCGGGGCGTTCTCAAGGCGACCGTCGTCGCGCAGGTGCTGAACGGCCTTCTCCCACCGCGCCTCGCTCCGGTATTGGTCCTGGAACACGTCCCACTTTCCACGCGCCGTGTTCTCGATTCCCCAGTTCTTCTGGTGCTTCTCCTTGAACGCCTCGCTGACGTATTTGCCGCACATGAGCGGGATCGGTTGGCCGCCTAGCAGAAACGGGCGCTGGTAGTTCTTCACGACCACGCCCTCGACGGTGGTGCCGCCGAGGTAACTGTCCGTGGCGAGCAGTTCTTGGAGTTGCGCCACAGCCTCGACCTTGCCCCGGTACAGGAGCGGTACCGCTTCCAGCCCGATGCTCGCCGCCAGATCGGCAAGCTCGCGCCAGTCCGAGACGAAGGTGCCCCCTGGCGTGCTGGCGCCGAAGACGGCGATGTTGTTCTGCGGGACGCACTCATACGCCAAGGTGTTGTGCTTCGGCTTGCGCAGATACTCGCCGTAGAAGATCACGTTGTTGGGCAAGTCGAGGCTGAGCACGTAGTCGGCGGCCAGATCGAACATCCGGTCGACCGCGCCGGCGTGCTGTTCCTTGCCCTTCGACCGCATGTGGAGTTCGCCGCTGACCCGCCCAAACACCCACTGCGAGCCGTCGACCTTCTCGGTCACCTCCACGTCGTCCTTGAACAGGTCGGCGATGTAGTCCTGGCCGATGGAGAATATCTTGGGGAACGCGCTGAATCCCACCAATGCACCTCCTGGAATGATTGCCGTGCAACCATCCTAGAGGGCAAGAGTGGGGACGGAGGAGGCTACAGGGAGTTGCAGACGTGAAAAGGCCCGCACGGTGGCGGGCCTCGGGTCGCGCTGTATGCGGGGGCGGCTAGTCCTTGCGTGGCCGCCAGTTGGCAAGTCGATAATCGAGAGGTGATTGCGGGTTGACGTGGGTTTCGTAGGCGAGTTCCCTACAGGCGTCTCGCGCCACCCACTCCCACTTGTCCCGCTCCACCTCCAGCTCGGCTAGGGCGGCGTCAGCAGCATCAGCTACTTCGCTTCGCTCGACCGCCCAGTACTCCTTGCCGCGCACGATAGCGCACACCCTCTTGTACTCATCCATGGCACTCATGGCGTCCCATTCCCAATCCTTGCCAGCTCCGCGTCCACCCACGTCACCCTAACGCGCCAGCGACCACCCTGCCGCACGGCCGGCACTTTGCCCGCCGCAATCCATCGCGTCATCGTCGACTTGTTCACGCCGAGGCGGCGGGCGGCGGCGGCGGCGGTGATTGTCTGGGGGCCGGTCATCGCACGTATTCGTCCCAGATGGCCCGCAGGCGGGCGGACTCGGCGTCTGGGATGCTGCGGTACTCGGCGACCTTGTCGTTTTCATCGAGCAGGTCGGCGTAGGTGCTGATGAGGACGTGGGCGGCGGCGAGCGCGTCGGCCTGCGCCATATTGCGGTTTGTGATGGGAGAGAACTTAGCGATGACGCGGCGGGCGGTCTCAACTTCGGCTTCGATCTGCTTCGGGTTCGTCGTGCAGTACATGATGCCCTCCGGGTCGGTATCTGCTTACAGTCTCAGTATACCCCTACTCGCAACGTTTGCAACCCCTTGGGCACGATTGATTGCACGGCCAATGTGCAATTGGGGCGCCAGTCGGTGCAATTCCCGTGCGATTAGATGTCAGCCCAAGCGAGCTGCGCGGAGCCGGCGGTATTTCAGTAGCCCAGCCTCGCCAGCCAAGTACGCGAACGCCGCAGCCATCGAGTGAGGACACTGTGCGTTACCGAGGCCGCGCAATCTGTCCACTCTGGCGGGAATCCCTGCAGCCACTCGACCCACAGGGGCGAGAGTGATCCAGGGGTCGACTTCGTATCCGTCACCGTCTGCGCGTACAGCGTGTCGCTCGTCTCGCGGCTGTTCCTGCGGCCGGCACACTGACTGTCCTCGGCTCGCGGGGTCGCATACGTCTGCCGGGTCGCACCACCACGGGCTACCGCCACATTCAGCGGGTCCGAGTTGCGCTCCCACTGACTCGGCCCCGCGTCGTTCTTCGCATCCTGCGCCGTCACGGTAGGCCAGTATCCACAGCCGCTTGCGCCGATGCGGGGCACCGACATCGTCCGCTCCCAGCACGCACCACTCCGCATCGAACCCCGCTTCGGAAAGGTCGCCGAGGATGCCGCCGAACATGCTTCGTCCGGCAGCATCGCGGCTTGTGAGGAGACCGGGTACGTTCTCGAAGAACCCGAGGGGAGCGTCACTTTCTCGCAGTACGCGAAGGGTGTCAGGCCAGAGGTCTCGGGAGTCCAGTCCGCCGAGGCGGTTGCCGGCTTGGGAGTGCGGCTGGCAGGGGAAGCCACCGGTGACGATATCGCACGATCCGGGGACGGGGCGGAAGTCCCGCACGTCCAAGTGGCGGGGTACGTCGGGGAAGCGGGCGGCGAGCACTCTCTGGCAATAGGCGTCGTGCTCGACGAACTGCACGGGCTCCCATCCGAGGATAAGGCTGCCGAGCAGGCCGCCGCCGGCTCCGGTGAAGAGGGAAAGTTCTCGCATGGGTCTCCTTCGTCCATGCACCAATCATGGCGCACGGATGTGGGGACGGAGGACCGCTACAGTATCGCGGCGATGATGTCCCTGACGCGATCCATAGTTTGCGGGTCGACATGCGAATACGTCGACTGCAGCACGCGCGACGAACTTTGACCGAGGATGCGGGACAGCTCCTCGTCCGGTATCAGCCCCCGCAGCCGGGTCGCATACGAGTGCCGGCAAACGTAGGGCGTGAGTCCCGCGAACTCGCTGCCCGCGATCAGCCTGCGCCACGCCAGCCGGAACGCCTGCACCGTCCATGGCCCGCCGGGGTTCTTACGCGGGTCCAGCGACGGGAACACGTAGCCGACCTCCGACCATCTGCCGAGCCGCAGCTTGTACTCGGATTGCCGGGCCTTGTGCGCCTTCAGCATGGAGATCAGGTTCGGCGGCAGGGGCACGTCCCGCTGGCCGCGCCTCGTCTTGGTCGTCTTCCGCCGCGGCTCCCGGCCCCGCGCCGCCTCGAGGTTGTGGTAGACGTGACAGGTGCCCGCCTTCGCGTCGATGTCCTGCCACAGTAGCGCCATTGCCTCGCCGGGGCGGACTCCGGTGCCCAGCATGAACATGGTCGCGTCATGCACCTGCTGACGACGTTCGGTAGTCATGTGACCACAATCAGTAGTCGCCATGTGCCTCAGCAGCGCCTGGGCCTCGTCGGCGCTCAGTGCCCGCTTCTCCTGCGTGTCGATCTGCGGCTTGTCCCGCCGCCTCAGCGACGAGCAGGGGTTGCGGAACAGGAGGCCGTCGGTCGTGGCCTGGTCGAGAATCGTGGCAAGCAGATTGGCGACCTTACGAGCGGTGGTTCCGGACAGGCCCGCATCCGCGAGGTCGCCATGGAATGTGCGGACGACCATCGGCGTGATGTCGACGAGCTTGTAACCGCCGAGCCGGGGCGTGATGTGCGCGTCCAGTATGTAGGCGTGGTGTTGGTGGGTCTCCGGCGAGCCGCGGCGCAGTGATTCGGCGTACCAGTGATCGGTGTACTGTTCGAACTGTCCTGATTTCCCTGACAGTTGCCCCCTGTCGCGCTTGGTGAGCAGTTGCCGCTCCAGCCGCTTGGCTTCGGCCTCGGTGCCGTGGACGGTCCTCGAGATAGCCTGTCGCTTGCCGTCGGGGCGCGGGCTGGCGCGCAGACGGACGCGGTAGAGGCCGGGGGCTAGGCGGTGGACGCTCACTTGGGCTTGTGCTTGGCAATTTCCTCTTCGGCCAAGTCGCGCCGTATCCATTCCGTGCCAGTAGGACCCCGCAGAACGTGCCCGCGCTCAGCCTCGTATGCGCTCTTGTACTTGGCCGCGAGGCGGGCGAGGGCGAGGATGGCGGCGTCGTCAATCTCAATGATGTTGAGCGCATGTTGATGAGATGCCTTGGCGTCGTACCAACCACGGGACATGCCGACCTTTTCCGCCTCCGCACACTCCACGCCCGCCGCCTTGAGGACTTCTCTCGGATCGTCAGTCATCCCAGTCCTCCTACGGCTGCCATGACCGCCGCCTTTACCAGCTCCAGCGCCTGATTCTCCGTGAACCCGGCAGCCTGATAGGACAGGAACATTTCGTGAGCCGCGATGGCTCCCTCCATCATCGTCGAGATTGGGTCTTGGGGGCCGTCAGTCATCCCTGCACCGCCAGCGTCGTCTTCCACTTCTCGGGCGGAAAGACGCCGACCGCGAACGGGCGAACGAAGATGTCCACACGGGTGGGGAATTCCCCGGTGTCGATGTACTCGATCTCGACGGCATCCGTCTTCCCGGCCTCGAGGATTTCGAGGTCCACTTTCGACTTGAACTCATGCCAGGTCACGTCAACCACCCTTCCCGCTTATCCATTCAGTCATCGTCGCGTCCGCCTGACATCTCAGCGATGGTGCGTTCGGCCATGAGCAAATTCCAACGGACGTGCTTGCGCTTCAGCATGGTCTCCAGTTCGTCGCGTTCCGCCTCCAGTTGGGCGATAGCGGGTTTGGCGTACATGTCGAGAATCGTCTCGTCACTCAATCCGCGTGAGTCCTCGAACACTTCATGGGCCTGCCCCACGTAGTCAACGCCCATCATGCCTCCATTCTAGCACAGTGTGTCATAATAGGTGTCACGCCGTTTTGCACGCCAAAGTGGCGAGTTACGGAAAGTAGGGATTTGCAGGTATTTGCGTGGTGGGCGACGTTGGAATTGAACCAACGACCTCGTGCTTGTCGAGCAGGCGTAAATGGTGCTCTCAGGCACGCTGAGCGTTTCGCCACGCACAAGATTTTGAGACTGGCGAATCTGCTAGGCTCGGTTAAGTGTGTCATTTTATGTGTCACGGCTTCTGCTCGCCGCCTCGGCGCGGGCGCGGAGGTCGGCGGTTACTCGTATCACGAGTAGTTCGCATGTCGAGTCGTGCTGCGTCATTCCGCGACAGTAGGTACAGGGAAAATCGCTCTCTATCTCTGCCGGATCGGCATCAGCCTTACGAGCACGATCCTCCCACCCAGCCCGATTCTTCTCCTTCAGACTTGCCCACTCTTTGCAATCTAGGTTTGGGCAGCGAGGGAATGGGCGTCCTCCTAGCGCGGCCTCCAGCTCGGCGATGGCAGCGTCGGCGTATTTGACAACGGACGCGGCCTCCCTCGTTTCCGGTGGGTCGTCCTTCCACATCACGCGGTACTCCTCTACAGCGCTCATTCCTCGCCTCCATCGCGGTGCTGCTTGGTTAGCATCGTCCTGTCGCTCACGGCGTACCCCCCTGATTGATTGCGGTCATACCCCCGCCTCGTGTAGCGCGCAGCCATGCCCCGCCGGTGACGTGTCTGCATCGGGGAACACAATGTCGCCCCGGTGGCAGACGCCGTATAAGCCGCCCATCATCTCGAATTGGTCCCGCCAGTAGCGGCAGTTGTCGCAGCGGAGTTCGGGAGCGGCGTCGACGACAGCGAGAATATCGGCGAGGTCTATCGAGCCGAGGTCGAATGCGTCCCTGAGCATGGCACCCGCTGCGTCCAGTTCCGCCCGCAGCGCGTCTGCGTCAATGAGCTTCATACGGCACCTCCCAGCGCCTCGGCAATCTCCCGCGCCGCCTCACCCGAGCGAATATCCGCCTTCCATTCAGGATGCTCCTGCCCGTACAGAATCCCGGCGCGGTAGGAGTCCTGCGCCAGGTCCAAGCACGGGCACGGGACCAACGCCTCGCCGCACATCGGGCATTTGGACGGGACGAGGCCGTGCGGGTTGTCGGCGGCGCAGGTGATGGACGGGGCGGCGTCGAGGATGGTTATGGTGTCGGTCACGGCGACTCGATACGACGAGTTCTTCCACGGTCGCAGGTCGTCGCGCAGTTCGTCCAACTGCTCCCTGAGCGCGTCTGCGTCAATGAGCTTCATGCGGCACCTCCCAGCGCCTCTGCGATCTCCCGCGCCGCATACCCCGAGCGAATCATCGCCCCCGTGTAGTGGAACACGGCCCAGCCCAGGCGCGAGGCGGCGTTGAACTTCTCGGCGTCGCGTTGGTAGCCGGCGCCGCGGACATGCCGGCCGCCGCTCCATGTTCCTCCGTCGCACTCGATTGCGATGAAGCGGCTGGGGTAGGCGAAGTCGAAGCGCCACTGGGGCGCTGGCTTGGTGGTGAATCGGTACTCACGCTCGGGCACCGGCAGGCCAAGTTTAGCAAGGTCTGCTAACAGGCGATCCTCCAGAGACGTGCGCTTCGCCTTCGCGATCAGCCGCTTGGCCTCGGCGGGGGTGACGGCGCTCACTCCCCTACCTCCAGCACGTCGAACTCCTGCACGTCCTTGAGCATCCCCAGCAGGACCCTAACGAGCCCGTCCTTTGTGTCGGCGAAGAGGCCCATGGCGTTATCAGTCCATGCGTCGCCGCCGTCTGCTCTCAGTCCCTCGTACACCTCGCGCACCTCGAACATGTCATCGGTTCGCCCGTCGGGCATTGTGATCGTGCGATGGGTTGCCTGATAGCGCCGGGTCAAAAGGGCCTCATTTCTGCGTGGCGCTTCCTGTGATGTGGGAGGCACAGCACCGTGCACTTCGCGATCTCCTCACAGAGCGCGTTCAGGGAGTAGTTGTACATCCGGGAGACTTGGTACTTCTTTGTATCCGGGTCAAGATGATGATGTTCGAACTTTCCCTCGTGTGTACCGCAATCGTCGCAACCTTGGGTCCGCCTCAGGATGTTGAGGTTAGCCGTGAACCATCGTTGCCGCCTGGCATCTTTCTCGCGTATCTCCTCGCGGTGCGATGAATTGTAGGCGGCCTGGTAGGCAAGTCTCTCGTCGCGGTTCTCTTGGTACCAAGCCGCCTGGTAGACCCGCTTGGTCGTCACTGTGTCACCTCCGGTAGTTGTCTGGTTGTGGTCAAAATGGCGTTTTCAGTTTCGGGTAGTGGGGAAACACCCAGCGACGATCCGACCGGCGGCTCTGGTAGTGCAGCCGCGGAATCCCGGGCCACAGGAACAGCATCCAGAAGCGGCTGCCGATGTCGAACACGATTTGTCCGCCGTAGCGGTGCAGGTCCAGGCGGAAGCTCAAAACTCCCCCTCCCACACGCAGTCGAAGCAGACGCCAGGTCCGCCGACCGTGCCGGCGACCAGGTGCGAGCCGCATTCCGGGCAGGCCCATTCGCGCTGCGCCTCTTCGGCGCTCGTCTCGCGGCACTTCTTCAATACCAGCGCCACGGGAGGCAGTTCCATCTCGTCGCGGATCAGGGCCGCGATGGCGTTGCGCGTCACCTGCGGCGTGACCCCTGACTGCATGAGTGCCATCACGTACACCGTCTCACTGTCCTGCCGCCAGCTCGCACGCGGGAAGGCGGCGCCGAGCATCCTGACTGCCTGTAGGAGTTCCTTCGGTTCCGTCGTCTTCTGCTGTACCAATCTGGTCATGCTCATCTCCAATCAGACCGAAGGCTTGCGCCCCGGCGTCGAGAACGTCAGTGAGGTTTCCAGTAGTGCGTTGCTCCGGAAGGTAGTTCGCCGGCGGCCCATCCGCCCAGTCCTCCCAGCGTCGCTGGTTGAGGAATGTCGACGGGTGTGGACAGAACGTCTTCTCCTGCCAGCCGCGGTCGACGCAATCGCGCATGGACTCGGCGGCGGCGGCGGCGGCGGCGCGCACCTTTTTTGGTACACGCTTCCACGCCCGGCGTGCTACCTGCTTCGATTCCTTGCGAGGGTAGGGTGTCCAGAAGAGGTCGAAGTCGTCAGGAGGGGTTGATTCGATATCGTTCGATTCGGCAGAATCGGACAATAGTTCTTGATCTTGTTCTTTCTTAGTCTTAGTCTTAATCTCCGCGCGAGGGTAATGTGTATGTAACGGTGATGTAACTGTTACCGAATCGCCCTGAGCAGGCTTTTCTCTGTGCCGAGCCACACGCCGCGCATTGTCGGCCCGTTCGGCAAACAGCGCGCCGCCCCAGTCAATCCAGTCGTGAATGAACAGGCGGTCGCCTTCGTAGCAGAGGAATCCTGTGTCAAGAAGTGATGTAACCATTACGTCACCGTTACCACTCCACCCCACGGCCCGGGCCAGTGCCCGATGCTTGAATCGCGAGATATCTCCATCGGGGGCATCGGTGAAGGCCATGCGCCACAAGCCAGAGAGGAGTCCGTCGACGAGGATCGGCGTGCTGTCGAGCTCGGCGACGAGGTCGTGGAACGCGGGATGCGAGCGCAGGGATGGGTCCGTCTTCTGCCACTTCTTCTCTGGCTTCATCCTTGCGCCCTCAACGCCAGCAACTCTGCCCCGCAGCGCATGCAGGACCGATGGCTCGCGACAAACTCCTCTGCCGTGCCGAAGAATACGGGGAGCGACATTGTCTCTGCCGCGGCAGCCTCACCCTCGGCCCCATTGGACAATCCCAGGAGCCTCAGCACGAGGTCGCAGCGACGCATGAGGCGCACGTCGTACTCGTACCAATAGTCGACGTTGTGGGGATGCAAGAGGTGTGTGAATAGCGAGAGGTGGGGGACGATGACGACGTACCCAGCGGCGACCAGGGTTTCCCCCGCGTCAATCGCCGCTCGCGTGTTCACAACCGGGTCGGGATGCGTGTAGGGGCCAGAGACGAATACCCATGCGTCGAATCCACAGGCGGAGCAAGTCAAAGCAACTCCCCGTCTACCGCTCGCCCGATGTCGCACAGCGCCCGCTCGAGGCTGCGCAGGCGGGTGATGATCTCGTTACACTGGTCGTGAAATGGGCAATCGACTCTCAATTCTTGAGGGTTAGTGACTACAGGTTGAGGCTCAACGTCACTGAGCCTAACGTAGTGTTCGCAGGCGCGCAGGTCTTGGCCCACTGAGTCGCAAAAGGCGGGGTCTTCGAAGCATGTCATGCAGGTCTGGGTCACGATATTCCTCCGTGGTTCGTTTCATCATGGCGCGCAGCGGTGGCGACGGAGGCGCTCACGTCGTCACCGCCAGTTGCATCTGATCCCGGTGCGGTGCGATCCGCCGCTCGGCCATCTCGGCGTACTCCGGGTTCAGTTCGATGCCGACGAAGTTGCGGCCGAGGCGACAGGCGACCACGCCCGTGGTGCCGCTGCCGGCGAAGAAGTCGGCGACGGTGCCGCCAACGGGGCGGCCCGCCAGTACGCACGGCTCGACCAGCTTCTCGGGGTAGGTGGCGAAGTGAGCCTCGGGGTACGGCTGCGTGGCGATGGTCCAGACATCTCGCTTGTTCCGCGTCGCAGGTGGCGGGCCCGAGAAGTACCGTTCGTTGAAGCCCGCGTGTCGTCTGCCGTGGCCATCCTGCTTCGTCTGACCGGGTACGTCGGTACGAGGTGAACCCGTCACGTCATGCCACGAGCGGCCGTCAGTGGGTTCGGCTATGGCGTCGGAATCGTAGTAGTAGCGCGCCTTCTTCGTGAGCATGAAGAGGTACTCGTGGCTCGACGTGCATCGGTCCCGCACGCTCTCGGGCATACACGAGGTTTTGGCCCAGATGATGTCGCTGCGTAGGTACCAGCCGTCGTCGCGAAGGGCGAGCGCGACCGTCCACGGTATCCCGACCAGGTCCTTGGGCTTGAGGCCAGCGACGATTGTGTTGCGCTTCGTTCCCGCACCAGAGTCCATCGTCTTCTGGTAGCGCGCAGAGTTGCGCCCCCCATGCAGCCCGGTCGTTTCCGGCGTGAACCCCTTGCCGTTGCCCGGTGGTGTACTCGCATACGAATCGCCGAGGTTGAGCCACAGCGTGCCGTCGTCTCGAAGGATTCTGCGCACCTCGCGGAACACGGCGACCATGTTGGCGACGTAGAGTTCGGGGGTGGGTTCGAGGCCGAATTGCCCGTCTGTGCCGTAGTCGCGCAGCCCCCAGTACGGCGGGCTGGTCACGACGCAGTTGACGGACCCGGCTTCGAGCGTCGGCAGGATGTCGAGCACGTTGCCGACGTGGACGATGGCGCTCACGCCGTCATCTCCATCTGCCCGAACTCCCCCAGTATCTCGAGGCAGCCCGCATGCACCCGCCGCTCCCAGCACGGCGAGCAGTAGACGCCCCCCTGCAGGATGTGGTCGCGGGCCAGGTACGCGACGCAGCCCGGCGTGCCACAGCGGATCGGTGGCAGCGGTACCCGCGGATGGATACCGAAGTCGGGGTCGAACTCCAGCAGGCACGGACACGGCCTCATGGTGGTCATCACGTACATGCCGCCGCGGTGCGACCCCGGCTGGTTCACGTTCACGATGCGGAACCCGTCCGCGACCAGTGCCCCGAGCGCCTTGTGTATCTGGCGACGCGCCGACCCTCCCCACTCCATGCCGGCCAGTTCGGCCAGCGCGAATGTGGTGCAGGGACGGGTCGAGAGTGCGGCGACGATGGTGGTGCGGAGGTAGGCGGATGCGCTCACAGCTCCCCCTCGTGGACCGCTAGGCACCCCTTGCAGATGTACCTCGGCCGACAATCGGTTGCCTCCGCCGAGTGTCCGAGAATCGGCAGGCCGCAGCAGGTGAGGCGATGCTTCTCGGCCAGGGTCCACTCCCATACGTCGGAGCGAACGTGCCAAACACTGCCGCCGGGGCGCTGGTGTACGAATGTCGCGGCGGTCACTCCGTCCCCCTCTCGGCCAGTGCTTGGATGGCAATGCGGTGCGCGGACCCAGGGGTGGTCGACTGAATCGCAACGAGGGCAGTCCTCAGCCGCTCAACCTCCGCTTCAGCCAACTCAGCCCTCATCACGGCGTTCTTGAATAGACGTTCATCAGTGAAGTAGGGATTGAGAACGGCTTCCTCCGTGGGGCCTCTGTCGATTCTGCTCACGAGTTCCCCCTAGCTTTGTATTCAGCACGGGTCATCCCGTAGGTTTTGATGTGGTAGCGGTCGTTGCGCTTCTTCCGCTCGCAGACGCGGCATGTCGAGTTGTGTATGCCGCCGAGGCGGAATGTGAAGTTATCGCCAGTCGCAGGCTTCAATGCTCCACAGGCGCTGCACTTGACCATGCGCAGGCAGCCGCGCACCGCCCCGGCCGCCGCCTTCGCCCTGTCGGCGCGGTCCGAGACGCGCTTCTGTTTGGCCTCGCACCTGAGGCACGTGGTGGCACGCTCGTCAGGTGTCAGCCGCCGGAACGCCTTCTCGGCGTCCAGCCGGCCGCACGTGTCGCAGACGATGAACCGTATCCCGAGGTAGACCATGAAGTCCGGCGCCGGCTTGTGCAGTTCGCACGTCGTGCCGCCGTTGTACCGGCTCAGGATCGTCTTGCATCCGTCATGGCAGCAGCGGCGGCCGGCGGCGTATGTCTTGACCCAGTTCGCGGTGACGTTCCAGTCGTCGATGGACCAGCGGGCGTTGCGGGTGTCGTCGGTCATCCCTCGACCAACTTCCGCACGCTGGAAGTCGACACCAGGAACCCAGGCACGTCCTCAATCCGCCGCAGTTTCCCGGCCTTGACGAGCCTCTTGACCGTGGCTGCGGAGGAGTAACCAAGCTCGACCGCTGTTTGCTCGATGGTCATGGTCGCTGGCAGTATCGCCCAGTGGTCGATCTGGACGATGACGTTCGGACCGCCGGGGGCCGCGCCGGCTACGGCTTCGCGGAGGAGGGAGCGGGCGGTCACGCCAGCGCCTCCTTCACGGCCCACGCCTTGAACTCGGCAGCCTCGCCGTGGGTGAGTTCCGAGTTCCCGCGACCGCCGAAACGCTTGCGGTACTCCTTCACGGCCGCGCCGTCGACGTGGGCCAGCGCCTCGCTCAGCAGCTTCTTGTCGCCGGTGGTCGCGGGCCGCTTCGGGTCGTCGGTGGCGAAGAGTGCGCCGCGTCCTGGCATTGTGCCGTCTGAGGCGATTGGGCCGCTTTCGGCATCGGTGGTAATGTTGAGGGTTTCGACGCCGCCCTGTGGCTCCCGTGAAGCCTCAGCCGTATGCGGGGCGTCGTCGGTGAAGCCGATGTCGTCGTCGTTGACCTCGCCGGTCACGGGGTCGACGGTGGCTGGCGGCGCTTGCTGCTTCGTCGGCATCGTCGCTAGGCCCGCCATGAGCGACTCCCACACGACGTGGGGCATCCCGGCCAGCTCGCCGGTGTACTTGGCCTTGGCGGCGAGGTTCTTCTTCACCTCGACTTCGCTTATGTCGACGCGCTTCATCTCAGCCAGCAGTGCGTCGTACTCGTCTTGGCCGATGATCTGGCCCGTCTCTTCCTCGACCGCCGTACCCTCGTAATCAGCGGTCCCGCCCTCGATGATCCGCTGTGCCTCGTCTTCGTCATAGATGCCGCCGAAGCCGAAAGCCTCACGGATGCCTTGGATGCGGGCCTTGTGGCGCAGCATGCGCTTCGTGTGGCTCTGCCACGGTCCTTTGTAGCCGTTTCGTGGCGGCACGTAGCACTCGTCGAGATACTCGCGATGCACGGCCGGGACCTGGCGGCCCTTGATGTGGATGCTTACCTCCATCCACTCGGGGCATGGCTTGGCGTCTTTGTCGATCTGCACCATGTTGTCCGACGCGGTGACCTCCTCACCGAGGAAGTCTTCGCGTGGTTTCCCGTCGGGGTGGTGAGTCTCCAGATGATTCCAGCCGTCGATTCCAACGATGGGCACGATGGCGCCCTTGTCGACGAAGCCGTGGATCTGCTTGGTCCACACGTCGAGGCCGTAGCGGTCGGCGATCGCCAGGAACATAGCGAGTTCCTCGTCGGTCGCTGGCCGGTCTTTGGTCTTGAGCACGGTCGCCTTGACGACCTGCTTGAAGTATTCAGGCGAGAGCCCGAGCGGCGCGGAGAACTTCTCGAGCAGCGTCACTGCGGTGCCTGGCTTGCCGGTGGTCGTCATACCACCATCTCCTCATAGATGCGCACGCCGGGGATCTCGCGCACGCCAGCCCGCACGACCTTGCCGAGCTTCACGGCGTCGGGCATCTTGTACTCGTCTGACAACACCCCGAAGTCGAGGACCTCGTGCTTCCATGTGGTGCGGATCGTTACCGAGCCGGACTCGGTGCGCACCGTCTTCGGGGGTGCCTGCACAGTTGGCATGGGGATGAGGACCGGCGGCGCCTCGATGCCCTTCTCTTCGGCCTTCGCCGCCTGCCGCGCCTGCTTGGCCTCGGCGAGTTTGCGTAGGCGCTCCTGTTCCTTGCGTGCGGCTTCGCGCTGAGCAATTGTCCACGTGAGGTGCTTCTGGCCGACGATCTTCTCGGTCGCCGCCAGAGGGTCATCGCCCGCCTTGAACTTAGCGATGATGCGCTTCTTCTGCGTCTCCAGCGGGTCCGTGAACCAGTGCCGCAGTTCGTCCCAACGCTTGCGCGCCGTCTTGACCTGCGCCAGGAACTCGACGGCCGCGAAGTCGCTTTCGTCGTCGACGATCTCGATGCTCTGCGCGCGTTGCAGTAGCTCGATGGACCCCTGCGACAACTCTTGCACGCGCTCGTCTTGCTCGATGACTTGCAGTTCTACGTTCTCGGCCGTGGTGGCCATGTCAGATCCCTCGCTTTAGGTCGTGGTACAAGTACAGGCAGGAACAAAACCCCTGAAAGTCGCTCTGGTGCCGTGTGTGTTCGTGGAACCGCGCCGGGCCGGTCGCGTCCCGCGGGATGTGCAGGACGCCGCGGCGGCAGGCGCTCACGTTGACGCCATGCGTCTGGAGCCCGCAGCGGGACGCCTCGCGGTATGCCGCCGTCTGGTAGCGATGCTCCGGGTACACGGCCTTGCCGCTCTTGACGTCGACGATGGTGGGCACCTTGTGACGCTTCATGCGTAGCAGGAAGTCGAGCTGCCCGGCGTAGCGGTAGCCCTCGTGGAAAACCATCAGCTCGACCGCGTAGACCTCCTCGACATACTTCTCGTACCAGTCGGTGAATGCGTCGAGCTGTGCCTGCGCCGGGGCGTCTTCTTCGCCCATGGGGATGGAGGGCACGCCCTCGACGACCAGGGCGGCCAGTGCGTGCACGAGGGTTCCGTGCGAGGCCGCCTTGGTGCGCACCCGCTCGGCCTCGGCGTTGCCCAGGCTGCCTATCCACTTCTCGAGGCCGGGCTTGCGGATGACGCTGCCGATGACTGTGGTGACGCCTACGAAGGGACGGCCGCCGACTGTGTACTCGTGGGAGTCGGAGCGGGTGATCGTGGCCATCAAAACCCCACCCAGTGCCGGTCGTTCTCCGCGCCGCAGTCTTCGCAACGCAGCACGTCGTAGCCGTTGCCGAAGGGGTGCCGGGCGTCGAACTCGACGCCCCACGTCAAGTCGCCCCCACACTCAGCGCAGACGCGCTGGCGGCGGGGGGCGGGCTTGGGCAGGCCGAGGTGCGCGGCGGCTTGGCTTATGGTGATGGTGCTCATCGCTTCGCCCAGTGGCAGCAACGGAAGCCGCCTTCGGTGAACAGGCCGCCGGGCGCGCGGAACGAACCGGACACGAGGCACTTGCCGAGTCCGGCGGTGCCCGGCTCGCCGGTCCAGTGCCGGCAGCCATCGCAGGCGTGGGGGGCTTCCAGTTCGGCGATGGCGGCGTCGGCTTTGGCCAGCCAGTATGGCTTCCATCTCTTAGAGTTCCGTGCGTCCCGGTACTCATCGACCGCGCTCACGGCGTCGCCCCCCGCGTCCAGCGGATGCAGGCGAACCCGTGGTTGTTGTCCCATCCGTAGTACACGGCCTCGTGATGGACCTTGCAGCTACCTAGGCGCTCACAGGTGCTGCACCGCTCCGCCTTCCGGGCTACCAGTTCGGCCTCGGCCCGCTCGGCGCGTTCGTGGGCCGTGGTGAGTGAGCAGATGTCATCAGCCATGCTGCTGTTCTCCGCCTTCAGCTCGGCGATACGCCTCATGGCCCTCGGGTATTCGATGTCCATGTTGATAGGGCTCATGGCGTCGCCCCCCGCGCCGCTTCGTCCGGGCGGCAGTACGGACAAGGCAGCTCGCCCTCGTCGTGGCGGATGGTGCCGGTGTCCTGACAGCCGCGGCAGTGCCGGGCGGCGTCCAGCGCGTGCCAACTCGCGAGCGCTACGTCATAGCGGGCGCGGGCCTCGCGGCGCTTGGGGATGGCGTCGGTCATCGCTCACGCTCCGTCAAAAGATTGGGGTGTTCGCCACACACGTCCGACTCTCGCACGACAGGAAACCACGCCTTGTCAGGCTCAAACCCGCCGAATGTACCCTCAGGCCAGACACGTGGGGCATGGCGACGGCACTTCCCGGACTCGTTGTCGATGCGGGTCCAGTTCGGGCAGGTGTTGCAGCATGTGTCGCGGGCGCTCATCTCGCCACGTCCAGACGATCAGAGGAGTCGACGGGGAAGGGGTTGCCGATCTCGGGGACTAGCTCGACCTGGCAGCCGTTGAACCGGGCAGCGACGATGGCTAGGCGGCGCCCGGAGTAGGGGCTGACGTATGTGGTGAGCTTGGGGACACCGTGGCGTGCGGCCATGCGGGCTGTGACGGTCTTCATCACGTCACCGCCTGACCAAGAATGAACAGGACGGCGATCAGCGTGTAGAGGGTGATGACCGCGCTGGCGACGATCAGCGTCGCGAAGATGAGGAAGGCGAGGACATCGGTCCAGGTGCGGAGCGGGGCTTCGTAGGTGCGGGGGTGACGGGGCTTGTCTGTGCGGGTGCTTGAAACGGTCGCACCTGTGCTATTCTTAACGGACGTTGGCTTGGGTTCTGGGAAGTTCTCGGGCTCAGCGAGGGCGGTGGGGTCATACCAGTGACCCTGCCGCCCGTCTTGTCGGGCGTTCATTCTTTCCTCCAGTGGTGGAAGTGATCAGGACTTCCCTACGTGCTCGCCCCCCCCTCATTCGACTACCGATACCCTACAACCATCCTCGGACGGATGTCAATACTTTTCAGCGAGAAAGTTTATTCCCCCTGGCGCGGTGGTATCTTCCCCGTTGACACCGACTGGAGGCGCGTGTACGGTATTGGCGACAGACTTAACACTATTGAGAGGGGAGATATGCGATGTACAATGGATCCGAAGTGCGCCACGACCCAGACAGATGGATGTCCCCTGCGGCGGTGTCGGCCCTTTGGGCGAGCATCGGCTATTGGGACTTGTCACGGGTGACGGTGCAAAACATGATGGATGAGGGCTGGTTCCAGGAGCGCGGGATAGATACGCAACAGCCCGACCCGGGCCACTTCCGCGTCCTGCGCGACGAACTGCTCCGGTATCTGGTATGGAAGATGGCCCGAATCACGGTGCTGCTGAATGGGGAGTGCGAGGCGCGGGGGATCGACGCCGCGTCCGTCATCGCGGAGCGGATGAACGAGGAGGAGCAATGAGCGGACTGAAGAGGCCCACCGGGTGGCAGGACTGGCTCGGGATAGCGGTGGGGGCATCCTACGCGATCATCGTGATTCCCTTGGTCGCGATTGTCATGGTCGTGATCGTGATGTTCGTGTTCGCCTGCGCTGGCGCGATGACGTGACAACGGAGGGGGACACAATGACGGATACCGCAATCAAGGCCACCCACTACGACATCGCCTGTGAGATCATCGCCTGCCACCTCGGCCACTGTGGCACCGACCGCGCCCGGGCGATGGTTGAGCATGAGTACCGATTGCGATACGGGCTCGAGCCGGGCGTCCCCGAGACGAGTAATGCCAGGGCCGAGGCCCGCTTGGCCGATCCGAATTAGCACCGCGGCCCGAGACGCAAAAAAGGCGCCCCGCCACTGGATGGTGGCGGGGCGCCGGGGGCCGGGAGGGGCCGGGGTGATCTCGTGGGGCTGTCTCCCTACCCCTGCGTTACCAACCCGCACTGATTGCACTTGTATTTGTATCCATCGTAGTGGAAGTCTTTGCCCCCGCACTTTCCACACTTCAGGTATCTAAGCGGCTTCTTGCCTCCGTGCATGATCGAGGCCCTCACCTACTTCTCAGTAGCTACTCTTGGCGATGGCGGCGTTACTCTGTGCCGCTACCGTAGTCCTTGACGAACGGGTTGAGCCACTTGTAGGCGAACGCGATCAGCGCGGCGATTCCAGCGGCGGCGATTCCCTTCCACTGTCCGGCGCTCAGGTCGAAGATGTGAGCACCGACGGCGGTTAGTTCACCGAGGACTGTCACAACGAAGACGAGAATGAGCGTCTGAGCGATGGCCTTGGTTCCTTTCATTCATTCACCTCCCTAGAGATTCCATGATGCCAGTTGGCTTTTCATGGTCAGCGGACCTCGTCCACGACGCCGAGGCGGAGACTCTCGTCCGAGTCCAGCCACCAGTCCTTGCGCCGCCAGCGGTTGGCAAACTGTTTGGCGGTCAAACCCGTCTTTGGCTGCGCCTTCAGCGACCGCTTGCTGAAGATGGCCAGAACGCGGTCCTGAATCTTGCGCACGAACGCGACCTCGTCCTCGACCTCGCCGATCTTGCCGCCCGCGCCGAAACTGACCTCATGAATAAGGACATATGCCTCGCGTCCCATCACGCGCACGTCGCCGGCCTGCAGCAGTATCCCGGCCATGCTCGCCGCGTAGCCGATGGCGACCGTCGTGATTTTGTGGCCCTTGCCACGCAGGAACATCAGGTAGTCGAACAGCGCCATGCCCGCGATGACCTCGCCGCCGGGGCTATTTAGGATGATCTCGATGTCGCACTTCGGGCTGTCGCGATTCCAAAACGACAGTTCCCTGACGCAACTGGCAACGGACGACTCAGAAACCTTGCCGAGAAACTGGTAAACATGGTGGTAGTTGTCCTGGGCCAACTCGCGCTTGCGCAGTTCCAGTGTCCGCTGCAACTCGATGGCTCCGGACGCGGCACCATGCTCGAACAGCAGCGCCTCGGCTGACATCTTGCGCGCCTCGGCCTCGCTCTTCGCCGCTTCAGCAAGTGCCGCGACGGCCTCGGCCTGCGCCTTGGCGACGTTGGCCTTGACCTCTTCTGGACTAAGCTCTCGGGCCTTTTCCGTCATTTGTCACTCCCCCGGTTTGGATTCGGTATGATCCTCATGCGTCCAGTTTAGGCGGTCAGAGTGGGGACGGAGGGGAATGGTGGGGACGGCCATGAATATGGTGGAGCCGGACGGATTTGAACCGTCGTCCCCGGGTTGCCCATCAGGCTTTGGCCCAAGTCGAAACCAATTCGGCCCCATATTGCTGAGCGGCCCCCATGTCATTACCAGCCGCTCGCTGCCCTCGCGCCTTTTTCCGTCTCGTGCCGCATTGCGATAACTCGAACCGGCTTGTGGACGGTCGCCGTCTCTGGGGCGTCCCCCATCGCGAGTGCCCGGCACCGGGATTGAACAGCTCGGGCCGCATTACCTAAGCAGGCCCTTCTCACCGGCATAGCATTGTGTACAGGTGTCCACACTTGCGGCTAACTGTGGGCACTTGTTACCAAACCCCCCTTGCCGCAGAGTGCCGTATCCTCGTCTTGAGACGCGGTTGCGGGACTCACTAGCTCGTCGCCGAACCTATCAACCAGGTCATAGAACTCGCCATCGGACCATTCCTCGGCCCGTTCCCTGCGCAGCCCTGGCGAATCCTTCCGGAATACCTCGTCTCCGTGTTCGTCCGCGCCGATCCCGAGTACCCTGATGAGCGTCATCCCGCGCAGCTCATCGTCGCTGAGCACGTCCGGGCGCGGAGAGTGCAGGTCTTCGATGTGCCGGGCCAGCCACAGCGCCTGCTTCCACAACGGGACGCTGAGTGTTTCCTCTTCGGCGTCCGATTCCCGTTTGGGCAACAGTACCGATTCCGGCCCGTAGTCGAGGTCCGTCACGGCCCCGCACTCGGGGCAGGACTTGACAGTCACGGGGCCAACGTCAATGCCGGCTATCGCGGCCTCCGTGTAGAAGTCGACGGTCGGGTGTTCGCGCGACCCCTCGGACACGCAACTTTCTACGTGTTCGGGCACTGCGTTGACAACGGAATCCGTTACCTGCGCAGCCTCGTCGCACCCCGTCGCGTGCGGCATGTTCGGCGCGGAGCGGCAATCGGGGCACTGGTCCGCGCAGAAGGTACTACTCTCGGTAGTGCCGACTGCGCGCTCCGGTCCGTCGCTTGGGTACCGCTCGCTCGGCCAGCAGTCCTGGTACGTTGGGTCGGGATTACTGTCATTCCGTTCGCGTAAGGTCGCAGATTCAGGTAGTTCTGGCGTTGGCACGGGCACATAGCACTCATCTCGCCAATGCCAGGCGGGAGGTGTCGAGGTGCTCTGGACGCGGCTCCCGGTTGCGTCCTGAATCTCGCCGAGGCATCCCATCTCAGCAGCTCATTCGATGGTTGTAGCGCGGGGGCTGGCCGGGCCGCTCGTGATAGCCCGTCCCCAGCGGGTACCTCTCGGGGCAAGTTTCCTTCACGATCCGGTTGAGCAGGATGCCGGACTCGTCAGACGCAGCGCAGAAGGCGACGACGGCGTAGTCCAGCTCATCAAAGTCTTCGCGGATCCAGACGCCCAACTGGTCACCACTCGCCTGCTGCATCTTCGGACCGTAGGGGATGAGGACGTAGTCAAGGTATTCGAGCCATCCTTCAATCTCGGGCTCGCTGGGGATGGACCCGACCACGAAGATGAAGTCCTCGTGCTGCTTGTTGTCGACAAGCGCCTCTTCCAATCGGCAGAGGGTCATCCACTGGGGGAAGCCCTCGCGCAGGTTGTGCACGAAGTACCCAGCCTTGCCGGCCTCGCTGAGCCAGTTGATGGTGTTGAGGGGCGTGACAGCGGGTGGGTCACACCCGGCGCTGAACTCGACCGAAAACAACGGGCAAAACTCGTGCATCAAGTCATCCTCATTTCGTCACCCTCGCGGTCCAGTAGCGGCACCTGAAGTCACTTTGCATCGGATAGTCAGTGCGGACGTTGACCCGGGCGTCTCCGTTCAAGCAGAAGCCCACCCGCGTGCAGGAATCACAGTTGGCGCAGCAGCCCCGCTCGATCTTCGCCTCCAGCTCGGCGATGGCGGCGTCGGCGTACAGGCGGAACGCGTCGAGCCCAGCGAGGACAACGCGAGCCTCATGCGTCGTCTTGAACCCACTGATTGTGATGCTGAATCGTCGGTAGTCACCCAGGGCGCTCATTTCGACACACTCAGCTCGTCACCAAGATGGATGTAGCTAATCTCGTCTAGCCCTCGGTCGCGGCTCAGGAAGTAGACGCTCTGCTGCGGCGTCGAGGATGGGTTGCGGAGCTTCCCGGTCAGGTTGTTGTAGCCGACCGCGTCGCCGCAGGAGATGGCCGCACCATTCCCGTAGGTGACCATGCTCGTCTGATGAATGTGGCCGAAGAACCAGTAGCGGAACAGGGTGTCGAGTTCCTGCGTGTGCTTCATCCATGCGGTGCGGATGCCGTAGAACGGGATGCCTAGTTGGCCGCGCAATTCATCGCCGTGAGTCATGAGGCAGGACTGCCCCGCCACCTCGAACAGCACACGACCATCGGTGGCGTACTCTGACGGGATGCCGAGGGGGGCTGTGTTCGCCTCAAGAAGGTTGAGCCAGATGTACTCGTAGTTCACGGTGCTGGTGACCGCGCCGCCCTTGCGACCCTCGGGCAGGCCGTGATTGCCGAACACGGCCTTGCGCCGCAGCGGCACTCCGGGGAACTCGCCCGCGATGGCGGCCTCGAACTCTGCCCAGCACCGGCCCGCATCGACTACCTGCGCGCCGGCGTCCTTGCAGAGCTGGTAGCCTTGCTCGGCGAAGACCTTGTATCCCTCGATGATGTCGCCCGTGTACATGAAGACGATCTCGTCGATGAAGTAGGCGCGCATCACGTTGCGGATGGACCCGACGACTCCCACGAAGAAGAGGCCCTGCCGGGCAAGCATGATGTCCCAGTCGTAGACGTTCCCGCCCGTGTCGCAGGCGCTCACCTTTTGGCCCCCCTGCCAGTCGCCGATATGGATGATGACCCAGCGGTGGGGCTTGTGGCCGTCCTGGTCGATGGGCGGAACGTCGGGGAACGCGACCGGAGACGCGCAGGCGTCGAGCACTTCGATCAGGAATTCGTCTTGGTTGCGAAGTTCCTGCTTGGCCGCCCGCAGAAGTTTCTTGGCCTCTGCCGCCTTGGCCGTCGCGGCCTCGACCGCCATCGTGTCGCGCAGTCGTTCGGTCGGCGTCCTCACGTCCTCGGCGGGTGGGGCCTGTGGCTTGCGCCCCCAGTGCACCGCCGGGACCGCCAGTCCCTCGCCCCTCGCCATCTTCCGCGCCGTCTGGTAGTGGCAGCCGATCAGGGCGGCGAGGTCGTTGAGGGATGTGCTCGCGTCATAGGCTTCACGTACTGTCAACTAGCGCCCCCTTGTGGATGTGCTCATAGGGATAGTGTGACGCACCAGAGTGGGGACGGAGGGGGCTAGCGGGAATTTGGGTTGCAGCGGACGGAGAATTGTGATATTCGCGCGCGTCTACTAGCCTACGTCACGGCGCCCTGACGATGACCCTCCCGACCGCCTCGATCAGCGGAATCTCAACGCCGCCCGCCGTCTTCGTGAGGCGCGTGAGGATGCGGAACTGGCCGGCCACTGTGCCGCCGAGGTCGATGAGGCGGGCCTTGCCGTAGTTCTTGCCGTCGATGACGGACAGCGCGGCGGTAGTGAAGGACGCCGGCTCGTCGACAAACGCCGCGCCACGCGCCACCATTGCGGCCTTCGCCGTCCAGTCAGCCGGCACGTAGGTGAAGCCCGGCGTCGTGCACTCGATCTGCCAGATGACGTACTCGTCGGTGCCGAGGATGTAGGTTGCGTCGCTCATTTCTCGTCTCTCCTGACCGCAGCCTTCCAGCCGCTCGGTTGCATGTCTGCCTGCCATCCATTCGCGCGCAGCCGCGCCGCCCACACCTCTGCCTGCGTCTCCACCGACCAGCCCTCGCGCAGGAGCCGCGCGTTCCAGCCGCTTGGAACGAGGGTGACGGTGAAGACCATGTCGGGCCACCACACTTTGCCCTCGCCGCTGACCTTGACCTTCGTCGTGGTGAGGGCGCCGGTCCCGGTCGTATAGACGGCCGTGGTGCCGATGCCGGCGACGTTGGCGGAGGTGGCGCATAGGCTGCCCGCGCCGAACGTCCTGGACGTGCCCTGGCCCTGCACCCGCGCCGCGCCCACGGTGACGGTGCCAGTACCGCTGGTCTTGGTCTGTCCGATGCCCGCAACGCTCGTTGCCGCTGCCGTGACCACTCCGGCGCCGACAAAATGGACCGTGCCCGCGCCGGTGACCGTCGAGGCTCCGGCGGTCAGAGTTCCAGTGCCGAGCGTCTTGGCCGCGCCCGAACCTGCGATCTTAGACTTGCCTGCGGTGAGTGCGCCGGTTCCTAGAGTCTTCTCAACGCCCGCGCCGGATGCCGACGCCTTGCCGGTCGTCAGCGCACCGGTACCGCTGACGGCGGACGGTGCGGTCGCCGTGCCTGCCCCGGAGACGGAAGCGCCTGCTGTCGTGAGTGCGCCGTATCCCGAAGTCTCGCCGGGAGCCGTGGCTGTGGCTTCGCCTGCGACCACGACCGTGGCCGTGGTAAGCGAACCTGTGCCGCTTGTCTTGCTGCCGCCGACGCCGCTTGCAGTCGCGCTGGCGGTTGTGAGCAAGCCCGTGCCAACGGTCGTAGTCTTGCCCGAACCCGTGACGGAGGCGGTCGCCGTGGTGAGTCCGCCGAGGGCGATATGCTGCCAGTCGCCGACTCCCGCAACTGCGGTGACCGCGACGGTCAGCGCGCCGGTGCCGCTGGTCTTCGCGGCTCCGCTACCGGAGACGGAAGCGGTGCCCGTCGTCAGAGCGCCGCTGCCTGCGGTCTTCTCGCTGCCCGCTCCGACTACGGCCGTGGTGGCGGTCGCGAGGGAACCCGCGCCAATGTTCTTGAGCTTGCCTGCGCCCGCGAGGCTGGCCGTACCCGTAGCGAGTACGCCGCTGCCGTCCGTGGCCGCCGGGACGGTAGCCTCGCCCGCGCCAGCAACTGCGACACTGCCCGTCGTGACGGTGCCCGTCCCCGATGTCGCACCAGGGGCCGTGGCCTGCGCGGTGCCGTCGACCGTGATATTGGCCGTCGTGAGAACGCCCGAGCCGCTGAGGATCGTGGTGCCTGCGCCGCTCGCCTGCGCCGCTCTCGCGGTGATCGCGCCTGCGCCAGCCACCGTGGTCTTACCTGCACCCGCCACGGAAGCCGCAGCGGTTGTGAGGCCGCCTATCGAGACGTACTCGGTGTCGCCGATGCCCGCGACGCTGGCGGCACCCGCTGTGAGCGCGCCAGTCGCTGTGTGCAGCGGTGCGCCGGCGCCGCTGACGGAGAAGGCGGGCACGTCGCAGGTACCGGCACCGAGCAGATGAACGTCGCCGCTGCCCGCGAGCGACGCGGCTGCCGTCGTGAGTGCGCCAGAGACGCCCGCAGCCTCGGTCTCGAAGTCGACCTCGTCGCCGTATGCGGTGCCGCCGGCGTTGGTCGCGTAGGCGCGGACGTGGTAGACGGTGTCTGCGTCGAGGTCGGTGAGCGCGCTAGCGAAGGAGATGCCGGAGGTGCCCGTGCCCGCGAGGCTCGCGGTACCCGCAGTGAGTGCGCCGGTACCTGCGGTCTTGGTAGCGCCGACGCCCGCGACAGATGCTGCAGCGGTAGTTAGCCCGCCGACTGCTACGTCTTCGGTATCGCCGACTGCGGCTACGCTGACTGTTGCAGTCGTAAGCGCACCTGTACCGACGAAGTACGCGCTACCGACGCCGGTCGCCGTCGTCGTCGCGGCCGTGAGCGCACCCGCGCTCGTAAAGTGTACCGCGCCGCTGCCGGTGGCCATAGCCGCTCCGGTGGTCGCGGCACCAGTACCGATGTTCCTGAAGGTGCCCGCCGCGCCGAGACTCGCGGCTACGGTCGTCAAAGCCCCCGCGCCAGTCGTCTTCTCGCTGCCCGTACCCGCAACGGCAGCGACTCTCGTCGTGAGCGTGCCTGTGCCCGAAGTCTTGACCGAACCGGAACCGACGATGGCGGCGGCACCTGTGGTGAGCGCACCGGAACCGTTGGGCGTGCCGACCTCAGTGTCGAACTCCTCGACGTTACCGTAACTGGTGCCCGCCGAGTTGGTCGCGTAGGCGCGCACGTAGTAGTGCGTGTCGGCGGCAAGGTCGGTGAGGAAACTATCGAACTCGAGCCCGACGGTGCCGCTGCCCGCGATAGCGGATGCGGCGGTCGTGAGCGTGCCCGTGCCCGCGTCCTTGAGTTGACCGGCCCCTGCGACCTGCGCTGGCGCCGTGGTCAATCCGCCGATAGCGATGTCTTCGGCGTCGCCTGCTCCAGCGGTGCTCGCTGCCGCCGCCGTGATCGCGCCGATCCCGACAAAGTGCGCTGCACCTGAGCCGGACGTCGAGGCGGCGCCTGTGTCCAGGCTGCCTGCGCCAGCATTCTTGAGCTTCCCGCTACCCGCGACCGTCGCCGCGGCGCTGGTCAGCCCGCCAGTCGATATGTACTCGTTGTCGCCGACACCAGAGACCGCCGCCTTGCCCGTGGCCAGAGCGCCGCTGCCGGAGGTCTTCTCGGTGCCAGCACCGATGGCAGATGCCCTGCCTGTGGTAACTGCACCTGCCCCGGCGAAGTGTGCGGTCCCGATTCCGGCGACAGAGGCAGCACCAGCAGTCAAGGAGCCGCTGCCACTCAGGATCGTGCGCGTTCCGCTGCCGGATACTGCAACTGCACCGACCGTAAGGCCACCTGAGCCAGAGACCTTCGGCGTGACCGCGCCCGCGCCAGCGACGGACGCCCTGCCTGTCGTCAGAGCACCCGTACCGGAGACGATGAACTTCCCCGCTCCCGCTACAACCACAGCGGCGACCAGCAACACGGCGACGCCCTTGAGGATGTGCTTTGCCGCGCCGGTCACAGCAGGAGAAGCAACAGTGAGCGCGCCCGCCCCGGAAGTCTTGACTGTGCCCACGCCGCTGACCGATGTCTTCCCGGTCGTGACGGTGCCGGAGCCTTGCGGGTACGTTGATTCTGTCGTCGCGAAGTCGAGTTCGGCTGAGTAGCTCGTCCCGGCAGTGCTCGTGGCATAGGCCCGGACGTGGTACGTGGTCTCCGCGCCCAGTCCGGTCAGGGCACTCGTGAACGGCGTACCGCCATCGCCCGCACCGGCAACGCTGGCCGCTCCTGCCACGAGGGCTCCCGAGCCCGTGGTCACAGGTATGACCGTTCCTGCACCGGCAACGCTGGCCGCTCCTGCCACGAGGGCTCCCGAGCCCGTGGTCACAGGTATGACCGTTCCTGCACCGGCAACGCTGACCGCTCCCGCTGTGAGGGCTCCAGTGCCGCTGGGAATCGTGTAGTAGACGGTGATCGTCACATAATCGACGCGGATGTCGGTATTGGCGTTCTTCGCCTGGATGGCGAACTGCATGCCGAAATCGTCGTCGTTGACCATCGCCGGGGTGAGGGCGACGTTCCACTTATCGGTTATCCCGCCGAAGGTGTAGACGGCGTCGGATGCGGTAAGCGTCCCGCCGTCTGCGGCATTGTTGTCGCCCTCGGCGGCACCCGAGGCATTGAGTAGCTGGACATCGGACCAAACGGCCTTGGTCGTGCCCGCGTAACAGGCGGCCTCTGCATTGACGGCGAGACCGCCGATGGTCGCGCCCGCAGGGATGGCGAAGTCGAAGTGCTGTGCCTTGGCTAGGAAACTATAATCAGCGGCGTCGAAGGTGCTGGCGTCGATGTAGGCGTAAGTGCTGTTCTCGGCCTTGATGCCCGCAATAGTTACCCAGTCGTCATTGCTATACGGAGCTGTAGCGTTGGTGGTGCTGGTGACGGTGGGGTACTTGGTGACGGCGGTAGACATTAGTCGTGCGTATGCGAGTCGGCAATGGTCGGGGTACCGCCCATGTTCCAGCAGACGCCCCTCTCGGTAACCTCGGCGCTGCCCTCTGCAACAACCCAGCCGCCACTCGCGGCGGAGTTCTCAGTGATGGCACTGATGCCCACGATTGTGACGGTGGGGGCGACGGCGGGGACACCGTACTCCACGTATAGTTTCGGGTCGCGGTCGGTGCCGCCGACGCCGGTGGCGTCGTTGGCGGAATAGAGATAGACGTCTTCCTCGTTGGGAGGCTGTGTCGTGCTCGCGTGCCTGTCGGAGTTCAGGAGAATGTAAGTCGTGCCGGTTTTGGCGATGTTGCTGAGAAACGCCGATTCGCCGGTGAGTGCGGTGTAGGCGTTCGTGGGAAAGCCGCCACTCGTCGCGTATGAGGCGAGTAGAGTCAGTGCACCGAGGCTGCTGTCTTTGACCCAGTCGGTGGACACATCAAGACTGCCGCCCCAGTCTTTGAGGCGTGCTTGGATGACGAAGTCCGTCGTGCTCTGGTCATAATTCCCGTAGACGCTTAGGGTGGCGGCGGTGGCAGAGTTTTCGGCCCCGACGCCGGAGGTGTCGAACCCGACGAATGACTCGTAGATGGAGAATCCGGCCTCTTGACCGACAACCATCGTTGACCCGGAGTCGTTTAGGCCCCCCCCGGATGTCGCCCCTGCTGCGGTCGCATACGTCGCGTTGATGGACCTTATCCAGCCGTCAGCCGTCGTGCTCCAGACTGTGAGCGGACTAGCCATGCGTCCACCCGTGGTTTCTGGCGTAGTTCACGACGGCCTCATAGACGAAGCCCTGCACGACGGCGGCAAGGTCTTCCATGGTCGCGCCTTGGTCCGTCTCCCCGTTCGTGCCGGGGACGCGCGTCCAGCGGCGGATCGGCGGGTTGCGGAACAGGTACATCTCGCCCGCCGCGTAGTCGGGCATCGGCAAGGGGCCGTTTGCATCCGAGACGTCGAGCACGAGGCCGAAACAGCCGCTCACGTAGTGCGCGCTGGCGAGGTCAATGGTGACGCCGTCCACGGTGAAGGTCGTGTAGCGGCTGATGCGGACGAACTTCGTCCCGACCTTGTACTCGCTCGTGTTCAGCAGGCTGACCAGCGCCTCGGCCTTGCGGTCGGCCTTCTGCGCGTTTGTGAGTCCGGTGAGCAGGTCTGTCAGGGTGGTCTGAGGCATCAGCTATCCCTCGCCGCGCCGTAGGTCGTGACGTTGAGGCTCAGCTCACTCGTCATGCGTATGCGAGTCGGTAATGATTGGCGTACCCGACGTGTTCCAGCAGACGCCGTAAGTCGTGACCGGGGAATCTCCTTCGTCGGTGATGTTGCCACCACCTGAGGCCGTGGTGCGCGTGATGGCGGTGATAGCCATGGTGGTGAGGGTGGGGAGATCGGCGGGAGCACCCTCGGTGTAGGTGGGAACGAGCCGCGGGGGGTGGGTGCCGTCAGCGGTGTAACAGGTGGTGGAGTAGTCGCTGTTCGCCGGGGCCGTGTCGGCTCGGTAGAGGTCGCAGATGGCCACGAGTCGCAGTATGCCGTCGTCGGCAAGCGCGGCGTTGATAGCGTTCACCATATTAGTCTCATCGACGGTGAACGGCGTGTACGCCGTCATGCCGTCGCCGACTGCCGGGGTGTGGGTGGCGACTAGGGCACTGGGGTTGCTGGAGAACCACCCCGTTGAGCCGCCGGTACGCCAGTCTGCCCCCGCAGTACCCGCAATACTCCTCCCGTCAGGAGCTGCACCCCAGTCGAAAGCGTAGATCTCTTCGACCTGTCCGTTGCAATGATCGAGATGGGTGTACCACGGCGCGTAGGTCGCGCTGTCGATGGTCGCGCCCGCCGGAATGCCCGACAGGTCGAAGGCGAGGAAGTACTCCGTCGCGTAGGTGGGGGCGACGAAGAGGCCGACATTGGTCGTTGCTGCACTGCTGCCCTCTGGGACGTTAGTTCCCGCGAGCGCGACCGCCCACGTCGCGCCGTCCGTGTAAAAGTCCTGGTCATCGGGAGAGGTTGTCGCGTAAATGGGATCGCCTGATGCCATGCGTCACCTCCTCATACCTTCGTCGGTGGTACGTTGCTGTGGGCGATGAGTTCGGACCCCGCCCGCCAGTAGAGAGTCCCGGTTTCAGGGACAAAAGCACTTCCTCCTTGACGGACGTAGCCGGTCACGGTGGAACCGCTGAAATCGTTGTCTTCGCAACTGTAGAAGTAGTTGGCCCCATAGGCTTCGATGGAGTCGCAGCAGCCGCCATCGGTGCCAGTGTTGATAGCGACGCCTGCAACGCGGACGGAATCAATACTCGCCCACCCGAAGACGCAGCTGGTATCGACGGACGTATCTGTCTGATAAGCGTGCGAGAAGTCGACAGTCCCGCCAGTGACGAGGATGTGGGGATCGTCGTTGTCCCCGTTGAAGTTGAAACAGGTCCCGCTCCACCTCCAGAACTCGCAGTCGCGTATCTCGATGTAGTGGCCCTGGTTGGACTCGAAGACGTTGGAATACTGCTGGCCCCACTCGGGGGTGCCTCCACCGCCGCCCTTGAAGAGGCAGTTTTCGTAGAGGTGCATGTTGTCGCCAGCGTTGAGGCTGAGTGGTTCAGCCATCGCGGGCTCGAAGGTGCAGCCGGTGAACTTGATGCGCGTGGCGGGACCGTAGGCTCCGTTCTGCTGTTCGTAGCCCATGCGGGTGAAGGCGTTGGCCCCACCGTCGGGTGTGCCGAAGAGGCAGTCCGCGAAGGTGAGGTCGTTGACGAGGTCGTTGACGTTGTACCCGGTCGCCACTTTGACGCAGTTGACGCCGAAGTCGACACCCTCGCCAACACCCGTGTTGTTGCTGAATGTGCAGTTGAGGAAAGTCATGCGCTCGTGCCTCTTCTCGCCGTTACCGAGTGAGAGCACGCCCCACGCTGTCCCCGTCATGGTCTGACAGGTAGCGGTGAAGGTGACCCCATCGAAGAGGATGTCGTCGGCGTTGTTGACGGGGTAGAGGCCGAAGATGGTGGAACTCGTATAGGTCGCCGTGGCGGGATCCCATGTCGCGTTGCTGGGTTCACCCCATTCCGAGCCGGTCTGAGCGATGACAGAGTAGGCCACGGCGGTGCTGGTCCCGGTCGTGATGGTCGTCACCGGGTCGATGTAGAAGTCGGCCGCGTTCGACTCGACGCCACCGACGTAGACGCGGACGCGGTGGTAGGTGTCGGGGTAGCCGGCCTTGCCGGGGCTCATCGCCGGCACGGTGCAGGTGATCGAGGTGTTGCTCCACGAGACGTAGGAGGCAGCCTCTTTAGTGACGGGTGCCCAGCCCTGAATGTTGACCGGCTCCCCGAACGTGACCGTCGAAGTCCCTTGCGCCGCGCCGAACCCCGTGCCGGTAATGGTCACTTCGTCGCCGATGTCGGCGTGGGATGCGGAGAGCGCGATATTGCCGCCGGGGGGCGGTGGCGCGGGTGATTCGATACTGGCGGCAAGGAGCAGGTTCGTGACGACGAACTTCGACCCGGCGGAGATGGTGTCCGTGGCCAGAACGAGGTCATCTCCGGTAGTAGGTGAGCACGTCCCTTGCAGAACGGTGTCCGAGTTGGAGGCCAGCACGCGGAAGTGCGTCACGGCGCTGGCGCTCCCGGTGCAATCAGGGTCGACCGCAGCCGTAGCCAGCGCCGCCTCGGCGGCGTAGTCGCCAGCTACGTAGGATGCAGCCCCGAAGGCGGGCGTCGAGAGCACGCACGTCGCCACCTCTGTGGCGGCAGCGTCATCGGCATGGGTCGGTTCCGAGCCCGTGTAGATGACAACGCTGCCGTCGTCGCAAAGGTCAGCTACGGCGTCGCAGGCGCCGGTTGCGGCAGCCTCGGACAGCTTCATGTCGTTTACGCCTGGTCGATGGGCACGCTCACGGTGAGAGCGGTGATGTCGACCTGCGAGCCGGTGGCGATGATGGCGCTGTTGAGCACGAGATCGTCGCCCGCCGTTGCCGAGCAGGTACCTTGCAGGACTGCCGTGCCAGCAGCGTTGCCGAGACGGAAGTGGGTCACGGCTGAGGCGCTGCCGGTGGCGTGTAGGTCGGTAGCGGTCGACGTGAGAGCGGCGTCCGAGGTGTGCGTGCCACCGACGTAGGATGCAGCACCGAAGGCGGCCTCGGCCAGAGTACAGGTCGCGACTTCGGTCGCGGCGGCGTCGTTGCAGTGCGTCGGCTCGGTGCCGGTGTAGATGATGAGGAAACCGGGTGGTGTACCAGCGTCGATGAGGTCGACGATGGAGTTGCAGGCAGCGGTGGCTGCGACCTGGCTTACACGACAGTGATGGGCGGCCATTACTTGTCACCTTCCTTTGAGTTGTCGGACTTCGGTGGCGTGACGATTCCCACGCCTTTCATCTTGACCTTGAGGCCCGTGAACACGATCACCGGGGCCTCTTTCTTCTGCGGCTTGTCTGCCATATCAGTCTCCTAGGGGTGGGGTGGGGGTGGTCATTATGCGTACTTCCTTGCCGTCTCCAGGATCTCCGCGTAGGGGAAACCTGTGCCGGGATCGGTGTGGCCTCCGTAGATGTGGAACACCCGCGAGCACTGCCGATGCGTGGTGATGCCCTTCTCGTTGGCATGGAGTTGCTCATCGGTTAGGGCGCGGATCGGGATGTGGAGCTTCTTCGCCTTACGGGCAATCCACCAGGCCGTCCGGTCGAGCGTGCCGGCGGCGTACTTCTTCCACTCGGCCTCGGTCCAAGATGCCTTGCCCATCTGCTCGACATGCTCGCCGCTCGTATTGACGTAGGGCGCGCCCCACGGGATCACGGTGTCGTCGAGGTAGCTCTGGATCGAGTTGTTGTCGACGCCGGCGTTTGTCGAGCCGCCGGACTGCTTCATCTCGAAGTAGCGGCCGACGTCCTCGGCGGCTGTGAGGAAGGCTGCAACCTCCATGTCGTGCAGGACGATCTGGTGGACCACGGCGAGGGCGCGGTTCCCGCTGTGATGCACGGCGTCGTAGTCGTGCCTGACGGCGTACTGGGGCGCCGGATGGAACATCGCCCAGAGGGCGTTCTTCTCGGTGGTGCCGTGCCCGGTCTTGTGCTTGCTGACGCGCCAGGCGAGGGTCTTGGCATTGCCGCCCCAGGTCGCGGTCCTCCAGGTGACCGGCGGGATCTCGAGCTTGTTCGCCTTGGCGTAGGCGCGCATCTCGGCTTTGAGGATGATGATGTTGATGGGTGCCTCCTAGTGGGCGAACTGGGTGATTAGCGAGACGACGGCGACGAGGGCCATGATGATCGCCGCAGCGCCGTAGAGGGTGGCCTTCTGACCTTCCCCACGACCCGTACCCTGCTCCGCGCGGGTACTGAGATCGCTGATCCGGTCGTCCTGCTGCGCGGATCGGGCCATGGCGAGGAGCTCCTGCTTGACCACGGCCTTTTCCGCCGCCGTGAGTGCCGTAACGTTCGCCTTATCCGCCGCCGCAAGGGCCGCCGAGGTGGCCGTTTCCATTGCCCTGAAGCGGTCATCGGTCCGCCGCCAGAGTTGATCGGTGGTCTCACGGACCTCAATCTTGAGCATGTCGACCGCCGTCGTGAGCGATGCCACGCGTGCGATTATCTGTTCTCTGAAGTCGTGCTCGGTCATCGCGTACCCTTGCTTTGTGGTGTGTGGAAAGTGCGGCCCCCGCCCGGTATCAGCGGACGGGGGCCGGAGCGCGAGGGGGAACCGCGCGGTCGAAAGTCTTACGGCATACGCTTCAGGTGCAGCTCGAACTTCGCGATGTGGCGCAGTTTGTAGAGCTCGTCGAACTTGATTTCAGGTTCCGATGACGGCCCGACGGTGAACGTCTGACCGCTTGGCTCCCCGTCCGGTTGCCACGTCAGCGTACCGCCCGCGATGCACTGCGCCTTGATGAGCACCAGCGTGTCATAGAGGTCGTCGGCGGGCGTGCCGCCGGTCCCCTTGACCGTCATGGGGAGCACCACGTCAATGAGCGGCTGATGCACGTCCACCTGCCGAATGCTTCCGGTGTAGGAGCGCACCTCATCGAACTCCGTGCGCTTGTAGCCGAGGTCGACGCCGTAGTCGACGAAGGTCTTTGAGCGGTCATTCAGGTTGAGCGGCGTCCCGGTGCCGAGCGTGCATACGTCAGCCATCAATCCCCCCTTTGGAGCATGTAGCGCATCGGCGGCCCCTTGGCGGCCGAAGAGTTTGCCGGCACTGCGGAGTTCGGCTGGCCAGGGCTGCTAGCGAACCGATCCTCAAAGCCAGTCCCGCCCAGTGACAGGGTGACGCTGTCGCCGTCCACGTCCGCGGATAGCGAAGTGACGATGCCCCCGGAGACGTCCCCGCAGTTGACGCTGCTGCCGACCGGGGTCGCCCCCGCCCGCGCGTAGCCGAGCAGGGTGATGGTCCCTTCCCACTGCGGGCCGTGGCCGCCGCGCTGGTCTATGAGTGACTGGGCGATCTCGGCGGCGCAGTCGGCGTCGCAGGCGATGTGCGATGCGTCGATAAGCCCGCTCATCTCAGCCGGACTCGTCACGCCGTCGCCGTTCATGTCGAAGGTCAGGCTGTAGGGCACCCATGCGGCCAGCACGCGGCGGTCGTCAAGCTCGCCCGTCGAGTCCGAATAGATGACGGTGGCCGTGTCAATTACGCCGTCGTTCTTGATGGCCGCCGCCACGGTGACGCCGGGTATGTCGGCATCAAAGCTCACGCTGCCCCGGTCGGTCGTGCAGAAGAAGTCGGGGTCCCATCCCCAGTACAGCGGGTCGGGTGACATGCCGACAAGTTGCTCGATGCCGGCGAGCTTGGTCGTGTACGGCTCGATCTTGAGGGTCGGCTTGCCGGTCAGGGTGACGGGGCTGATGTCACCGCCACCGACCACGGCCCCGATGGCCCACGCGAGGTCATTGCCGCCCGGGTAACCGTTCGCCAGGATCTCCACGTCGCGCAGTTCGCAGAACTGTCCAGATTCGGTATACAGGGTGTTGAGCGCGTACCACTCGCTCCACACGAGGTGGTCGAGGCCCGCGTCGTACAGGGCGTTGAACGGCACCGGAAGCTGGATGACCACGTAGCTGGAGTAGAAGACGAGGAACTTGTTGTCACAGGTCAAGTCGATGGCCTCTTCTTCGGCGGGCGTGGCGATGACGGCGTGGCCCATCTCGTCGTATTCGATGAAGCCCTCGTCGTCGACCGCGTAGACCACGGGGTCGGTATGACTGCGCGGCTCGAACAGGTGCAGGCGGTGCGGGTCGTCAAGCATCGCCACCGGATCCTTGATCGGCAGGTCGCGCGGATCGTCGCAGGCATAGACGGCCGCCCACATGGAGCCGGGCGGGGCGTCGAGGTGGTAGAACTCAGTCCACATATTGAGCGTGGAATAGGTCGAGAAGCGGTGGCCGTAATCGGGGTCCGCGGCGCCCTGCGGGTCGTTGAGGTTGTCGATGGTCTTCGCGTCCTCGATCGGCGTCCGCAGGTCATACCGCGCCTGCGCCTTCAGGCCCGTGATGCGGTCCGCGGTCAGCCCGTCCTGAATGTGGTAGTAGTGCGCCGACCAGAGGATTTTCGCCGGCGGGCAGTCGGCGGCGTAGTCGGCGTCGGCGGGCGCCAGCTCATGCCACGTCGCGCCGCCGTCAGTCGACAGGTAGAGCCTGCCACCGTAGGCCGCGACCATTAGCACGGAGCCGTCAGAGTCTGAGGTGCAGCTACGCCAGTTCCTGTCCACGGACCCGGCGGGCGTCATCTCTGTCCAGCTTGACCCGCTGTTGGTCGAACGGTAGAGCCTGCCTCCGTATGTCCCCGCTAGCAGGACTGAGCCGTCGGCATCCACGGCGCAACTGCGCCAGTGCTTGCTGACGTCCCCGGCGGGCCTGGTTTCGGCCCAGCTAGAGCCGCCGTTGGTAGACAGCCAGAGACGGGCGCCGCTTGCCGGCACGCTGCCGCCGTAATCGCCCGCCAGCAATACCGCGCCGTTGGCGCTTACGGCACAACCGCGCCAGTCCTGATCCGTGACCCCGGCGGGCGTCTGCTGCGTCCATGTCGTGCCGCTGTTTGTCGAGAGCCAGAGGCGGCCATCGTGGACTCCTGCAAGCAAGACGGCTCCGTCGGCGCTGGCCGATCCGCTGCGCCAGTGCTGGTTCGTGTCGCCGGCAGGCCGGGCCTCCGTCCAGTTCACGCCGCCGTCGGTCGAGATGTAAAGGCGCCCGCCAGCCCCTGTTTCGCTGCCGAAGTCCCCCGCCAAAAGCACGGAACCATCCGAGTCGCAGGCGCAGACTTGCCAACCCTTGTTCGCGCTTCCTGCGGGCCGCACCTCGGCCCAGTCCGCTCCGCTGTTTGACGTGAGGTAGAGGCGGCCCCGGTTGACTCCAGCCAGAAGTACCGAGCCGTCGGAGTCGGAGGCGCAGGTGCGCCACAGTCTGTCCGCGTTCCCAGCAGGAGTCTGCCTGGTCCACGTCGTGCCGCCGTCGACGGAAAGGTAGAGGCGACCGCCGTAGGCGCCGGCCAGAAGTACCGAGCCGTCGGAGTCGGACGCCGTGACCATCCAGTTCTTGTTCGCGGCCGAGACGGGCGGGGAGTTCCCAATGTAATCCCCCGCCAGGCCCTGGTACTTGTAGGCGCCGTCGATGCTGCTCTGGTCGGTCGCCAGTGCATCGACGTCGCTCGACTGGAAGCGCAGTCCTGCGTCCACGGCCTGCGTGATCTCGAAACCGTTGGCCGCCGCGTCCCAGTGCTGGCAGTCGAGTTGTTTCCATGCACCGAGGTCGCGGTCGTTGCCCATCCATGCGAAGTCCTCGGCGGTGCCGAACCCCCGCGCCGGTCCCTCGCCGACGACCTCGTAAGCGACGTTCTCGCCGGTGTAGGCGATGTCCGGCGTGTTGACGACCGTTCCCGAGTACAGCGTCTCGCCGTAGGCTGTGATGAGGATCGCGTCATCGTAGCTCGGCGGGGTCGCGGGCGGGCGCAGGCGGAAGGAGCAGGCGCCGAAGCCGCCGGACGTGTTGACGTCGTAGGTCAGGTTCTCGGCATAGGCGGTGTAATCGGTGCCGCCCACGGTGACGTTGATCTGGCCGATGAGCGTATGGACCGCGTTGGTGAGAGAACCCGACGCCGGGGCGGCAGGCGCACTTACGACGGTGAAGTCGGTCACGACTGCACGCTGCCTGCCGGATGCGTGACGGTAATTACCCCACTCGTCGCCCCCACCGGCACCTTGGCACTGATCGTGGTGTTACTGACGACGCTCCACGCGGTCGCTGCCGTGCCGTGGAAGGAGAGCGCCGTCGCGCCGATGAAGCCGGTCCCGGTGATGGTCACTGTGTGGCCGACCAGAGCCGAGGCCGGTGCGAAGCCCGTTATGGTCGGCGCGTTGCCGCCGCGCAGGAGGGAGAACAGGCTCAATCAGACTTCCCATCCCTCGGCATAGACACTGCCCGTGAAGCCGCTGCCGCTGGTGTACTTGAGGATGTTGTCGGCGGTGGCCGAGGTGTAAGGCATGTCCAGTTGCCAGATTGCCAGCCATGTGCCACCGATGGCCATTGTGATGATGGGGGTGATGACCGTGTTGCCGCTGTCGGTGGAATCGAAGAAGTCAACGTCGCCCGCGGTCTTGCAGGAGACGACGAGCTTGGTCAGGACGAACTTCGTGCCGGCAGTCGGGTCCCAGATGGTAACGCCGGTCTGAGATGCCGTCAGGGCGACGCGCTTACTCACGCGAGTCTTGCCGTTGGCGGCTATCTTCACGGAGCCGATCTCAACGTCGGGGTTCGCCGTGAGCTTGCCGATGGCCGCTGTGCTGGCAACCAGTTCGGCGTGCTCGGTGTGGACGCCGCCGGTGTCGGTCGTTGCGACGGTCTTGCTGACGCCAGCGCCGTCCAGAATCGAGATGTTATTAGCGATGGTAGCTCACCTCCCGGTGGCGTTGGTGGTCATCATGCCGCCGTCGCGATGTTCGACGGCGCGGAGATGTTCAGGTCTTTGTCGATGGCGGCCATGCGATAACTGCGCGGGCCGGTCGTGGGATCAGGCCAGCTAGTCACGGGGTCGCCCGCCGCGTCCCTTGCCCAGACGACGGCCTTGGGCTGCGACTGATTACTGTCGTAGACGAGGTAGGCGAGCAGGCGCGTGGGGTCGGCCTTGCTGCTCGGGGTCCAGGTCCAGCCGCCGCCGCCGGGGCCGGGGGCTACCCCGCCCCCGTAGAGGAAGAGGCGGCCGCCGACAACTCCCGCCAACAGCACCGAACCGTCGGCGTTCACGGCGCAGCAGTACCATTCTTTATACCCGAGCGCGGGAGGATACGTCTCGGCCCAGCTTGAGCCGCCGTTCGTGGAGAGGTAGACATGGCCGCCGGTGTAACTCCCCGCCAACAGCACCGAACCGTCGGCGCTCACGGCGCAAGTGTGCCAATACTGGTTTATGTTCCCGGAAGTCTCAGCCCAGCTTGAGCCGCCGTTCGTGGAGAGGTAGAGGAGGCCCCATTCGACCCCCGCCAGCAGCACCGAGCCGTCGGAATCACAAGCACAGGCGATCCACCCCTTACTCACGTCCCCGGCAGGCTGCATCTCGGCCCAACTCGAGCCGCCGTTCGTGGAGAGATAGAGACGGCCGGTGCTGACTCCCGCCAACAGCACCGAGCCGTCGGAATCACAGGCGCAGGAGTACCACCACGTATCCACGTTCCCGGCAGGCTGCGTCTCAGCCCAGCTTGAGCCGCCGTTCGTGGAGAGATAGAGACGACCGCCGGAGACCCCCGCCAACAGAACCAGACCGTCGGCGCTCACGGCGCAGGAACGCCAAGACGCATCCTTCCTGATAGGCTTCGTCTCGGCCCAACTCGTGCCGCCATTGGTGGAGAGCCAGAGGCGGCCGGGGAAGGCCCCCGCCAACAGCACCAGACCGTCGGCGCTCACGGCGCAAGTGAGCCAGTCCCCAGACACCCCGTCAGGTCGGGCATCGGCCCAGCTTGAGCCGCCGTTCGTGGAGAGGTAGAGACTGCCGCCGGTGTAACTCCCCGCCAACAGCACCGAACCGTCGGCGCTCACGGCGCAAGTGTTCCAATACTGGTTTATGTCCCCGACAGGCTGCGTCTCGGCCCAGGTTCCAGCCACTGCCGGCGTCTCCGCCGCTCCCGCAGCAAGGCCCCCCGGCACAGTCGGCGGAATCCGGTCCACCGGCGGCGAATGCGGCGTCGCAACCGTGAACTTCGGCCCCACAGCCGTCAGCGTCGTCTCGGCCGCGTCATCCGCCCCCTGCACGCTGTAGTGGTAGACGCGGCTCGGCTGGACGGCGTTGTCGATGTACGCTTCGGCCTCAGTCTTGCCGACGACCCTCGCGTCGCTGCCGTTACCCATGAGGCCGCGAGACACGACGAAGTGGTGATAGGGGCGGCTGTCGTCAGCGCGGAAGGTCGGGCCGAGTTGCCCGTCCCAGGCGATCATCACGCGGTCGTAGCGTGCCCACTGCATCAGTAGGACGTCCGCTTGCGGTCATTGGCGAGGCGCGTGAACTCGGGCTTCAGGCGCCGGACAAGTTGCCGCTTCTCGCGCTCACTCGGCTCGCCGGTCAGGGTCTGCCATGAGACGTTCACATCCACGCTTCCGCCGGGGGTGCTCGCCATCGCGGGGACGGCGGCGAGGGCTGGAACGGGCGCAGTGTTCATCGCGTTCACGGAATTGGCCGATACCTCGACCATGGACGCGAAGATGTCGCGTAGCAGGGTCACGGCGTCAAGCGCGGTCTGCAGCTTGGTCGCATCGGGGATGATGTGCAGGGCGCCGACGATGCCGTTGATCATCTGCGTGAGGGCGCTGCCGATGCCCTGCCAGAGATTGCCGTAGGTCATGGTGGCGAACTTCTGCAGGTTGGCGGCCATGTCGGGAAGTGAGGCGGCGAGATCGGCGATGCTTCCGATGACGCTGACCATGGTACCGATGAAGCCCATCTTCTCGGACTTACTCTTCAGCATCTTGTCGTCCCAAATCGCGAACTGTTTGAGGACGCCTCCGACGCCTTCGATCATGGCTGTGCCGAACGCGGCCCAGTTCTGGCGCATGGTCGTGATGATGGTCTTGGGGGCGTTCGCGAAGTAGGACAGGATGTCGCCGAGGGGGCCGACCATCGCGCCGATGAGGCCCATGCGGTCGCCCTTCTTGCCGAGCATCTCGTCGCTCATGTCCTTGTAGACCTTCAGGACCTCCTCGACGGCCTTCTTGATGACGACGGCGAGGGAGTGCCACTTCTGCGGGATGACGGCCACAGCTTTGTCGGGTGCCTCGACAAACATCGAGATGATGGAACCGAGACTGCCCGCCATGCCCGCTACGGAACCCGCCCGAGTCGCACTGTCGCCGAGCTGCTTCGTGGACAGTTTCTTGAAGACCGCGAGGACTTGATCGACGGCCGACTTGACAACCTTCGCCAGCGCCTTCCACTTCTGCGGGATGATCTTCACGGCCTTGTCGGGGAGATCGGCAAGGGCAGAGATGAAGCTGCCGATGCCGCCCGCCGCCGAGCCGATGCTGCCGATACGCTCGGCGTTACCGGCGAGGCCCTTGGTGCTGGTTGCGGCGAAGACGTTGAGGACTGCGGCGAGCGCCGCACTCAGCACGGTCGCCAGCTTCTTCCACGCCTGCGGGATGATCTTCACGGCCTTGGCCGGCATGTCGGCCATGGCGCCGATGAAGCTGCCGATGCCACCAGCCGCGCTGCCGACCGAACCGGCGCGTTCAGCCTGCTTGGCGAGGCCCTTGTCGGTGAAGACCGAGAGGACTGCGGACAAGGCTGATGCCAGCGTTGCCGCGAGACTGTGCCACGCCTGCGGGATGACCCTGACGGCCTTCTTCGGCATGTCGGCGAGCGCCGAGATGAACGACCCGATGCCCCCTGCCGCAGTGCCGATACTGCCCATGCGTGCGGCGTCCGCGACTAGCATTTCGTCGCTCATCTGCGCGAACGCGGCGTTCACCTGCATCATGGCGTTGAACAAAGCGACGCCGAGCGCGGCAAAGTTCTGTTGTAGCGGCCTGAGCGCCTTCTTTGGCGCGTCCGCGAATACGGACAGGATGCTGCCCAGTGCGCTGGTGATGCTCGCGAGGCTACTCATGCGCGTGCCCCAGAGCCCGACCAGTTCGTCGGTCAGGGACGCGAAGCCGCTATTGAAGGCGATCATCGCGTTGAATGTCGCGGCGCCAATCCCGGCCCAGTCGCGGTTGAGAATCTCGATGATGTTCTTGGGGATGGATGCGAGTGTGTTGGTTAGGTCGGCCCCGGCCGCGGCGGTTTCGGCGGCCGTCTTCTGGACGTCCTCGACGATGGTCGCGCCCTTGAGCATGATCTCGGTCCCGGCCTTGTCGAGTCCCATCCACCCACCGGCGACGGCCTGACTCTTGCTCATGCCCACTGGGCCGGACATGCCGGGAATCTGGACGTTGATTATCGCGAGTGCGTCGGCGGCGGCCTTCAGCGCCTCCTTGGCCTTCTTTGCCTTTGTCGCCGTATCGTCCAATGCGCTTGGGTCGATGTTCAGGAGTTGCTGCGATAGCAAGGCTACGGCTGGGGCCGCGATGGTGCCGAGTCCCTTCAGATCGTCGATGGCCCCGACGATCTTCTTCTTGCCCTCCGCCGTGAGGGGCCCCTTGTCGAATATGGCCTGGGTGGTGTCCAGGATCTTCCCCGCGGCCTTGGCCACCTCCTGATCGGACTTCTCTCCCAGAAGGTGCTTCCACTGGGCCTCGAGGTTGGACGTCATCCTGCTCAGTCCGAGTGCCGGGCCTTTGGTCTGCTCATCGAGGGACGCCATGACGTCGGATGCCATGAGATCGGCGAACTCTTGGTACCTGTCCGACAACACGCCGAACTTGTCGGCTATACGCTCCAGGTTCAGAGTGACTGCATCGGCGAAACCCTTGGTGGCATCCGCGGCCTGTTTCTCGGCGTCTTTCCACTCCCTGTAGAACGGCCTGACCAGAAGAAAGGCCGCGCCCGCGGCGGCAGCGGCGATGATGAATGGACCGAACGACACGGCGGCAGATGCGATGCCAGCGCCCAGGGAACGGAATGCACCGCCGGTCTTGGCCGCTACTATGCCGAGCCTGCTCACGGGCTGCTCTGCCTTACCGATCGTGCCGAGCGTGGGTGCGAGGCCGGCGGCGGATCCCGCCTTCTGCATGGCCGAGAGGTCTTGCGCCTTGAAAGCCGCATTCAGGTCTGCCTGCCTGTTCATTCGCGGAGATGCGTAGGGAGCGCCCATCCCGCCCAGGCTGCCGCCAGCGCGCGCCGCGTTATTGGCCACCAGCGCAGCGGTGTCGGCGTCGATGGCGGCCGTCTCTCCCGCCCAGCCCATGGTTTTCAGCGCACCCTTGAACGCCTGCGCCGACTGCACTGACTTGGTGAAGATGAGGGCAATGGCACCGAGGGGGACGCCGAGGGCGAGGATGAGGGCAGGGACGGGGCCGAGGAAGCCGAACGCCTTACCGAACGCCTTGCCGACGCCGCTCACCACCTTGATAGCACGCGGCCCCCAGGTACCGATGAACCCGGCTATGGCGGTCATGGCTGGGGACATAATCTTGCCGATCTGCGCCCACATGAGCGCCCACGTCAGGCTGACCTTGCGCTGCGATTGGATGAACTTCTCGTAGCCGCCCTTGTCGAACTTGAAGCCGGACTTTTTGACGATGTCGTTGTAGCTCTGGATGAGCTTCTCGTCCGTGGAAATCCAGCGGCCGAGGACCTGCCAGCCACGGCTGAAGAGGGCCATGGCGACGCCCGCCTTCAGGCTCGAGTCCTTCGTCTCGCTGAGGCGATCGCGGACTTCGGGGAGTAGTTCGGATGCCGTCTTCCACTCGCCACTGGATGTCTTGAGCTTGACACCGAGGTCCTTGAGCGCCCCCGCCTGCGCTCCGACTCCCGACCGCGCCTTGTACAGGTTCTTCGTGAACATGGCGATGGCCTTGGCCCCCGCCTCTGCGTCCACGCCGGTCATCTTGAATTGCGCGTAGAGATTGGTGGCGGCCTCTGGATTGATGCCGGAAACGAAGCCGATCTTCGTGATGCTGGCCCCGAGGGCGGCGTAGGTCTGGATCCCCTTGACGCCCATGGCGATGAAGCCGCCGATGGCCGCAGCCGCGACGGCGAACGTCTTGACGATGCCGCCGCCCATCGAGTTGAAGCCCTCAAGCGAGCGACCGATGCTGGACATGCCCTGGCTGATGTTGCCGGATACCAGGAAGCGCAGGGCGTTCTTGAGGTCACCGAAGCCGCGCCCGATGCCAGACATGCCGACCTTCTGGAACGCGAGGCCGAGACCGTGCATGTTCTTGTTCAGGTGCTCGGCGTCGACGGACGCCTTCTTCATGGTGCTGGAGTAGCCCTTGTCCTTGCCCTGCAGTACGGCCTGGACATTGAAAGTGGCCGTCTTGTTATAGGACACTACTTAGCTCCGTGATATTCGGCGGCAACCTTGGCCGCGACGTTGAACTGCTCGACCGTCAAATCAAGTACGTCCTCTCTGCGCCACTTGTAGGCGATGCACAAACGGAAGATGTCCTTTTCGGTTACGACTTCTTGCGCGCCGTCCGCTTCGGCGCCGGAGGAGGGTCTGATTCGGCCTTCGTCGTGGCCCACGCGATGATTGCGCGCAGCAGTGCGCCGTACTCAAGTTTCTCCGCCATCTCGTCGAACTTCAGAAACTTGTCCTTGCGCCGCTCGGTGATCCAGGCAAGGCCCAGGAGCCACTCCGGAGGGATGTTGGAATACTGCTCGGCGTCTTCCGTCTCGAACGCCTTGCCGATCTTCAGCATGGCGTACTGCGGGTTGACGCCGGTCTTCTCGCGGTAGGCCATCTGCTCGGCCAGCTTCCAGTTGGAAGGGTCGGCGTCGATGTCCATGGGCGCGGGTTCGGCCTCTACTTCGTCGGCTGTGATCGTCTTCACTTCGTCTGTCATGTGTCCCCCTCGTGGTGCTTACGCGCTGAGTTTGTGCCCGGTGTGTTCGGCGATTTTCTTGGTCATGTCGTTCCAGTAATCCTTGAAAATCTTGTCGAGGTTCTTGTCCACGGTCGGGAAGAAGAAGTGACCCATCGGGAAACCGTCCTTCATCCCGCTACGTTCGCGGACGCCGATGATGTGTCCGCCCCTACTAGCGCCATGCTTGGCGAACTGTTCGGCGTGCGATTTGTGCGAGCGCGTCGCGTTCAGCGGAACATGCGCGCCGCCGTGCCTGCTGCGCCACCACACTCCGCCGCCGAACTCACTGACGACGAAGTGCGGAGTGCGTGCGTCGCCGCCGGTGACGGACGAGTAGTCGACACCGGCATGCGTCTTGATAGACTTGCGGATGATGCCGTGCGGGGTATTGTGCGGCGTGGCCCCCGGACGGTGCGTGATGCCTTCCTTCTTCTTCGCATCGGAGCGGCGCCGCCGCCGACCTTTGCCCACGCCGCCGGTTGTCGGTTCCGCCGCCTTGATGATGACCGCGAGCTTGCGCGCCCACAGGCGGTTGACCTTCTTGAGAAGTGGGCGCACGTCCTGTGAGGTGTGCTTCAGCCCCTTGGCCATCTCCTCAAGACCGTCGATACGGAAAGTCTGACCCTGCTGCCCGGACGGGATCCCTAGGCGTGCCACTTAGGCGAGCCCCGCCACGTAGTAAGGGCCGTCGTTGAAGTTGACGACGAACGGCTGCTCGACCACGCCGTCGATGGACGCGCTGATGGACGTACTGCCCAGCGTGCCAAAGCCGGTGTAGCGGATTTCATAGCCCGCCGTGGAATCGACGAACAGGTCGACGCCGATGCGCGGATTGGTCGAGATCATCTCGTTGAACAGGGTCTCGTCCACATAGAAGCCCTCGATGTTGGCTGTGCCCTGGGTAATCATCGCGACCTGCCGCTTGAACGTGTCGCCGAAGGAGGTCACGTCGACGAACTCAGTGGCGAAGTCCAGCGTCCACGACTTGCACTCGCCGACTACGGCGACGGGCAGGTACTTACCCGTGATGAACACGTCCCCATCACCGGGGGTCGCTGCCCACGTGACGATGCCGCCGGGGCGCTGGATGGATGCGTAGCTCGTGACCGGAGTCGCGTTGTCGGGGTAGTCAATAACAACGGCGGTGTCCGGGTCGAGGAATCGCTTGGCCTCGTCGGCGATGGTGAAGACGGTCTTGGCGGCGTTGGCGGTGGTGGCCTCGTTCGTCAATGCCGTGGTGCCGGCCCCGATCTGGGCCATGTAAACGGCCCCGAGGCGTCCCTTGATAACGGTCATAGGTCAGCCCCCCACTCAGGCGTAGGCGAGGGGGCCGCTGGCCGCGAACGTCCAGTTGATCTCGACGATGCCATCCACAGCCGCGCTGATGGAAGCCGAGACGTAGGCCGGGCCGTGGTAGTAGTGCGTGGCATCGACGTAGCAGCGGATGTCTCCCACTTCTGTGCCAGCGAGGACCGCCGTCTGTAGCGCGAGCTGGCCGGTGGTGTCGGTGATGCAGTAGTTGCCCTTCGCGGTGGCGGACCATGTGGCGAAGGTCGGGGTACTCTCTCGGAAGGTATCGCCGAAGGACGTGGTGTCAACGGTCTCCTGGGAGATGTCGAGCGACCAATTCTGGCACTCCAGAATGGCATTGGCGGCGACGCGGATGCTCGCCAGGTTTCCTTTCAGAACGCTCACACGTCCTCCTTAACGGAAATGGCCGCTTCCGCGGCCTCTTGTTTGACTGGCTTCGGCGCCCTCTCGGGCGCGGGTTCCTTCTTCGGCGGCGAGCCCGGAATGAACTCTTCCGCCTCCCTCTTCGCGATGAGTTCGCGCGCCATCTCGGGGCCGTAATCGACCACCGATCCAGCCGCGCAACTGTCGCGCTTGACGAGTAGCTTGACCTTCACGTATCTCCCTTCGATTACGGTGTCACGCGAGCCGTGACATTCAGCGCGAACTCGACCCACACAACGCGCGCGGGCGGGTCTGGGCGCATGCCCTGGTGCCAGTTCTGCGACGCGATCTGCACGTCCTGCACGCTGCCGGTCATGGTGTCGTTGCTGCCCAGTTCAGCCACAATCTCGGCAAGGATGGCGGCGCAACGGTCGCGGGCGGCCTTAGCTGAGACGTTGATCCCGAGTTTGCTTGTGGACGCGGCCACGAGCAGGCTGCCGGGGACTGAGTACGTCTCCGCGATGACCGTGCTACCCATCGCCGCGAGAGTCTGCTCGACCGTGACCTCCTCGCCGAACTCGATGCCCTCCATGCCCAGGTCTTCGGGGGCGACCGGGCAAGAAAAGATATTGACGCCGCTCAGGCCGTTCCGGGTGCCCAGCGCACCTACGAGAGAATCGAGGAAGTCGGGCAGGGTAGTGGGAGCCATTAGCCGAGCCCGGGGCCGGAGTGGTCATAGAGGCGCAGCGCGAGCATCACGTGCGGCAGGCCGGACCAGGCCCCGCCGTAGCCATCGCCGCGGGTCCACGAGTAGGAGGTGCCCCCCGCCTCGTAGCTGTCGGCCTGCCATGGTGTGTTGCTCGGCGGCATCTCGGTGATCGCCACCTCGAGCGCGGCTCGTTTGATGAGCGGCGGCACCGCCGGGTACCCAGCAACGTAGGTGACGCGAGCGTTGGCACGACTGCGAGGCCAGTGCCCCGCAAGCCACACAATCTCGCCGGTCGGAAGTACCTGGATTGCGCCCAGCTCGTCGGCGGTCAGGTCCGTCCACACGGTCCCGGATCGTAGCGATGCCGAGACGACGGTCGTGGGCATGGGCCAGTCGAGGAGCAGGGAGTGGCGCCAGTTGCCGTCGTGGAGCTCGTCGGTGTGCTGCGTCGGAACGAAGTCGACCTTGCACGCGGCGGTGAACAGGCTGCGAATCTCGGCTTCCTTGGCGACGATATCGGCATCCAAATACTCCGACGTGTCGGAGAGTTCGGCGATGTGGAAGGCGCGCGCCTCGGCAACGGTGAAGAGTGTGGTCGGTGCCTCGGCCACAAGGTCGTATCCGACCGCGACCGTGACCGAAGACGGAACAGCACCATCGTTCGTGACCACGCAGGCGATGTAGTCGTAGCTGCCGGCGTCGACGCGGTAGACGTTGCCGCCCGTGCCCGAGGTGCTCGGCGCCGCCGTCTCGGTGTAGGCGGCGAGGATGGCCCCGGCGGCGACCGTGGCGAAGTCCGCGTTGGCGACGTAGAAGCGCACACTGTGCAGTACGTTGCACTGGACGCGGAAGTCGACCTCGGGCGGAACCGAGATCAGGTACGCCACGACGGCGCTCGATGCGGCGGCGTTGACCGCGGCAGTGTCGACGAGGACGGTTTCAGCCATGGATGCGCCCTACGCCCTGTAGCCGTGCACGATGGTCGTGCTGTGGTCTGCGGCAGACGTGGTCACGTTGATGTTCTTGTTCGCGGTTACGGGGATGCTCGGGCGGCCACTGTTGAAGGTCTGGTTCGCGCCGAGGTAGATGGCCCCGGTCGGCGGATACAGCGCGACCGCATCTTCGTCCTTGACGACGAAGCTATTGGCGGTGCCCTCATTGGAAAACACGATCTGCTCGATGACGATTGACTTGCCCGCGCCGGGGGTCGCCTTGACTTCTGTGGCAGTCAGGGCGGCGACAGTGCTGGCGGCGCTGGCAACCCATCCGCCTGTTGCATCACCTGACATTACTTACCAGCCTTTCGCGGAGTTGGCTTCGTGGTACGTGCCGCCGCGTTGCGGGGCGGCTCGACTTCGGCGGTCCTGACCACGGGGGCGGGGACCGGCTTCGGATACGGCTCGGCCTGCCCCTCCTCGATGAGGAACGTGGCCGTCTTTTCGTTGATGTTGACGACGGTGCCTTCGACGAGCCACTGGCTGTCGCAGGTGCCGGGGATGGTGGTGAGCATGGCAATCTTCATGGGCATCCCCCTTGGGGCGGGGTAGGGGCCGGGCCGGGCGGGTGGCCCGGCCCCGGAGTGGTTGTTAGCTCTGCGGAGCGCCTGTTATCAGGCGGCGACGCCGTTGAGGACCCACACGTCGTTCTGCTTCTGCCAGGTGCCGCTCGCGCCGTCGACGCAGCTGATGTAGAGGCTGCCGTCGGCGTAGAGGGTGTCGGCGCCGAGTTCCGCGATGATGGTGGCGTCGCTGTTCGACTGGCCTGCGGCGAGAATGCAGGGGAGGCCGTTGGCGTCGGTGCCGAGGACCATGTAGCCGCCGCCCTGAATACCGTGGACCTTGGTGTTGTAGCCGGAATCGGCCATGGGTTTCCTTTCAGTTGGTACAGCCGGGAATGCCCCGGCCTATCCCGTGAGGGGCGGGGGCGGCCCGCATGGGACCGCCCCCGAGAGATGATCGAGAATTACAGGAGCGCCAGGCACTTGTTCGTGGATGTCTGGAACAAATCGGCATCCATATAGCAGCTGAACCGAACAACACTCTCGAACGCGGTGAAATACACGCTGTCGTCGCGCTCGATGTTGACGCCGCCGATGCGACGGACCTTGTACTCAGACACGTCACCAAAGGTAACGGGCTTGAGGGTTGTCGTGCAGGCCGGATACGCCGCGTCCTCGAACAGGGGCTTGCCGAGGATGCTGCCGATGCCCTTGTCCTTGGCGATGTCGTGGAGCAAATAATCGCCGTCGGCGTTCTTGAGCTTGAAGATGATCGCCAGTGCACCCGAGCCTGCGATGAAGGAACCGCGCGAACGCGAGCCCGGCATCACGGACAGGTAGAGGTCGATGATCTCGTCGCAGGTGAACGTGGTCTTGGACGCAGCCGTCACGCCAGTAGCAGTCTTGGTCGGCAGGCCGTCCGGCATGGTGGTGCCGGTGCCCGTAGCCAACTGAGACGCGACCTTCGTGGCCAGGGCGCGACTTGCGACCTCGCCTACGGCCTGCATGATGTTGACCTGAGAGTCGCGAATCAGCTCTTTGGTCAGGGTCATGTAGCCGTCCTGGCGGTACGAATCGAGCTGAGCCTGCGCGAACACAGGGTTGGTCAGGGTAGCGGCGGTACGCTCAGCCGTCTGCGCGGCGGAAGCGTCAGTCGCGAGAATCGGCCAGAGCATCGTGTTGCCGTCGGCCGTGTCGACGTAGGTCGGACCCGCCTGCAGGACGCCAGACTCGGCGTTCTCGTGCCAGATGACGTTGCTGATCAGCGTGCTGGCGTAGGTATAGCCCGCCTTCACGGTCTTGGACGTGTCCTTGAACCACTCTTCGTCGGCGCGCTTGGTGAAGGGCACGGTCAGGTAACGCTTGACCGGACCATCCTCAGTCGGCGCGGAGCAGAAGCGTTCGACGGAACGCAGCATCGGGTCGACGGCCGCGGGGGCCCCAGAACCCTCTGCATGGATCACGGACTCGAGCTTGGCGCGGGACTCAGCAACTTCCGCGTCCATGCTCATGCGCTCGGTCTCGTCCTTCTCGAGCTGGGCGAAGCGCCGGGCGTCGGCAACGGCGCGCTGGTAGCTCTCTTCAAGCTCGCCTTCGCCGTTGTAGTCGACGTTCTCCGCGATCTCGCGGGCGTCGGTGATGGCCTTGGCCTTGCGGTCAAGAATGTCCTTGATAGTCACTTGGTCACTCTCCTATTTCAATTGCGAGTAGCTCGATCTCGCGGAGTGCCAAGTCCCGGCGGCTGAGTGTCACTGACGGCTCAGGCGTGGTGTCCTCTAGCGGCTCA